>ERZ824480.3043-NODE-3043-length-11865-cov-4.453599_pt1 | contig 11865 bp, 12 predicted proteins | sample MGYA00519861_ERZ824480 | MGnify/ENA primary metagenome ERZ824480 (study PRJEB31778, sample SAMEA3449152) | human gut metagenome | biome: human gut; feature: human-associated habitat; material: faeces | place: United Kingdom | collected 2010/2012 ... | reverse complement strand
GCCGCTCGGACAATCCTTAACCAGACTATCATAAAACGCTTTTGCCATAACCTGATTTTCAAAATGAATTGCAGAAAGCAACGTTATATTCTTCGGGTTGCTTATTTTTCCGACTTTAAATCCTGTAAGCCACCAGTGTCTTGCCTGATTATCATAGACAACCCTGTTTTTTACCATTAATCTGCAGCTGATATAAGGCAGTTCAAAATCATTAACTGCATCATAATGGGTAACGGCATATTTTTCTGGAGCGACAATCTTTTTTGCATGATATATTCCGACTTCGCCGCCCATCGTAATTCCATACTGGCCTTTCCATAATTCTATAAGCCATGTTTTATCGTCATAATCAAAATATACCGGAAGGGAATCAATTACCATATTAGACATAGGCGCGGCATAATCATATGAAATATCATATCCCATCTTTCTCTGCCACGCGTCTTTTCTCGAAGAAAATATATCTTCTCTTTCAATATAATAAAACCCAAAAGGCTCTGCCAATTCATTTATTTTTCGGATTTTATTTGTTTTACTCATGCTTTTTACTCTTAATATGCAGTTTTTAATTTTAATATAGATAAACAGACACAATAACACAGCAATTAAAGCTATTATTACAACAGCGTATTTCATAATATTACATCTTTCTACAAATTATTTTAATATAATATATGCAGAAAAATATTACTGTCCACTATTTTATCTATTTCATACAATGTGACCAACAGGGGTATATTAATTTCATTTTCAAATTATGTAACTCCCCAAAAATTTTTATAAATCTGCTCATATGTATATTCAGATAATTCTATTAAAAGATATATAAAAATATAGGGTTTCCGGTATATTTGACTTACCGTAACCCTATATCTTATTTAAATATAAATTTATTAGCAACCCTCTTAATCTGCTATTTTCTCACTTTAATAACTTTCTTAGCTGTTTTACCGCCACAGAAAATTTTTATAACTGCTTTTCCTTTTTTCTTTCCCGTAATCCATACTTTCTTTCCTTTTTTTGCACTAAGCTTTATATTCTTAGCTCCGCTCTTTATTTCCCATTTGATTTTTTTAGCATTCAGGTTTTTACAAACTGCTTTCAGCTTAATCTTCTTGCCTACTTTAACTGATGATTTACCGGATATTTTAACAAAACTTTTTGGTTCTGATAGCTTACCCGGTATTATAACAGAACTTTTTGGTTCCGGTTCAGATTTTGTAACATTAACCGTTTTCCCTTTTACCTGAATCGTTGTTGACACAGTCTTATACTCGTCTAACAGTTCATTATCATAAGTCATCTTAAGAATAGGCGTACCGTCAAATGCCCAGTGAACTCTCTTAAGTCTTGCATGTCTGCATTGATCACCTAGCGTATTTTCATTATATTCATTTTTTCCTGTAATCGGATTATATGAACAGCATTTATAATTATGGGTTGTCGGTCTTGCATGATATACAAATTCGCATTATCCGGATCATCTTCCGAAAGTACACTGTTGTTAAGTTCTTTTAGCTTATTGATATACTTCTTCTGAATAACCTGTCCTGTAATCGTATAAGTACCTTCTTTTGAAAAATCAACATTCTTTAACGAATCTGTCCAGTCTACATTAAATGACTGTACGGAACCGTCACTGTATAATGCGTCTACTTTTGGAATTGCACTCTTTACATCTTCCTCTGTAAGTGTATTGCCAACATCTACAGTTAAAGACTGTACCGGTGCAAGTCCGGTATTTACAACCGTTCCAAGTTTATTATATATATATATTCATATTCCTCTTTGGTAAGTTGAATCGCATTTCCAATTGATATGTTATCGTCATCAGGGAATCCGGTAACTTCGCTTACGTTTAATGTATCTATATCGTTAATAAGTGATTTATCATTTGATAAATCCTGTTCTTTATAAGCAACACCATCTGAAGATATAAATATATGTACATCTCTTTCATTATAATCTAAAGCATATATAGCAAACTCATCACCGTTTTTCTCAATTCGCGGCTGTTTAATTCTGCATGTACCTTTCTTTGCAAATACAACTCCCCCGTTATTATTCAGAACCTCATAATTTTTACCGTCTTTACTTAATGCAAAATACACGCTTTCAGTTTCCTGCTCAAGATTATCCGTTAACGCATAAAACGGCGTCGTTGTAGTATATACCGCAAGAAAATACTCCTTATCCTCTGCTTTTATAAGCTAACACATATTACTTAATTTTGCCAACATATAAATTCCCATCTTAAGCAATGACCAGGCTGTCACCTTGGTATACTTTCTGCCACACACAGCGCTCCAAAACCTGTTATTGGGTTAGGGGTTTCTTCCTGTCCGGGAAGCTGTCTTGCACCGTTTATCAAATATGCTTTTACTTCTTCTCCGTATAAAAACGGGTCATTGCCCTCTACTATCCCCCACTGCATCAAAAGCGCCGCTGCACCTGTGACAAAAGGAGTTGCCATAGACGTACCGGAACGCACGTCATATGAACCGCCCGGCGCCGCTGAAGTAATATCAACTCCCGGAGCAACTATCTCAGGCTTTCCGGCTATTAATGAAACAGGATATCCTCTCCCTGAAAAAGGGGCCGGCTGCATTGTATTGGAATTATATGCTCCGACAGATATTGCACGCCTTGCTGTTGAAGGTATGGTAAGCGTTACTTCCGCCGATGGTACAAGAAATGATGTGGAAGTGCTAAGCGCCGCGCCTGCCGGAAGCCATATATTGTAATCACCGTCCACAATACGCACCGGGCTAAACTTAAGGCTCCATATTCCGCTGCTGAAAAAATTACCGTTTGGTATCATCTCAATATATGTTTCCTGCAGCAGACTGTAAGGAGTCGGCTCGCCATAATATATCAGTATCTCAGTATCATACAGACTGATTCTCTGCGTTCCGCTTATTTTACTTATAGTACCGCTTCCTGTCCCATCAGGAGCATTTATTGTAACATTAAAATCGTCATAATAATTTTTCCATATCTGTATTGAAAATGCAGGAGTATATTCATAAACCAGTATCTCTACATTCTGCTCACTATCAGAAATCCTTCCGTGATAGTGCCTTTTCTGAGCGCCCTCATTGCCTGTGCCTATACAAATTACACTTTTATATACACCCGATATTTCATCAATAAATGTTTCAATAAGAGATGTTCCCGTATGCGAGCCATAACTGTTTCCGAAGCTTATATTAACGGCTACGGGCTTATTCAGCTCTGCCGCTTTATTTATTACATAATTTATACCCTGCATCAATTCCGTTGTCATCGGAAATGCATTACTGCGCAGACTGCCAAGCTTTACTGCAATAATATCCGCCTGCGGTGCACAGCCTGTATATTTTCCGCCGCTTGCCCTGCCGTTTCCGCACGCTATTCCAAGTACATGAGTACCGTGTCCGCTTACATCACGGCTTGGAACTATACGATTTCTTTCAGACGGAGTGTCAGCCCTTAAAGCCTCATTTATCTGCTCTGCGGTATATTCCGTTCCCATATTGTAGCCTTTGGGTGGATTACCCGAAACCGACTGGTCCCATAAATACAGTATCCTTGTTGTGCCATCGTCATTAATAAAATCAGGATGTGCATAATCCACTCCGCTGTCTATTACAGCAACTAATATATCCCTTCCGGTCAGATTCAAACGATTATATACAGATGTAAAACATGACGCCGATTTGCCCTGTTGTACTTCAAAATACAAACTTTTAGGCTTCTCAATATATTCAATCTGCGGAAGCCTTGCAATTTCTTCAATAAGAGACTGATTAAGATTAAGAACGGCGTAACCGCCATTAAGAATTGTCACCGTTATTCCCATATCATAAAGCTCATCAAGACCTCCGTTATATCTTACCACTACTTCCCATGTATTATCAGAAATATCATAACCTGTATTAAGCGATGATGAACGTTCTCTTTCATCCGGTGTTGCCTCAAGAGCCATATTTAACTGATTCTCAATTTTTTCATCCTGCATAAATATACCTCCTCTGATATATTCTATACAGCAGGTATATTTTATGTGATATTTACCTTAATTTTCATTCATCCGTCAGTTTCTTGAACACTTCTCCGCATCAATTGCCAAAACAAGCATAAGAGCACAAAGCGCGTCCTGCGAATCATTTACGTCAATTATATATGTATCGGTAAGATTAAATAACTGTTTGGAAACAGTCGCTATATTCTGTCCGCCCTGACTTAAAATGTTATAATCCCATTCAAAAAAGTCACCCTCAATATGCCATCCGTTATAATCAATATTATATTTTGGTTTTAAGAAAGTGAATTCTTTACTTATACAGCCAATATATTTATCTCCGAGATATATTTCAAATTTTGGTAAAAAAGTAAGTATTCGTTCTTTGACTGTTCCGATTTCATTTCCGTATGTATCAAATATTTTAAGACAGTGCCCCCATGAAAGCTGACCCTTTACCGTATATACTGTTTCCCCTGCTTCATTATATATATCATAGCTGTCAAACCATGAAAATAATCTTTGCTTAAATAATAATTTCATAACCTGCACCTCACAATAATTTAAAAATCGTACATCTTCATAGTTTCGGCATTGCGATACTCTTGCTTCTCATAATATCCTATAAGCATGCCCTCATTTCTGAGAGCTATCATATATACATCTTTATTCTGCTTATCGTTATGGTAAGTATAGATAATATTGTTATCGGCGGATTTGGCAAACCATTCAGCCACCCTCAGTATCTTTTCTTTTGACTCAGCATTGTGACAGTCTAACAGATTCTTACCTATAAGATTTTTTCCTCCCCTGCCTGCATAGTGTTCTGCCGCTGCCGGATTCATATAAATAATTTCATGCTCTAAATTACATATAACTATAGAGCATTTATCCTGCTCAATAATACTTTTGTAAAACATATCATATGACATAATTGTTACCTGCTCCTTTTATGTATATAAGTAAAATATCTGATTATTGGTTTACTCAAACCAGCACTTCCCACTTGCCGTATCGCTTTCCGTTTATCCTGCGGATATATTGTTTTTCCTGCAAAGAATCCATAATTCTTTTTATACTTCTAAGGGATTTTCCGGTTTCTGTAACCAATTCTGCCTGCTTTACAGAAGGGTTCTTTATTATCAATTCTAAAACCGCCAATTCTTCTAAAGTACATCCCAAAGTGTCAATTTGGCACTTTGGAAATTTAGGAATGGCACTTTGGAAACTTTCAGCATCCACAAAATCAATATGCATATATCTGTTTTTCAGTTCGTAATTCGTACCCAAAAGCAGGTTGCTAAAGAACATTTCCAAGAATTTGGTCGTAGAATGCACACCATTTTGCAGGTCGTTATAGTTTGCTCTTACCAAAGCATTTCGGAAATACCAGGAATTTTTCTCAAAAGCACCATTGTTTACATGGAAACCAAATGTTTTCATGTATTTAATCATAAAAACCGCTGTTGCTCTGGTATTGCCTTCACAAAAAGGATGTATCTGCCAAATGTCGGAAGCAAACTTTGCCAGATGCCTTACAGATGCATCTATGGACAGTCCTTCATATGAAAACTGCTTCTCTATGGTAAAATCATAATCCAGCGTATCTCGGATGCTGTTCCAAGCCGCATAAGTAACTGTATCGCCTTTCAACACCCATTCTTTTTTTGTAATATTATATTTTCTAATCTGACCGGCATGGTCGAAAACACCTTCAAACAATCTGCGGTGAATTGTAATCCATTCAACCGGTGAAAACTGGAAAGTTCTTTCACCTAACAGCTTTGCTATTCTTACTGATACAATATCCGCTTCCTTTGTCTCATTTTCTACTTCGGCACGGTCCGTACGCTGCTTATAGTAGCTCTGGATGCGCTTCTGCGCTTCATCAATACTGATTTTTCCCTCAATATTTTCTTTAGCAGTATCCAGCAAATAATCAGAGGTTTTCAGTCCGTCTACTGCCTGCAAGCCGATTGCAGTCTGCCATGCTTCACTTTTTTCAATTTGTCCGGGTTCTCCCTGCTTAATATATTCTTCAAGTTCAAATTGCCAATTCTTTTCTTCTGACATAGCTGCACCTCATTTTCTTGCTTTAATACCTAATTCGGAAATAATCCAAGTATGATTTATATTTATCCTGTGCCATCAGGCAGGTATCTGTCAAATAGCCTTTTTCATTACTCCATTCTTTCAATCCACGATAATAGAACAGCTTTAGATTATCCTCGATGATGAACGGAACGATATTATACTTCAGGCACTCCTTAAACATAATCAATCTGCCCACACGACCGTTGCCGTCCTGAAACGGATGGATTTGTTCAAACTTCACATGAAAATCCAAAATATCCTCAAAAATCTTTTCTTCCTTGGCATTATATTCTGTCAGCAACGCTTTCATTTTCTCTTCAACTTCTTCCGGCAGTGTAGTGTCCATACCGCCGACTTCATTTGGCAATCCCTTATAATCGCCCACAGCAAACCAGTCTTTTCTGGAATCACTGGTGCCATTCTTCAAAATCAGATGAAGCCCTTTGATAAACTTCTCGGTCAGTGCCGCTTTAGCATTATCAATAATCATATCAACACACCTAAAATGATTTGCCGTTTCAATTATATCATCTACATTCAGCACTTCATTTTCCACACCGATTGTATTTGTCTCAAAGATATATCTGGTCTGATCATGGGTCAAACGGCTGCCTTCGATATGGTTTGAATTGTATGTCAAATCAATTTGTGTTTTATGATAAATGCCGCCGAAATATTTTGTTTTCTTTTCATCCTGAAGAATGTCCAGCAACGTAATTGGTTGTTCTTTCTTTTTATTGGAACGCTCTGGCTTCTTTGCATTCTCTGGAATTTTCCAAGTCTTACCTGTAAGAAACGCACCTTCCACACGACCATGAGCGCAGTAATTTCTAACACTGCGCTCCGACACATTCCATTGCTTCGCTATTTCATTAACTGAAAGGAATCGCATCTGCTCTCCTCCGTCACAAATCAAATCAATAATTACGCTAATCTATTGTATAGTATATCATATTATCGGCAATAAATTCAAATACTTTATGTTTATATTTGATATTTTTGCCGTTTGTGGGAGCTTTAAATAATCTTGACTGCATCTGTCCGATATTGTTGTATTTTACACCTCTATTTCTTTTCTGCTTTAATACTGTTTGTATTCTGTATCAATTCGTCCATCACTGTTTCCTCATATATTTGCAATCTGTGTTTGTCATACATTTCATATTGTCTTAATGCATGCTTTTTTGCCTGCTCTGCCGAAACGTGCCCGGCTCCTGAAAGCACCTCACGTCCTGTCATATTTAAAAAAGAATTCAGCTTTTCCTCCCAGTCCTTCATATACATCGGAATATGCCTTCTCGCCTGATCTTCTGCATAATCAATTCTGCTGCAGTATGACCATGAACACCATAATGTATCTTATTCTGTACCGTCTTAAAGAACAATTTTGCTTCTTCATCCGTACTGCTATAATCAATTGATGTTTTATATATCTCACATATTTTCTGATAAAACCTTTTTTCAGATGCACGAATATCACGAATTCGCTCTAGTAATTCATCAAAATAATCTTCCCCAAACTGCTTCGGATTCTTCAATCGTTCATCATTCATTGCAAAACCTTTTCTGGTATATTCTTCTAATACATTGGATGCCCAGTTTCTGAAATGAACGCCTACATTAGAGCGAACCCTGTATCCGATTGCCAAAATCATCCGAAAATTATAATGCTTCTTATTTCTTTTAATTTGTCTGGTTCCTTCCGTTTGAACTTGTAAGAATTCCTTACAAGTTGCCTCTTCCTTCAATTCACCGTCTTCATAAATGTTTTTTATATGCATGGTTATATTCTGTGGCGTTGTATTATACATCTTGGCAATAGCAGCCTGACTCATCCAAATATCCTGTTCACAAAAATAGACATCTACTTTCGTATCACCTTTTTCATTCTGATAAATCAGCATTTCACCAAGTTCTGAAACTTCATATGTCTTTCTCATTACATCACCTTCCTTACAGTCTATGGACTATAGGTTGCAAAAATCTGTTCAAAGATTGTCTCCTATTATATTCCACTATCAGAATAATAACAATCACTTCTTATGGTTTTCCACTAAAACAAGGGAACCGGCAAAATGCTACGGTAACATAAGTAAGTAAAATAATGCCTGCAGAAAGAACAAAGCTTTCTGCAGGCATTGTTTTATATAGAAATATCCTTATATTTCGTGTTATAATACCTGTAATACTTAAAATCATACCGTTCATTTGTAACATGCACCAAAAGTGAGCGTACATCGACAAATTGATAGCCGCACCGTTCCAAAACATGTTGGGATTTGACATTATCTACAACAGCTGTACCAATTAAATATGGAATATTATAATTTTCCAATGCCCAGCCGGTTACTTCTTTCGCTGCTTCTGTGGCAAACCCATATCCCCGATATTCTGCTAATAAATTATAAAATATTTCCGGTTCGTGTAAATCGTCATGTTTTCCTACGCCTATCGTACCTATAAATTTCCCGGTTGACTTTTCAAAAATTCCAAAAGAGAGCAATCCATTTATGATGTCCATAGCAGGATATTGTGAAATCAACCAATTCAAAAATCCTTTTCCGCTTCCAAAACAAGACTTTTGAACATCATTCAGCGTTCGCTCAAATTCCAGGTAATCATCTTCGCAAAGTTCACGAATAATAAGCCGCTCAGTTAATATTTTCATAATACACTACTCACAGTTTCTCGTCCTCAAGCACAAATACATTCTTAATAAAATTATAAAATCCTGTTTCCCACGAATGTCCGACTCCGTTTTCCCAGTATGTATGCGGAACACCGTTAGCTTCAAGAGCCTGATGATAAAGAACCGGATGTTCATTAACTACATTATCATATATACCCCTGAGTATAAATATATACGTGTTATTCTTATATTCCTCAGAAAGAGTAAATGTTTCTTCGGTAAATAATCCCGACTCTCCTGCTCCTACATCAGGATTTACATATTCAAATAATCCCGGCGCAGGACAAAATGCAGCTATATATCCGAACAACTCAGGATGAGACATACCTACATAAAGAGCTTCACGTCCGCCCATTGACCATCCTGCAACACATGTATTCTCACGTCCTGTAAGAATATTATAATTCTCTTCCATATATGGCATAAGGCTGCCTGTAATATCATCAATGCATAAATCATATAATGCGTAATTTGCTGCGCTGTGTGTATCTGTTTCCGGGTCGTCAGAACAACGGCAGTTAGGAGCAACGATTATCATTTCCTTAGCTTTTCCCGATGTAATTGCATTGGCGGTAATAACTGAAATGTCTGCATCTTTACTCTGTCCGAATCTGCTTCCGCCAAGTCCGATTCCGTGAAGCATATATAAAACAGGATACTTCTTATCCGGGTCATAATTCGGAGGAAGGAATACGTCTGCAACTCTGTCACTTTCAGTTACTTCCGAATAATATGTAATCTTTTCATATGTACACCTTATTCCGTCCTGCTTTGCCATATAATCTGACGGAAGTGTATTCTCAATATCTGCATGCTCTGCCTTGATAATTTCTGCCGTAGGAGTAGGCGCCTCTGTAGGAACTTCCGTAGGCTTAACCGTAGGTTCCGGTGTAGAAACAACAGGAGCCGTAACTGCAGGCTGTGGCTGTAAAGGCTGGTTTGAAGCCTGTGGCTGCTGTGGCTGTACTTTATTTACCGTAACCTTCACCTTGCCTAATTTTCTTGTCTTCTTTGCAATCTTTTCTGACACTGTAATCTTGACCTTTCCTGCTTTCTTTGCTGTAATTACACCCTTCTTTGAAACTGACGCTACAGCTTTTTTTGCAGATACATATTTATAAACTGCATTTTTGCGCTTACCTGCAATTTTAATCTTCTTCTTTTCTCCAACATTCATTGAAATACTTTTACTTTTTAATACAGCTTTTTTTGCTGCATTTGCTGCATAATTCCCTGTTACGCTGCTGCATATAAGACCTGCCGCAAGCATTATGCATACTGCTTTTTTTGTTTTTCCCATTATGGCACCTCCATATAATACTGTTGCTGATTGTAAATAACTCCACCCTTATATATAATAATGACAGGGTAAAACTTCTGCCTTTACCCTGTCAATAATATCATATTGTACTAATACTGTACATGATTATTTAAGTTTTCTTGTATAAGCAAGAGCCAATGCCCCCGGTCCTATATGGCATGATACACTTAACGACAACGGATTCATAACAATCTCATGCCCCGGAAACATTTCCATAACCTCTTTCTTATATTCCACTGCAGCTTCCTTGTCGTAGGTATATGCTATCTGAAGATGAAAATTTCCGTTCTCATAATCCTCCGGGAAACGATTTTTAAGGTCTTCAATCTGTCCTTCTGTCATTATACGCTTTGCATGCTTTACCGACCTTGCTTTTGCGTACGCGTCAAGCTTTTCTCCATATATCTGAAGTACAGGCTTAATTCCAAGTATTGTTGCAAGAGCAGCTCCTGCAGGAGTAACTCTTCCGCCCTTCTTAAGATACTTAAGGTCATTTACCATAATAAATATATTAGTATCCTTTGCATTATCAAGAAGAACCTTTTTTATCTCAGCGGCGGACATTCCGTTATCAGCCATTTCCTTTGCTTCTATTACGCACTGTCTCTGGGTTACTGATATTCTGTGGTTATCAACAACCTCGACTTTGCCGTCGTACTTCTCTGAAAGCATAATAGCTGTATCACATGAACTGCTGAGTCCGCTTGACATTGGAATATGAACTATTGAATCATATTCGTCCATTGCCAGTATGTCATCCCATAGAGCAGTAACACTGCCGACTGAAGGCTGGCTTGTGCTGACCTCTGCTCCGGTTTTAAGATATTCGTAAAACTCTTCCTGAGTAAGTGATATATCCTCAAGATACTCCTCGCCGTTAATCAGAAAAGGCATAGGAAGTACAAATACTCCAAGTTCTTTACCCTGACTTTGTGTTATACCGCTGTTGCTGTCTGTTACAATCGCTGTTTTACTCATTTTAAAACCTCCATTCACGGATATAATATCACCTTTCATCCGGCTTGCCAATGTATTCTTAACATCCATAAAATGCGGTATTCATTACTATCTTCCGAATTCTGAAAGTCTAAGTCCTTCATTTCTGTCAAGAACCGTATTAACACTCCAAGGATGAGTAAATAACAAAAGCGCTCTTCCGTTCAAATCCCTGATTTTTTTGGTATCTGAAGTTACCGAAAGCCTGTCAATATCTATATCTTCATTTTCAATCCATCTGATATGTTCATACGGAAGCTGTTCAAGCCTTATATCGACACGGTATTCATTTTTAAGGCGGAATTCAAGCACTTCAAACTGAAGCACGCCTACAACTCCCGCAATAATTTCTTCCATACCGGTATTGTATTCCTGAAAAATCTGCACAGCTCCTTCAAGTGCAATCTGTTCTATTCCTTTAATGAACTGCTTTCTCTTCATGGTATCCACCTGACGGATTCTCGCGAAATGCTCCGGTGCAAACGTAGGAATTCCTTCATATGAAAATTTACGTCCCGGCTTGCATATAGTATCTCCTATAGCAAATATTCCCGGGTCAAATACGCCTATAATATCTCCGGCATAAGCCTCTTCAACATGTCTTCTCTCCTCTGCCATCATTTGCTGAGGCTGCGTAAGCCTGAGTTTCCTTTCACCCTGTACATGATATACTTCTTTTCCTGCCTCAAATTTACCTGAACATATTCTTATAAACGCTATACGGTCTCTGTGAGCCTTATTCATATTTGCCTGAATCTTAAA
>ERZ824480.3042-NODE-3042-length-11869-cov-3.927120_pt1 | contig 11869 bp, 8 predicted proteins | sample MGYA00519861_ERZ824480 | MGnify/ENA primary metagenome ERZ824480 (study PRJEB31778, sample SAMEA3449152) | human gut metagenome | biome: human gut; feature: human-associated habitat; material: faeces | place: United Kingdom | collected 2010/2012 ... | reverse complement strand
TCCACATGGAAAAAGATTTTGGACATGGGCGCCTCCTTTCCCGGTTATAAAAGGCTCCCCTTGAGGGGTAACTCCCCGCAGTGCGGGGAGATGTCGCGAAGCGACAGAGGGGTTCGGGTCCGAAGGACTGGCCGAGCTTGCGAGGCCTGAAGGGTCCCGACGGGCCTCGCGTGGCCGCCCATCAACGGGCATTCACCCACTAACTCCCGCGGCGGCCTGGGGGCAGGCCGCCCTACGTACCCCTTTTAAGTTGGCTTGTAGGGGAGGGGGCTTGACCCTCCGCGGGGCGTCGGGGACGCCGCACCCTACAGCCTTTACCACTACCCTTTTGTCTGTTGTAGGGGGGGTATCCCTCCCGGCAAGGCGTTCCTCACACCTCGATCTTCTCATCCTCGGCAAAATCGCGTTTGGCGGTCTGGCCTAAAATCTCATGCCAGCGCATGGGCGAAATCCCGTCCCCCGGGCGCTTCGTTGTCAGATTTTCCTCGGTGAAAACCTCACCCGCCTTGATTTCCCGGGCGGCCACAATGCTCTTGCGGGCAATGGCCTTGTTGGGGGCTTCGCTGGCGGTCAGGTGCTTGTGGCCGTCGCCGAGGGCGGCTTCTGCGTGGCGCACGGCCAGCACCATCGCCGCAAACTCGGCGGGGTCCAGGCTGGCCTTCTGGTCGGGGCCGGGCAGGGATTTGTCCAGCGTAAAGTGCTTTTCAATGACCTGCGCGCCCAAAACCGTCGCGGCTACGTCGCATTCCCAGCCGGGCGTGTGGTCGGACAGCCCCACCGGCAGACCAAACTGGTCGTACAGCTCGATCATGGCGGTCAGGTTCGCGTCCTCGTAGGGCGTCGGGTACTGCGTGTTGCAGTGCAAAATCGTCACCTCGGGGCAGCCGCCGTCATCCAGCACGCCCAGCGCGTCGGTGATCTCGTCCAGCGTGCTCATGCCCGTGGAGAGCAGCACCGGCGTTTTCTGCGCGGCCATGGCCTCGAGATACGGCAGGTTCGTGATCTCGCCGGAGGGAATTTTTAAAAGCGGCAGACCCAGCGTGCCCAGAAACTTCACGCTCGGCACGTCAAACGGCGCGCTTAAATACTGGATGCCGATGGAATCGCAGTATTCCTTTAATTCTTTATGCGCCTCAAACGAGAAATGCAGCTTGCGGATCATCTCCAGCTGGCTCTCGGCGGCATCGGTGGTCTGCTTCTGGTACTCGGCCTTCTCGGCAAATTTGCTGACCACAAGCTCGGGCACGGCGGTCTGATATTTTACAATGTCCGCGCCGCATTCTTTAGCAACGCGGGCCATCTCCTTGGCCATTTCCAGACTGCCGTTGTGGTTGACCCCGGCCTCGGCTATGATCGTTACAGGCATAGGTAAAAACCTCCGGTTTTTATAGTGAGGAGTGAGAAGTTAGGAGTGAGGAGTTTTTGGTTTCAGCTGAAAGCTCCGTTTTATGTGTCACTCCTCATTCCTCACTCCTAACTCCTCACTGGTTTACTGCTGATTCTCCAGCTTTCTTCTCATCTTCTCCAGCTCCTCCAGCTGGCCCATGTCCATCCAGCTGCTCTCGCTGATGGGATAGACGCCGACCTTCTCCCCGGCCCGGCGGTAGCGCTCGATCACATCGGGGAAACCGATCTTCTCGCCGTCGCGCATTTCCTCCACGACGCGCGGCTCCACCACGTAGACGCCGGTGTTCGTCAAAAAGTCCAGCTCGGGCTTTTCGCGCATGGCGGCAATGCTGCCGTTCTCGCCCAGCTCCACCACGCCGTAGGGCACGGTGTAGTGCTTGAACGCGCAGATCATCGTGACCAGGTTGCCGTGGAATTTATGGTACTCATAAATGTCGCCGAAGTCTACATCCAAAAGCGTGTCACAGTTCGTAAAAAAGAACGGTGCTTTGACTTTTCCTTTCAGCAGGCAGAGCCCGCCGCCGGTGCCCATGAACACTTCCTCGTCGGCAAAGTCCACGTTATAGTCCTTTTCCAGCTCATTGAAATAGGACTTGATCATGCCCTTTTTGTAGTTCACGATCATCGTGAAATTGTGGCAGCCGAAGTCCCGGAACCGGTCCATGATCAGCTCGGCAATGGGCTGCTCGCCCACGGGGATCAGCGGCTTGGGCAGAATTTTTGTGTACGGGTACAGCCGCGTGCCCAGCCCGCCCGCCATCATCACAACGGGAATATCGACCTGCTTGCGGTTGTCCAGATCCAGGCCGTGGGCAAAGACGATGTCGGTGATGATGCCGCGCTTGTTCAGGACCGGCAGCGCGTCGATGCAATGCTCCTGCAAAATGCTGCGGGCCTTGCCGCGCTCGGACACCGAGACGCTCAGCGGATGATAGTTGGCCGCGTGGTCCACAGTCTGGTCCGGTGTGCCGCCGCGCAGGAAAAACTTGCGGATGTCGCCGTCGGTGATGACGGCCTTCAGATGTCCCTCCGGTGCAATGAACAGGATGCGCTGGCCGGTCTCGTCCAGCTTGCGCAGCGTTTCCAGCACCGTGGCGGTGGGCGCAATAAAAAGCTCTTCTACTTTTATCAAGGGTGGTCCCCCTTTGACGTTTATTAAAGCCTTCCCCTGAGGGGGAAGGTGGCGCGCAAGCGCCGGATGAGGGGCGAGTGTGTCTCCGCCGCCCGGAAATGGGCTGCGGCGCGGACTTTGCCCTCATCAGTCCGCTTCGCGGACAGCTTCAGTCTCCGTGCCAAGTGCCGCCTACGGCGGTTGCACTCCGACACGCGCCTGCGGGCGCAGCCCCGCGGGGGAAGCCTTTTACAGCCCCAGCACCGCTTCGATCACGCGGTCACAGTCCTCAAAGGACAGGTTCGTGGAGCAGGGCAGGTTGACAATGTACTTGCGGTAGTCCAGCGCCTTGTCCAGACCGTAAGCCTCGTTGCGGGGGTAGTCGGCCTGCTCATGGATGAGCGCCCACACCGGGCGGGTCTGGATGTGCTGCGCCTGCAGCTTCTCGATCACAGTGTCGCGGTCCAGCCCGGAATCCTTCAGATACAGGCTGAAGAACCAGTGGTTGGAGCGGCACTCCGTCTCGCGGAAAGGCAGGATGCGCAGCCCCTTCACGCCGTCCAGCGCGGCCACATAGCGGTCATACAGCGCCTTTTTGTGGGCGATGAAGCCCTCGAGCCGCTCGAGCTGGGCAAGCCCTAAGGATGCCTGCACGTTCGTCATGCGGTAGTTGTAGCCGACCTCATCGTGCAAAAATTGCAGCAGATCGGCCTTGGCCTGGGTGGACAGATGCTTGGCGTGCTCGGCCCAGTCAGCGTGGTTGGACACGACCATGCCGCCTGCGCCGGTGGTGATGATCTTGTTGCCGTTAAAGCTGTAGCAGCCGATGTCGCCGATGGTACCCGCAAACTTACCGGCAAACGGGCCGTCGGTGCAGCGGGTGCCGAGTGCCTCGGTGGCATCCTCAATGACGATGAGGCCGTAGCGCTTGGCTATCGCCATCAGGCGGGGCATGTCGGCCATGTTGCCGAACACATGCACGACCTCCAGTGCCTTGATGTGTGCGCCGGTGGCTTTGTTGTACAGCCTGCCGTCCCGCAGCTCGCAGCGGTTCGCACAGAAATCCTCGACGGCGTCGGGGTCAATGCACAGGGAGTCGTCGCAGCCGATGAAGACCGGCTCCGCGCCGACATAGCGGGTCAGCGGGTTGACGGCGGCGATAAAAGTCAGCGTCGGGACGATGACCTCATCCCCGCGGGTGATGCCGGCGGCCATAGCGGCCAGATGCAGCGCGCTGGTACCGGCGTTGCAGGCCACGGCGCGGGGCATGCCCACGTAAGCGGCCAGCGCTTCCTCGAACTCCGTGACCTTGCCGCCGCTGGTGGACACCCACCCCGACGTGATGGCCTGCCCGGCCAGCTCGGCCTCGCGCGCGCCGAAATTCGGAACCGAAAGAGGAATAAATTCAGACATGGTACTGCCTCCAAACTCTATCCAGGTGCCCGCCGTGCAGCGGCGGACGGAATTTTACAAATATTCTATTTTATTATACCGCGTTTGCAGGATAAGGGCAAGAAAAAGATGTGATGGACTTTCTGTATCTTTCCACCGGGGAAAGCCCGTTTTTCCCGTTGACAAACCTTCTCCCTTGCACTACTATAAATACTGAATATAAAGAATAAAATAGGGGGTTTACCATGAAATACGGTTTTATCGGCTGCGGCAACATGGGCGGGGCTGTGGCGCGCGCGGTCTGCAAGGGCGCCGGGTCCGGCGATGTGCTGCTGGCCAACCGCACGCCTGCCAAGGCACAGGCGCTGGCGGACGAGCTTGGCTGCGCCTGCGGCACGAATGAGGAGGTCGCCGGCATCTGCGACTTCATCTTTCTGGGCGTAAAGCCCCAGATGATGGCCGATATGCTCGACGAGCTGACCCCAACGCTGGAGGCCCGCGCCGAGAGCCGCCCCTTTGTGCTGGTCACGATGGCGGCGGGCCTGTCGATGCAGCAGATCCGCCAGATGGCGGGCAGCGGCTATCCCATCATCCGTATGATGCCCAACACCCCCGTGGCGCTGGGCGACGGCATGATCCAGTACTGCTCTGACGATGTGGAGCCGGAAAAAATGGCCGAGTGGCTCACCGCCATGGCCCCTGCAGGCCGTCTGGACGCCGTGCCGGAGAGCCTGATCGACGCCGCAAGCGCGGTGTCCGGCTGCGGACCGGCCTGGGCGTACCAGTTCATCGAGGCACTGGCCGACGGCGGTGTCGCCGCAGGTCTGCCCCGCGCCAAGGCGCAGGAGTACGCCGCCCAGATGCTTTTGGGCAGTGCGCGGATGGTGCTGGAGACCGGCAAGCACCCGGGCGAATTGAAGGACGCCGTCTGCAGCCCCGGCGGCTCGACCATTCAGGGCGTGCGCCTGCTGGAGGAGCGCGCTTTCCGCGGTGCCGTGACCGACGCCGTGCTGGCCGCGTTTGAAAAGACAAAGGATTTGGGGAAGAAGTGACCCCTTCCGAGAATGTAGGGGCGAGCATTGCTCGCCCGCAGACCTGACGGAAAAAAGTGCTTTTCCAGGAAAATACCCCGCGCGGCAGACGCCTGACGGGCGAGCAATGCTCGCCCCTACAAAGCGGTTGCCAAACAGGAATAGAAAGAGAAATTTTATGCGTATCGTCGTTAAAGTAGGCACCAGCACGCTGGCACATCCCGGCGGGCTGCTTAACATCCGCCACACCGAGGATCTGGTCAGGGTGTGGAGCGATATTCAGAATGCCGGACATCAGCTCATCGTCGTATCGTCGGCGGCCACGGGCCTCGGCGCAGGCAAGCTGCAAATTGAAAAGCCCAGCGATCTTGTCACCAAGCAGGCTGCCGCCGCGGTGGGCCAGTGCGAGCTGATGTATACCTATGACCGGCTGTTCGGCCAATACAACCATACCGTGGCCCAGATGCTGCTGACGTGGGAGGATTTTGACCACGAAAACCGTCTGCACAACCTGCAAAACACGCTGGAGCGTCTTTTGCAGCTGCACGCCATCCCCATCATCAACGAGAATGACCCCGTCGCCTGCGAGGAATACTCTTTGGGCGACAACGACACGCTGGCCGCACTGGTGGCCAAGTGCATCCACGCCGATCTGGTCGTGCTGATGTCCGACATCGACGGCCTGTACACCGCCGACCCGCACACCCACCCGGACGCAAAGCTCATCCCGGTGGTCGAGGAGATCACGCCGGAAGTTGAGATGCTGGCGGGCGGCGCGGGCTCGGCCCTGGGCACCGGCGGCATGCTGACGAAGGTCACCGCCGCCAAGCGTGCCACCGAGGCCGGTGTGGACATGATCATTACCAACGGTGCCCACGCCGAGGTGTTGTACGACATTGTCGAGGGCAAGCCCGTCGGCACTCGGTTCGTGGGCCGCAAGGCATAAGGGAGGTCTGACCCCATGACTACGCAGGAAATTTTGCAGGCCGCGCAGGGCGCAAAGCTGCCGTTGGCGCTGGCCGACGCCGACACGAAGAACGCCGCGCTGGAGGCGATGGCCGTTGCGCTCATCGCCGCGCAGGATAAAATTCTGGACGCCAATAAGCAGGACGTCGAGAACGCCCGCGGGCGGGTCAGCGACGTGATGCTGGACCGTCTGGCGCTGACGCCGAGCCGCCTGACCGACATGGCCAAGGGTATGCGCGAGGTCGCGGCCCTGCCCGACCCGGTGGGCGCAGTGCTGCGCAAAATTGTGCGCCCGAACGGTCTTTTGATCGAAAAAACCGCCGTGCCGATGGGTGTCATCGCCATTATCTACGAGAGCCGCCCCAACGTCACAAGCGACGCCGCCGCGCTGGCCATCAAGGCGGGCAGTGCGTGCATCCTGCGCTGCGGGCGCGACGCCTGGGCCAGCTGCCACGCCATCGTGGAGGCTCTGCGCGCCGGTCTGCGCAGGGTGCGCCTGCCGGAGTGCGCGGTGAGCCTCATCGAGGACACCTCCCACGCCAGCGCCAACGAGCTGATGACCGCGGACGGGCTGGTCGATCTGCTGATTCCCCGCGGCGGGGCCGGGCTGATCCGCGCCTGCGTCGAGAACGCAACCGTGCCCTGCATCCAGACCGGCACCGGCATCTGCCATGTCTACGTGGACAAGGCCGCCGATCTGGAGATGGCCGTGGATATTGTGGAAAACGCCAAGACGAGCCGCCCCAGCGTCTGCAACGCCGAGGAGGCGCTGCTGGTCCACAGGGACGTGGCAGCGCAGTTTTTGCCGATGCTGAAGGCCCGCCTTGTCGATGCCCGCACCGCTGCCGGCATCACCCCGGTGGAGCTGCATCTGGACGCGCGCGCCGCGGCCATCATCGACGGTGTGCCCGCCGCGCCGCAGGACTTTGACACTGAGTATCTGGATTATAAGCTGAGCGTGGCCGTTGTGGATGACGTCGATGCGGCCATCGCCCACATTGCGAAGCATTCGACCCACCACAGCGAGGCCATCGTCACGGCGGACGCCGCGGCGGCACAGCGGTTCACGACCTGCGTGGACAGCGCGGCGGTCTACGTGAACGCCAGCACCCGCTTTACCGACGGCGGCGAGTTCGGCCTTGGCTGCGAGATGGGCATCAGCACCCAGAAGCTCCACGCCCGCGGCCCCATGGGGCTGGCCGAGCTGTGTACGTATAAATATATTGTACACGGCAATGGGCAGGTCAGGGGCGGAAGCAGCGCGAAGATGAGCTGCTACACAAACAAATAAGGCTTCCCCCTTGGGGGAAGCTGTCAGCGGCCCCGTCCGCTGACTGATGAGGGTAGACCTTGCCGCTGTAGCCCGTTCACTGGCTGCTATGGCGGGCTTTGCCCTCATCCGGCCTCGGTCGGAGCCTCGGCCACCTTCTCCCGAGGGAGAAGGCTTCCATAACGCAAAAACACCTGCGTCCGAAAACGCAGGTGCTTTTATTTTATCCAATATTCATATCCACCGGCTTCGCGATCCCCTTGACGCTGCCGGAGCCTGTGTACTGCCATATATTGTGCTTGTAGCTGAAGCTCAGTGTATCGCGGTACTGGGCGATCCAGATGTTGTACTTGCTGATGTTCGCAAAGTTCAGCGCGTTATAGAACCAGCTGGCATAGGAGTAAACGCCCGCGCTGTACCCCGCGCTGCGGATCGTCTCGCAGAAGGCGACGGCGCAGGCCGTGCGCTCGGCGGCGCTCAGGGCATTGGCGCGCCCGCCGCCGACACTCTCGGTGTCGTAGTAGACGCCCAGCGGCAGGCTGTAGCCGCTGACCAGGCTCAGCACCATGCTGGCCTCCTCGACGGCCTCGGCCTCGTTGATGGCCTGGCTGTAGAAGTAAACGCCGACGCGCAGGCCCGCGTTGATCGCGCCCTGAATGTTCCGGCGATAGGTAGAATCCTCGACCAGCGCACCGCTGCCGTAGCCGCGGTAGCCGCAGCGGATGATGGCAAACGTGATGCCGTCCGCCTTGACGGCGTTCCAGTCAATGCTGCCCTGGAACTTCGAGACATCAATGCCGCGGGCTGTGCGGTTCAGTGCGCCGTCCGCCGCAAAGGTGTAGACATTGCCCTGAATGACCTGCTGGCCTGTGACGGGCTGGTGAGTGGACGGGTCGTAATAATACGTTGCGCCGTCAATATCCTGCCAGCCGGTGTACTCGTATATCGTGGTGGTCGCGCTGGTCACGGCAAAGCCGTAGTTGGCCAGCTCCTGCACCGCAATGTTATCCGGCCAGCCCGCCGTCGGGTCGGGCACCTGGGTGGGTGCTTGCGTCGGAGCCGCTGTCGGGGCTTCCGTAGGGGCTGCTGTCGGGGCAGGCGTTTGCGTTTCGGCGGGTGTCTCCGTCGGGGCCTCGGTGGGGGCGGGCGTCGCCTCCGGGGTCGGATCGGGCGTGATCTCGGGGGTCGGTTCCGGCGTGGGGTCCGCCGGGACAGGGGTCTCCTCGGCAGTCGGGGCGGCCCCGTCGGTGTCCTCCTGTACGGTCACCGGCTCGTCCGCGCGGTGTACCCACGCCATGCGGGTGTTGGCCGCGCCCAGCAGCGTGACGGAATCCGCCGCGCCGGGCAGCCAGGCCGCCGTGGCCGTGTTGGCGGCGTAGCTCGTATCGCGCATTGCGCCGATCAGGTCCTTCGTGCCGTCCTGATAAACGGGCAGGTAGGGCGTCTCGGTGCCGTCGGCCAGCAGCAGATGTCCGCTGCTGCTCAGCTTGGCTGTGTAGCTCGTCTTGCTGCCGGTCTCGGTCTTAGCGCTGTCGGCGTAGGTCACGGTGTCGGTGACCTCGTTGACGATGGGGGCCGAGCCCGCGTTGCTGACGCCGGAGTCCTCGGCACTCTCGTTGACCTGGCTTGCCTGGACGATCTTCTCTTTAACGGCCTTGACGTCCGCCTTGTAGACGACCTTTTCTTTGACTGTCACGGTCTGGGCCTCGGGCTGCGTGTAGCCCTCGATGGGCTGGACCGCCAGCGTGTAGTCGCCGGGGGTCACGTCCTCGGCCAGCGCGGTGCCGGTCTCGGTATCCAGCTCGTAATCCGTGGCATTGCCTTTGGCGTCGGTCAGTGTGATGGTTGCCGCCACGCCCAGCAGCGGGGTCTTTTCGTTCTCGGCGTCATCCTCCTTCGCGCTTTTGGACGGCGTCGGGGACGGCGAGGCAGACGCATCGGGCGTGGGGCTGGGCTCGGGCGCGGAGAGCGGACCGACGCTGGCCGCAAACGCGCCCAGGCCGATGCTGGCGGTCAGCACCACCGCCGTGCCGCCCGCGGCCAGCTTATACAGCGGCAGCCGCGCAAAGGTGCTGCCGGAGAAATACCGCATGGGGTTCTTTTTATTAAACATTCCTGTTCCTCACAGTTAAAAGGCGATAAACTATTACAAAATGAATCATACCACGAAAAAAGCCCCCGCCGCAAGTGGGCAGGGGTGGAAAATCGCACAGAAAAACGCCGAAATTTTCAACATCCATAGGGTCTGTTTGTGGATAATTGTGACACCGCGGACACAACTTTCCGGGCATCTAGTGGTCGCGGCTGCCGTCAGGTGCCAGCAGTTGTGTTGGGCAAAAATTCCTCCACCAATAAATCGACACACGCACCGTAGCTGCGCTCCGGCCCCGCAAGAAACGGCCAGCGCCCGGTCAGCGGGTCGTAGAGGTGGCTGTACCCCGCAAAAATTTCGTTTTTGTACTGTTTATTATAGAAGAATAGCACCATGCTTGCAAGCCGGTTGACTTCCCACGCGGGGGAGGGCTTAGGGGGACTGGATTTTTACGTTGGATTTGCTATAATAAGCGTAAAGGATGCAGGCATCGACCCCTGCAGCAAACGGAGAGCAATACAAGAGGTAAACACCATGCAATACGTCAATTTCGGCACCACAGGCTTACAAATCTCCCGCCTTGGGTTTGGCGGCATTCCCATTCAGCGCATCGACCAGCCCGGCACGCGGGAGCTGCTGATCGCCGCGCATAAGGCGGGCATCAATTACATCGACACCGCCCGCGCCTACACGGTCAGCGAGGCATGGATCGGCCAGTCGCTGGAGGAGGCCGGGCTGCGGGATGACTTCATTCTGGCGACCAAATGCCGCGCACTGACCAAAGCCGACATGGAGGCCGAGATCGCCACGAGCCTGAAAAACCTGCGCACCGACCACATCGAGCTGTTCCAGTTCCACAACCCGAGCCTCGACGGCCTGAAAACCATTCTGGCGCCCGGCGGCGCAATGGAGGCGCTGCTCGAGGCAAAGGCCAGGGGCATCGTCGGGCATATCGGCATTACGGCGCACCTGGCCGCTGTGTTTGAGGCCGCGCTGGACATCCCCGAGATCGAGACGATCATGTTCCCGTACAACATCGTGGAGCAGCAGGGCAGGGAGCTGATCGACCGCTGCGCCGCGGCGGGCAAGGGCTTTATCGACATGAAGCCGCTGGCGGGCGGTGCCATTGAGGATGGCCGCCTGGCACTGCGGTACGTGCTGTCCAACCCGGCAGTCACGGTGTCCATCCCCGGCATGGCGACGGTGGAGGAGCTGAACGCCAACGTGGCGGGCGCGGCCAACACCGCCCCGCTCACGCCCGAGGAGGAAGCCGCCTGCCAGAAGGTGCGCGACGCGCTGGGCACCCAGTTCTGCCGCCGCTGCAACTACTGTGCGCCCTGCACGGTGGGCATTTCCATCCCCAGTGTGTTCCTGTTCCAGGGGTATCTGAACCGCTACGGTCTGCAGCAGTGGGGCCGCGAGCGCTATGCGACGCTGCAGACCAAGGCCGGTGCCTGCATCCGGTGCGGTGCCTGTGAGCCGCGCTGCCCGTACAACCTGCCGATCCGCCAGATGATGCAGAAGGCCGCGGAGGATTTTGGGGAGTAAGGGTAGATAAAACAAGGCGTAGGGGCGGATTCCATATCCGCCCGTGGGGGCTTTCGCAGCCGCAAGCTGCCCGGGCGCATATAGAATGCGCCCCTACAGGGTCAACAGAATAAAGCGGCCTTCCCATTACAGCACATTTGCCGGTAAGCCGCGGGCCGGGCATGCCCGGCCCCTACCGAGTTACAGCCCGTAAATGGGCAATCAGGATGAAATCTGCCCGCATCAGTCCGCTTCGCGGCCAGCTTCCCCCACGGGGGAAGCCTTTTTTTGTTTCTGAATATTGTTTTTTGCTAGGCGAACGTGTATAATTTAATCTGTATAATTTTGTGCAATAATGTGAGGAATGAGTACTATGCTTTCCGACCCCCAGCTGCATTATCTTGATAACGCCGCTACGTCCCGGGTGGACCCGGCGGTGGCGCAGGCTGTCAGCGAGGCGCTGACTGAGCTTTGGGCCAACCCCAGCAGCCTGTATGACCCCGCCGTTTCCGCGCAGGATGCCATTGCCGCGGCCCGCGCCCGCGTGGCCAAAACGCTGCACTGCCGCAGCGATGAAATCTACTTCACGGCCTGCGGCAGTGAGGGCAACAACATGGCCGTGACCGGCGCGGCCCGCCCGCGTAAGCACTGGGGCAATAAAATCGTCGTCACGGGCTTTGAACACCCCAGCGTGCAGCGCCCCATCCGCGCGTTGAAGGACGAGGGCTTCACCGTCGTTGAGGTCATGCCCGGGGCGGACGGACGCATTGACACGCAGAAATTTCTGGCCGAGATCGACAAAAACACGGTGCTGGCCGCCTGCATGGCCGTCAACAACGAGACCGGCGCCGTGCAGGACATCGCGGCGCTGGGCAAGGGCATCAAGGCGCGCAACAGCCGCACCCACTTTCATGTGGACGCCGTGCAGGCGTGGATGCGGGTGCCCATCAAGCTGGACAACATCGACACTCTGGCGGTGAGCGGCCATAAGATCCACGCGCCCAAGGGCATCGGTGCGCTGTACCTGTCCGACCGGCTGGTGCAGGCGTTCCAGCCGCCGTATCTGGGCGGCG
>ERZ824480.3037-NODE-3037-length-11892-cov-3.729408_pt1 | contig 11892 bp, 7 predicted proteins | sample MGYA00519861_ERZ824480 | MGnify/ENA primary metagenome ERZ824480 (study PRJEB31778, sample SAMEA3449152) | human gut metagenome | biome: human gut; feature: human-associated habitat; material: faeces | place: United Kingdom | collected 2010/2012 ... | reverse complement strand
GTTCACTGTCACCAAAAGCAACCGGGAAACGCAACTCAGTCTCTGCATTTAACCAAACATTCGTACCATCTTCCAATTTCAACTGGTACTCACCTCCACGCGGAATTGTCAAAGTGTTATACTCCAACTTTTTCTCTCCGTGCTTCTTTACGCCTGCCTCATATTCAAGCACATTCCCCACATTGCGAATTCTGCTGCTATCCTTGCTTACAAATTGCCCCTCTTCTTGCAAGTCCAACTCTTCGCCGGAAGCCAAGGTCAACACAGCCTTCGGAGAGCCGGGAACAATCTGAGATTCTACAAATTCAACTTTTACAGCCTGCTCATCATCTTTTTCTGTCAATAATAACACACCAACACCAATAACCAATGTAACGACAGCCGCATATCCCCAACGTACAATTTTCCGGCGAAGCCTTATCATTTTACCAGCTTTTCTTCTAGCGTAATTATCTTCCCAAGCGCGTTGTACATTTATATTATCTGTAAGACTACCCTTGTTCTCTGCATAAAAAATCTGCAACCTGGCGTATTCATCCCGGTTTTGCTTATTCTCGTCCAGCCAAACTTGCAATGTACTTATCTCTTCCTGAGATAACTCCTCGCCATGAATTGAAGCTGCTATAATTTCCCAAATTCTATTTTCCATTCCCACTAATTTTGTTTTTTATTATAATGACACTGAATTCAAAAAATAATGTGACAAAAAATTTATTTTTTTTACGTTATTCGGAGACCGAACAAATTATTTCCCCCTATAATCTCCCACCCCTATCTCACTGGGGTCCCACTCCCCTCTCACCATTCTCCGTTCTTCCCCCGAAGTTTCCCCGAAGCTCATCCGAACAAGAAGCCGGGAGCTACGAGGAAGCTACGACTAAAGCTAAAAGATAAGTAAGAGAAATAAATAATTTGCATATATCTATTTTTTTACAAACATTGCAACAGAATTGTATACACACAAAAAAATGAAAGAAGAGCAAATTATTCTAAAAGGATTACAGCAAGGAAGTGAACAAGCATACAAAGACCTGTTTACAGCCTATTTCTCCGACTTGGTACTATATGCAAATCATTTTATAAAAAATCAAGCTGCAGCCGAAGATATCGTTCAAGATTTTTTTATCACCTTATGGCTTGAAAAAAAATTTTTTAATATAGAAAGTAGCTTGGAAGGTTATCTCTACCGCTCACTACACAATACATGCCTGAACCATCTGTACAATGAACAGAGAAAACAAGAAAAGCTTCTGCACATGCCGATTGAGAAGGACTCTTCCCCAACTCTAACGACCGAATTAGAAGATAAAGAACGAGAATACAACCAACTCTACCAAGCGCTACATAAACTACCGGAACAATGCAAACAGGTGTTCACTCTCTGCTGTCTGCAAAATATGAAATATCAAGAAGCTGCTGACTATCTGGGCATTTCTATCAATACCGTACGCACCCAAATGGGAAGGGCATACAAAATCCTACGCAATTCATTGGACAGCAAGTCATTTCTTAACCTGCTATTCCTACGTTTCTTAAAATAGATATTTGCTCCATTACCATTTTCTCAAAAATAAACTACCTTTGCACAAATAAATGATAAAATGAAACTGGTTATATTAACAGGAGCAGGCATGAGCGCAGAGAGCGGAATCAAAACTTTCCGGGACAGCGACGGTTTATGGGAAAATTACCGGATCGAAGATGTTTGTACCCCTGAAGCATTAGAACGTAATCCGGAATTAGTAAACCATTTTTACAATGAGCGCCGGAAACAGCTCTACGAAGCCCAACCCAATGCCGGTCATAAAGGCCTGGCCGGGTTGGAAAATTATTTCGATGTCCGGATCATCACCCAAAATATCGACGATTTGCACGAACGTGCCGGTAGTAAGCATGTTCTACACTTGCATGGAGAGCTGAAGAAAGTGCGAAGCAGTAAAAATCCCGATTCGATTTATGACCTGAAAGGCTGGGAACTGAAACCAGGGACCCGTTGTGAAGATGGCTCATTGTTACGTCCTCATGTAGTTTTCTTCGGAGAAGCAGTACCCAATATCGAACCGGCAACCGATCTGGTCCGTCAGGCAGATATTTTCGTCATTATCGGTACTTCACTGGCCGTTTATCCGGCAGCCAGTCTGTTGCACTATGCCCCCGAAGGTATTCCGGTCTTCGTTATCGATCCTAAGATTCCTCAACAAGCACACCGGATGGGCTATCACCTGATTGAAAAAGGAGCTTCCGAAGGAGTACAAGAATTGAAAAATATCTTACTATCCGAAACTCGTTAAAGCATGAATAAAATAAACCATTATAAAAGCTGAATACAAGTGGGAAGAGGTAAAAAACCATTGTTAGAAAAAGTAGAAATACAAAAAATCGCAGCGGAAGGTAAATCCATTGCTTATATCGACGAAAAAGTGTTATTTGTCCCGAATACTCTTCCGGGAGATATTGTCGATGTTCAAGTCACCCGAAAACGTAAAAATTTTATGGAAGGCATAGTCACCCATACCCATCGGTTCTCGGCCTTACGTATAGCCCCGGCTTGTACCCATTTCGGCATTTGCGGAGGATGCAAATGGCAAAATCTCCCTTACGAAAAACAATTGGAATTCAAACAGCAGGAAATCAACGACAATTTGCAACGCATCGGAAAAATAAAACTACAAAATGTTTATCCGATCATCGGATCTGCCCGCCAACTCTATTACCGCAACAAGCTAGAGTTTACATTTTCGAATAAGCGCTTTCTCACCCGGGAAGAAATCAGCAGGGAAGCGGATATAGAGCGTACTCCGGCTTTAGGATTTCATGTGCCGGGATTGTTCGACAAAGTGGTAGATATCGATCATTGCTGCCTGCAAGGATCGTCTTCCAACGAAATCCGGAATTTCATCAAAACTTATGCCCTGAAAAAAGGTCTTTCGTTTTACGATATCCTCGATCTGTGCCCGCATGGCATCATCCAGCACGGAAGCATTGACTACTACATCCACCGCACCTTCGTTGATGCTGACTACCACATCGGAAAAGCCCTTTGCTTCTATAAAAAAAGCGGCGAGAGCGACAAGGTCAGCGAGCTTTTGATCAAAAGTACATATCTGCACCCCGTAATGGGGCATTATGAAGAGCTTGAAGAATATTATCTTTCGCTCGATAAAAAAACGGTTGAGCGAAGCCCGGCGCTGATGCAGGCATTGAGCATGCTCTCGGCGCTCCGGAGCGACTATTTAGAGTCGGAAAAATGGTACGGCACGCTAAAGCGCTTTGCCGACTCGCTCGAAAAGGGCGACGCGGTGAAAAAGGAGGCGAAAAGCCGCCTCGCGTGGCTGGACATTTCGATCCCCCAGCGCGGAGTCGATAATCTGACTGAGACTATTCCGGCAGTCTTTACGCTGATGAAAAATAAGGAAATTTCGCTCCCGTCGTTCTCGGTCACGAGCGCGATACCGAGCATATTGAACGGAGGGAAGGACTTTTCCGACTGGACGGGGAAGGACGACCTTTTGTATAACACGATAAGGATGCCCGTTGAGGCTGTGCTCGGGGCGGACGGGGTCGGCCTGCCCGACATCGCGATCGCCGAGAGCAAGTTTGAAAAGGGCGAGGACATCGGCGCTCGGATGCTTTCGATCGTTTCGAAGATGAGCGAGATACAGGCCAAGGGAACGAGCGATATTGAGTTCGCCGCGGTCGGTCTTTTGGCAAGAAGCCAGGTTGCCGCCGGCGGATAGAGGACGCGAAACGCGCCGTCAGCGCACTTTACGAACGGTTTTCGGATGATGAGCATTCGCGCTAAAGGCGTGTACGGCAACTATCTTGAGTTCACCGCTCCCGACGTCGGCTATAACAAGTACGGCAAGGTCTATAACGTGTGGACCGAGGGAACGATCACAAATAATCTCGCATTCATCAATTCCAAATCAAGATGCGGCCTTGTTGTCGGATTCACCTCAAGCGACTCCGAAGTCGAGGACTGCTACTATGACTATGCCTTCGATGGCTCGCGCAGTCAGGCTGACACGATAAAGAACCCCAAGGGCACCTGCGCCTCCAATATGAGCATTGACGATTTGGCGGACGTTTACGGAAAGGCCTTTAGTCAGAGCGATTTTAATTCCGCCTGCAACCCGGAAAATGAAATGAACGGACTTAAGGCCTCCACCTACACAGGCTACGCTCTTATGCAGATAGTTTATGACAATAACGGAACGGAAGAGATCTTGGATATGTTCCCGATATTCGAGGTTCCTGGCAGCGGGTATGATAATATATACCTTTCAAAATCGTTAAACGATTTTTATTATTCCGATACTTTTATCGGCGAAAACGGAAATGTTTATGCACCGAACAATACTCAGAGGATATTCCTCCCGACGGACGGCAGTGTCGTCAAGCTTTACGCTAAAGACAAAAAGGAAAAGATAGAGCCTTACTATGACGGCGATCCGGTGATGCTCCCCACGACGACGGAGAGCACGCGGGATCTGTCCTCCGGTGAGAACTTTGTAAAGTGGAGAACCTGCCTTTCAAAGGAGCCGACAACAGGTCCTGACACATCCGGCCTGATAGCCATTAACAGACTGTACGGAACCGGAACTCATAACGGAGATAATGCTACATACTCATGGTATGCCGAAGGTACAAAACCGAACGGAACGTTTTATGAGGGCGATGATATATTCCTTCGCTTCAGAATCGGCAGCGGAGTCGAGGCGAATGACGGGACGATTAAAACCGGAGGCTATAACATATATAAAAGCTGGGCGAATGCCACATACAGGATCGGCAAGACTGTTCTTACAGAGGGCAATGCGTTAAACTACTTCACATTTGACGCTCCGACGGGGCAGAAGTACATGACCAACCACTCACTCTATGAGTACCCGACGGTGGCGGCGAGAACCGACGCTATCGTTACTCCTCCGGCAGATTTCACCTTATCCTACGAAACAGAGTCGAGAGCGGCGCTTACAGGTAACCCCGTTGACGCAGGAACGTACAATGTATTGATCTCCTTTGAGGGCGACGATAACTTCGAGGAGGCACAAAACGTTAAGATAGGCACCTTCACGATCGGGAAGAGCGACATTTTCAGAAATGAGTATGGGACCGAAGGCTACAAATACGGGGATACGATCAGCTTTTGCGCAGTGATTGAGGGTCCTAAGGGAAAGACCGTTGCAGGCAACTGGGAATGCGACCCCATTTCGGAGGGAACCGTTCAGCTTAAGATAAACGGCGTGCCCGTGGGCGATCCTGTCACCCCCGATAATAAAGGAGACGTCAAAATATCCGTAAGCTCAATTGCACAGCACCTTTTGCCGGGTGTGGAATTCACGTGGGAGCTTGTTTTCTCGGGAACGGATAATTACAATCCTTATACCTTCAAGAGCACAAAAACGCTCAAAAAGCAGGACGCGGCCATTACTGTCACCCCATATGGCGATGATGTGATAACCTACGGCGACGAACCGTATGTCAGATTCAGAGTTTCAGCTCCTTATGACCTTTCGGATATTATAAACGGTCTTAAAGTGTACGACTATAAGAGCGACAAAACGACCAAATACTCAGAGGATGAGCTTATGTTTGATGTGGAGGAGGGCACAGGAGCGTTTATATACCGGCTTGACAACCCCGTTGCCGGTGAGCACTATATAATCTTTGAATATGCCGGAAACGACATTTACGCGGCGGAGAACGTCGAGCAAAAGCTCACCGTCAACAAGCGCCCGGTCACCGTTTCGGTTACGAATACGGAGTTCGCCTACGGCGACGATGTTAAGCTCAATTTGAAGCTTGGCGGAAATGTTTACGGCGAAACCTCAAATGTTGACATCGAGGTGACGCTCGAAAAGCCGGGTAAGCGAATAACATACAATAAAGATAACATTTCACTCCCCGGCACTTATAATGTTGACTTTTTAAGCGGCGGCACCGAAAAGATCCCGGCGGGCGAATACACGGTTACGGTCAAGGTAACGCATACAGATGAAAACTCAAACTATCTAAATTTTAATGAGACGCTCACAGGCACTACCGTTACGGTCAATAAGGCGCAGCCGAAACAGGAGTTTTATTATTTCCGGCAATACTACACCTATGACGGACTGGAGAAGGTGCCGCGTGTTGTAAAAAGCGAAGCTGCCGCCGGCGCTGTTACGGCGATTAAAATCAAGCCCGAGGGAAAAACGGACTATATAACCTCGCCGATAGACGTGGGAAAATACGGCGTTTATATCGACACGGCTGAGACCGACAACTATTACGCAGGGGAAGATCTCTACATCGGCGATATGGAGATAAAGCAGACCGAGCCGGGAGAGAGCGAGCTTAACATAGTCCCGCCCGCAAACCTCACTTACAACGGCGAGCCAAAGGCCTTCGATGTAACGCCGAAGAAGGACTCGGCAGGAGGCGACCTTTTCGAGATTCAGCAGATAGTTTATTATGATAAGACCCGCGGCGGTTTTATTCAGGGTTCTGATGCACCTACCGAAGCGGGCGACTATACATTAATGGTTTACACGAATGAAAGCAAAAACTACAAAGGGCACATTATCCCGAGTGACTTCACCATAGCAAAGGCACAGACGGGGGTTGACTTTAATTCGATCGTGTACACCGGCGCGTCGGGTGAACGGCTCGGATACAAGGTTTACTACTATGAGAACGATATCATGGTTTCGGGCAAAATGAAAAAAGCCGGCGAGAACGCAAAATATCCCGAAGACAATTTTGACAATGTTTCATACAAACCGGAGCACACCACCGACTATATCAAAACGGGAAGAATTGCCGACTATGACCCCGCGACGGGCGAATTCACCGTCCGCCTCACAAAAGACGATTACGAAAAAACTGCAACCATTTCCGTATTCCTTCCCTTTAACGGCGACGGTAATTACTAGGCAATACCGGAGGGCTCCCCGAACGCAAACATTGCATATTTGAGCGTAGACAAAAAGCCCGTGTCCTTCATGGTAACGGGTGAGGAGCAGACCTATGCGGCCGGCGAGTCGCGCGAGATCACGATCGTGTCCGATGGCACACGTTATATGTCTTGCCTCACAGACGGCGGCGTTAAGATAAGCTACTACCGCGTGAACGAGAATGACGACACGCTCACCCCGGCGAAAAAATGCGTCGAGGCGGGAAGATACTTATACGAGATACAGCTTACCGACGAGACAGCGGAGCGTTACGATATCAAAAATAGGTATGTCTACTCTGCACACTACGCGGCTGATCCTAAGACTCCGAATATAGACGAGTATGACAACATCGGATTTATGGACATCAGAACGGCATACACGGCCGGAAAGAACGTCGGTACATATTCCATAATGCCTTACGGCCTCTCCTCCGATAAGTACGACATCACGTATGAGCCCGGCACGATCACAGTCGAGCCCAAGACGCTTACCGCGTCGGACTTTACCGTGACGGCGAAAAACAGGACCTATGACGGCACATCGGGCGTTAATATCGACAGCGTTCAGCTTATTGGCACACTTCCCACCGACTCCGTAACGGCATCGGCAACGGGCGCGATGTTAAATTCCGACGCGGGAGATAACAAGACCGTCTACGCAAAGGTAACGCTCGACGGTAACTGGGGCGAGGTTTACGCGCTCGACACCGAGTCTGTTCAGACCACGGTCGACATCAAAAAGGCGCTTATCACATGCATCAAGATTACTGCACAGGACAAGAAATATTCAAAGACGGACGACGCGCTCGTCAGAGTTGACGAGATAACGGGCGTTCTCGCGATGGATGCATCCTTAGTCCGCGTATCGGGCGAGGCGAAGTTTGACACGGCCTCTGCCGGCGATAACAAGACGGTTACATTTATTGCGACCGAGCTCACCGGCCGGAAGACGGCAAACTATGAATTTGAGTCGCCCGACGCGATGCAGGCGATGGCAGAGGCAAGCATTACGCCTCTTAACGTAACCTTCACGCTCGGCGCGCTCACTTTCGGATATGACACTGATGAAAAGACTGTCACCGTTTCCGCGTTTGACGAGACGGGAGCGTTATTCACAGACTATGACATTGTATACAGAGATGCCGACGGCAACGACTTGGGCTTCGTTCCGAAGGACGCAGGCAGCTATCTTGTCGGCATCGAAATTACCGATTCAAACTATGTGACGGACTACACCGATAAAGAGATGTTCATCATCGAGGCGGATCAGGAGGCGTTGAGCATCTTAGGCCTTCCCGGAACGGTTGCGTTCGGCGATGAGTTCACGCTCGAGGCGATCGGCGGAAGCGGCACGGGCGCCCTTATCTGGGAGTCCTCGTCGCCCGACGTTACGGTTGAGCCCGAGAACGGCAACAGCACGGCCGTAACCGTAAAGATCAACGGCGCGGTCGGCGAAAGAGTCACGATAACGCTTCGCAAAGAGGCAGACAATAAGTATTCCGAGGAGGAGACGAAGGGCATCTTCATTCCGGTTGTCGGCGCTAACGTCAAGGTAACCGTCACGGCGACGGACGACGCGGCGGTAACGACCGCGAGAAACGCGGGAAGCTATCTTGTCCGTTATGAGATAACGGACGACAGCTTCAAGAGCTCCGGCTCCGATGTTCTCTACATCAATAAGGCACAGGCGACTATCAGCGCGAATGATAAAGAGAAGGTTTACGGCGATGAGAACCCCGAGCTTGAGCTTACAGGCCTCTTCGTCGGCGACGAGGCAAGCTATGAGAGCGTTCTTAAAAAGATGTTCACCGTTTCGTGCGAGGCAGATGAAAAGTCGCCCGTCGGCGAATATTCCATCAAGGTTACCTTAAACGAGGGCTATACCTTAAAGGACGATAAGAACTATAACTTCACGATCGGAGAGGACGGTATCATCACGGTTAAGAAGGCGGTACTCACCGTCACCGTTTCGGATATTGAGCGCACCTACGGCGTGGCAACCCCCGATCCTGAATATAAGATCACGGGCTTTAAGGCGGGCGATACCGGAAAGGTAATAACCGGCACACCGGTATTCACCTTCAAAGAGGGAACGGACGGGTCGGCAAACGCCGGAACATATGCCGACGCAGTGACAATGGAAGGCCTTACGGCAGATAACTACGAATTTAACTATGTGTATGCGTCAGGCTCGGGCGCGGATCTTACCGTTAATAAAAAGGCGGTCAAGGTCTCGGCCGGCACGGCGAAAAAGAACTTCATCAAGGTTAAGTTCTCAGCTCCCATGGAGGGATTAACGGCCGCAAACTTCACCGTTACCAAGGACGGCGAACCGGTGACCGTATCGGTGACCGCGTCGAACGATAAGAGAAAATACACGCTCTCAGGCGAGTTCACTCTCAAGAAGGCATATGACGTTTCGGTAACCGCAAGCGACAACTACATTCTCACAGGAAACGAATTTAAGGTAACGCCCAGAGATTCGTCCTCCTCGGGCGGCTCGGGCGGCTCATCTTCGGGCGGCGGTTCTTCCTCCGGCTCAGGCAGAGTGACGACCTATACCGTTTCCTTTGTGACTAACGGAGTAGATGAGATCTCCGACCGGAAGGTCGAGAAAAACGGCACTCTCAAGAGACCGGACGATCCGGAAAAGAAAGGCTTCATCTTCACCGGCTGGTTCACCGATAAGTCGCTTAAAAACGAGTATGACTTTGAGAGCAAGGTAACAAAGAATATGACCCTTTACGCCGGTTGGGAGGATGACGCAAGAATAATCCTCACCATCGGCAAAAAGGCGGCGATGGTATTCGGCGAGAAGAAGTTAAACGACGTTGCGCCCATCATCGTGAACGACAGAACGATGCTTCCGGCACGCTTCGTGGCAGAAGCGCTCGGCGCGAAGGTTGAATGGAATGAAGACGAGCAGAAGGTAACCATCACCAATCAGAAATAATTTAGGCGCGCACCCTCCGCATTTTTGACGGAGGGTGAGCTTAAGTTAATAAAAACAGTTGACAAATCAACAAGAGAGAGTTATAATAAGTTCGAAAAGAATTGGGGGAAATAAAAGTGCGGAGTCTTTCGACAAAGCAGGTCAATCTGATCAAAAGGTTCGAGATATTCTCAAACAACATCTCCGTCGTGCACAGATGCATCAAACAGCTGAAAAACGAGGTCATGAAGCGCTGTTCGCTCACCGGCAGTCAGGGAATCTATCTTGCATATCTGATTTTGTATAAGGACGGGCTCACCGGCAGTCAGCTTGCCGAGATAGTGGGAGCGGACAAGGCGGAGGTCTCGCGCGCATTTAAGGTGCTCTATGATAAGGGCTACATCTGCTATCCCGATTTTCACGGCACGAAGCGCTATAACACCACGGCAATGATAACTGACAAGGCGCGCGAAATGATGGTGCCTGTGATAGACGAGATATGCCGCCTGATAGACGAGATCAGCCTGACAAATATCGACGAGGAGCACAGAACGATAATGTACCGTGCTTTAAGGACGACCGCGGGCAACATTAAAAAGTGTATCGACGAAAAGTGCGAGGAAGAGAAAAACAGAACCAACGGTTAATAAATGTGGAAGACGGCGAATGCCAAGCTTCCGCTTATCCGTCCCAAGCTGTTGAGTTTTCAACAGGCTTCGGACATATATTTTTGATAACCTGTTGACGAATCAACAACTAACATATATTTTTCGCATCTTGTTGACATTTCAACAAGATGACGGTCTGAAAGGAAGGAAACAAATGAGCTTTAAGATTATCGGAACGGGAAGCTATCTTCCGCCCCTGACCGTCACAAACGACGATCTGGCAAAGACGATCGACACGTCGGACGAGTGGATAACCCAGAGGATCGGCATCAAAAGCCGCAGAATTTCCGAGGACGAATCCACCGCCGAAATGGGATATAAGGCGGCAAAAGAGGCGCTCATAAAAAGCGGCACGGCGCCCGAAGAGCTTGACCTTATCATCGCGGCGTCCATAACGGGGGACACGATATGCCCCACCACTGCCGGCGGAATCCAGAAATTGCTCGGCGCGACATGCCCGGCGTTTGACATTAACTCCGCATGCAGCGGCTTCGTTTTCGCGCTGGACACGGCGGCCGGCTTTTTCGCGAGAGGAACGGTCAAAAAAGTCCTGGTCGTCGGGAGCGAGAGGATAAGCAAGATAGTGGACTGGAAGGACAGGAACACCTGCGTCATCTTCGGAGACGGCGCCGGCGCGGCTGTTTTGACAGAGGGCGACGGGTATCTTGATTCAAAGATCTCCACCTTCGGAGGAGACGACGTGATAAAGATCCCCTCGGGCTTAAACCTTTCGCCTTATTATAAAAAGGAGACGGAACTCGGGAAAATTCACATGGCCGGGCAGGAGACGTTCAAGTTCGCCGTCAGCCGCATATCGGAGGATATTAAATATCTTTGCGACAGGGCCGGCATAACACCGGAGGACATCGACCGGATAGTTCCGCACCAGGCAAACGAAAGAATAATCGACTACGCGGCAAAAAGGCTTCATCTTCCCAAGGAAAAGTTTTTTGTGAATATAGAGTCATACGGCAACACGTCCGCCGCGAGCATCGCGATAGCGCTTGCCGAGCTCGATCATAAAGGCGGCCTTAAAAAGGGCGACAAAATAATTTTAACGGCGTTCGGCGGCGGCCTTTCGTCCGCGTCGTGCCTTATAGAATGGTAAAAAGACGAAAGTCTTAATAATAAAACGGAGGTAAGAAAAATGACAATCGACACGATCAAAAAGGTATTGGCAGATCATCTTGATACGGACGTATCGGAGATCACAGAGGAAACAAGCTTTAAGGACCTCGGAATCGATTCTCTTGAGACCGTTGAGATCATGATGGAGCTTGAAGACGAGCTCGGCATCGAGATCACCGCGTCCGAAGTCGGCCAGACGGTCGGCTCGCTAATAAGCTATATCG
>ERZ824480.3036-NODE-3036-length-11893-cov-2.494256_pt1 | contig 11893 bp, 10 predicted proteins | sample MGYA00519861_ERZ824480 | MGnify/ENA primary metagenome ERZ824480 (study PRJEB31778, sample SAMEA3449152) | human gut metagenome | biome: human gut; feature: human-associated habitat; material: faeces | place: United Kingdom | collected 2010/2012 ... | reverse complement strand
CGATCTCTTGATGTACCGCACGCAGAGGCCGTTCCAATACAACCATAGAGAAGATAGATGTTCCAGCGGAAACATTCCCCGTTCGCGGGGCTACCGCATTGGTCGCGACCATACCAGTCCCTGCATCTCCCTCCGCGGGCGCAAACGGGATGCCTGGAGGCAGCAGGCCATCCAGCAGTGCCGCGCCGCTCTCTGTTAGACAGCCGGCGTTCTGTCCTGCGGTCAGCACCCGCGGAAAGAGATCAGACAGTTTCCAAGGCAGCTCCCGTTCCGCAATAAGAGCGTTCAACTTTTTCAGCATTGTTGTATCATAATCAAGGCGAGAGCTATCAATCGGAAACATGCCAGAAGCCTCGCCAATGCCGACGGCATTGACACCTGTAAGCATATGGTGAACATAGCCTGCCAGGGTAGTAATATGGGCGATCTGTGAAACATGTTCCTCGCCATTGAGAATTGCCTGATACAGATGTGCGATACTCCATCTTTGAGGAATGTGATAAGAAAATGCTTCCGTTAATTTCTCAGAAGCTTCTTCTGTCATTGTATTTCTCCATGTTCGGAATGGCACTAACAATTCTCCATCTTTATCAAATGCCATATATCCATGCATCATCGCACTAAATCCGATACTTCCAACCTTAGTTAGTGTAATATCATATTTTTCTTTCACGTCGTTTACCAAGTTTTGGTAACTGTCTTGTAGTCCACTCCAGATGTCTTCTAATGTATAAGTCCATATATTATTCTCCAGACGATTTTCCCAGTCATGGCTTCCGGATGCGATCGGATGATGATCTTTGTCGATCAGTACAACTTTGATCCTTGTTGATCCAAATTCGATTCCCAATGCTGTTTTTCCATCTGCGATCATTTGCTTTGTTTCCATGATACTACCTCCATTTTCTAACGATAAACTACTTCATTCCATCTTAATTCATTCTTTAATATTCTGATATCTGTATTCTCATCAATGACAACACTCTCAATTCCCATAGCCTCTGCCCATGCAACCATCTGATCTACACTAAGATCATAAGAAAATGCTGTATGATGTGCTCCACCAGCTAAGATCCATGCCTCTGCTCCTTTATAAAGATCTGGTTTTGGTGTCCAGAATGCCGTCGCTACTGGAAGCTCTGGCATTGGTTTTTCTGTCTTTTTACAATCCACTTTATTAATGATCAGACGGAAACGATGTCCAAGATCAATCAAAGAAGTGGCTATTCCTTCTCCTTCTTTTGCTGTAAATACAAGTCTTGCAGGATCTTCACGATCTCCCATGGAAAGCGGGCATACACGCATGCTGACCTTGCCATCAGCAACGGATGGGCAAACCTCCAGCATATGTGCCTCAAGGATTCCCTCTTTACCCGGTACTAGGTTATAAGTGTAGTCCTCCATAAAAGAAGTACCCCTGGCGTCCTTTTTGCCTGCTGCCATGATCTTCATCAGGCGAACCATAGCTGCTGTTTTCCAGTCGCCCTCGCCACCGAAGCCGTAGCCTTTTTCCATCAGTCGCTGGATCGCAAGTCCCGGAAGCTGTTTCAGGGCGCCCAGATCACCGAAGTGTGTTACGATAGCCTGATAGTTTTTCTCCTCAAGGAAACGCTCAAAACCGATCTCGATCCCTGCCTGGACTGCTACATGCTTCTTAAATTCCTCAGGGTCACGTCCATCCAGAATCATGTCATATTTATTATAATATTCTTCTACCAGAACATCAATATCTCCCTGGCTTACATCCTGAACATATTCTGCGATCTCATTAACCGGATAAGCATCGATCTCCCAGTTTTTCCTGGGGATGGGTGATAGTGGTAATGCCCTGTCCCTGTCTTGCATATAGTGAATTATCATAGCCGGTTACCGCAACATCTTCCGGGATCTTTTTGCCCTGACGTTCCAGTTCTTCCATGACCTGGACAGCGATCTGGTCGTTGTAGCACACGATCCCATCCGGAAAGCTGTTCTGTCGGACCATGTTCCGGACCATAAGAGCCGGCTTTTTTCGCCGGTCCTCGGTGTGAAACCAGACCACCTTATCCGGATCATAGGCAATTTCATGCTCCTGCAAAGCCTTCACATAGCCCTTATGCCGTTCGATTCCCTGACGGTCATCTGCCTTGAAAAATCCCGCGATGTTGCGCCTGCCGGAGTCCAGGAGATGTTTTGTCACAAGATAACCGCCTCCTGCGTCATCCATGAGGATGTGGGGCTTTTCCTGCATCTCCGTATACAGTCCCTGGATAAAAATATAGGGGATCTGATACTTGTCCAGTGTTTCGTACAGGCTTACATGTCTGCACAACAACTCACTTTTGCTGGGTTCGATGATCAGTCCGTCAATTCCCTTGCTGATCAGCTCTTCCAGGAATCTTGCCTCCTTCTGGCGGCTGTTTCCTGTATTTTTCAGGATGATACTGTACCCGTTATCGGACAGCACCTCATCGATTCCCTGGATCAGCCTTGGAAAAATATAATCCGAGATATATGTAGTCACCACTGCGATGTTTCCGGTCCCGTGAATCTGACGGAGCACATCCGCACAGAAGGTTCCTTTTCCCTGAAAGGATTCTATGTATCCATCTCCTGCCAGGATCCCCAGAGCCTTTCGCACCGTATGCCTGCTCAGCCCATAGCGTACACTGAGCTGGTTTTCAGAGGGAAGCTTCTCACCCGGACGGATCTTTCCGGAAAGAATGTCTGTTTTCATTTCTTCCATGAGTGCATAATATTTTGCTTTTCCGTTTTCTGCCATAAGCTCCTCCCTTCGTTTGTATTATTCTTCCTTCAAACATCGGATGTAAAACGGACATTTATATTTTCATCTGTAATCATTTTATAACTTGTATATACATACGAACAAGTTGTTTTTTTATTATTTAACAAAAGTTCCATATAAAAAAGGCCGGAACACCTTCCCCAATTTGGTGTTCCGGCCTGTATATACTGCTTTTTTATCTCAACGTTTCTGCCTTATCGTAAAGCGGGCCTTCTGCTCCGCCTTGCTATCTTTGTTCAGAAAAAACGCCTTCTCCATATTTGTTAAAACTATTCTCCAGTCCCCTGATGTACCTTATATTTAGCGGTACATCTTCATATAATCCCCATGTGCCTCGATCAGCTCATCACACATTGCCTGGATGTCTTTGATGTTCAGCTCTGCACCTGTGTGCGGGTCCATCATGGCTGCCTGATAGATTTTCTGGCGGTCTTTGGTCACTGCTGCCTCAATAGCAAGGAGCTGCGGGCTGACATTGGATGAATTCATAGCTGCCAGCTGTGTAGGAAGCTTGCCCACTTTTACCGGATGTACACCGGTTCCGTCGATATAGCATGGAACCTCTACGCAAGCATCCGACGGAAGGTTATCGATATAACCGTTGTTAAGAACATTTCCACCGATCTTGTACGGTGTGTTTGTAACAACAGCCTCCATGATGTAGGACGCATACTCTTTGCTTCTCTCATGTCCTATCTTGCCATCTTTCAGGATATCCTCGCGCTCTTTTTCCCAGCCCTCGATCTGTTTGATACATCTTCTCGGATATTCGTCAAGCGGAATATTGAACTCCTCGATCATCTCCGGATATTTGGATTTAATGAAGAACGGATTATACTCTGCATTGTGCTCACTGGACTCTGTGCAGTAGTATCCAAGATGACGGATGTACTCGTAACGTACCATATCCTCATGCTTCTCGCCGGAGGTATTCTTCTCCTCGGCGATTCTGCGGATCTCCGGGTACAGGTCGTTTCCGTCTTTGTCATGGATCTCAAGAAGCCATGCCATGTGGTTGATACCTGCGATCAGCTCGGTACGTCCCTCAAGCTTGTCTTCCATTCCCATTCCCTCAAGAAGCTTCTGGGAGCAGACCTGAACGCTGTGGCAGAGACCTACGGTGCGGATCTTTGTGAAACGCTGCATATAGCCGGTGAGCATTGCCATAGGGTTGGAGTAGTTCAGGAACAGAGTGTTCGGGCAGACCTCTTCCATATCCCGGGCAAACTCTTCCAGGACCGGAATGGTACGAAGTGCACGCATGATTCCGCCGATTCCCAGGGTATCTGCGATAGTCTGTTTAATGCCGTATTTCTTCGGGATCTCAAAGTCTGTTACGGTGCATGGCTCATAGCCGCCTACCTGAATGGCATTGACTACGAAGTCTGCATCACGAAGTGCATCTTTACGGTTCTCAGCACCGAGATATGTTTTGATCACTGCGCGATCCTCATTTACGTTGTGGTTGATGGCACTTAAGATAATTCTGGAATCCTCCAGTCTCTTCTCGTCAATATCATAAAGTGCGATCTCGCTCTCGCGAAGTGCCGGTGTGCACATACAGTCGCCAAGTACATTTCTTGCGAAAACCGTGCTTCCAGCTCCCATGAATGTAATTTTGATCATGTTCGTTTCCTCCTGCTTTCTTTGTTGGATCTCTTATCCGGAATTGTTATATTTTTCTTTAAAATTCCTGATTTTCTGCTATTTCTGCGGTGCAGTCCCGCTTCGTTTTCTTTGTGATCTTATCATACTACCAGAAACTTGTTTAAAATATGTACTTTGATGTTAATAATTGTTGTTTTGTTGCATGAGATACCTGGAAGTAATTTTCTATAACATTTCTTATGACATAAAAAACTCTCTGCCCGATACCAGAATTTTATATATTCTGGCACAGACAGAGAGTTTTTTTCTTCGTGAAATATATCACAGAATCAGTCCTCAGATTCCGTATAATCCCCTTTTTTCCCCTTCACTACAAGTTTTCTCTTTTCTTCCTTGTATTCTCTCGGACTTCTTCCTGTTCTTGCCTTGAATACCTTGGAAAAAGCCAGCGGATCTCCATACCCTACTTTTGCAGCTACTTCACTGACCTGAATATCTCCGTTTTTCAGAAGAGTCTTTGCCTTCTCGATGCGAAGATTCATAAGATATTCCTGCGGCGAGCATCCGAGGCTTTTTTTAAACGAGCTGGTAAGATAGCTCCGGTTGACGCCAATGCGGTCTGCCAGCTCATTGATCTTCAGACGCTTGTCAAAGTTGGCTGCAATGTAATCCACTGCCTGCTCCACATAAACGGAATTGGGATATCTGTGGGATGGAAGAAGCTTGCCTTCTCTCAGACATGCATCCCGGTTATCTGTGATCAGGTCAGAAAAAAGAAGCAGCAGAAGTCCGTTCCGTTTCAGCTCATTTTCAAAAACGAGCTTGTTGGTCCGTACCATTGCATCAATATACTTCGCAGCATTTTCCATGCAGTGGATCCTTCGGACCGGATTTTCCCGGCTGAAGCCGCTTACATGGATCACTTCCTCCGCAGTCATTCCCTCAAATCCTACCCAGCGATATGTCCAGGGATTGTCCATGTCTGCCTCATACCAGGCCTCCACACTGGATGGGATCAGAAATGCTTCTCCACCTGTCAGATGATACTGATGGCCATCCATCTCAAAAACTCCTCTTCCGGATTCCACGATATGAAGTACATGAGAGATCCTGTTATTTGGTCCAAATCGATGTCCCGGATCGCATTTTTCCCATCCACAATAAGTAAGACAGAGATCCACCGCACCTTTCTTTAAATTCTCCAGACATTTATAGCTGTCTGAGTTTGTAAAACCAACTGTATGAAGCAACTTGTCACCTCCCTGATGTCATATATTATGTTTCCGCCCGTGAGCTGCTTCGCCACCCAATAACAGGCCGCCATATCCGGCGGCCTGTTATTTTTTCTGGTCAGGCGGATGTTTTTTCGCTGACAGCTTTTATTCCATCATTTACAGAAATCAGTCCTCTGCTTCAATTGTGTACAATACAGAATGGAAATCACCGTTTGTCTTATTGCAGTAGTCACGATCAACCGGGATTCCTGCATACATCAGCTCATTTCCGTAAGCTTTCAGGCACTTATCTTCCCATTTTACTTTGTAAAGCTGCTCCTCGTCAAGACCCTTGAAGCGCAGACGCATCCAGGAAGCATTGACCTTGTTCAGTCTTTCATAGTATCCGGCAACTGCCTGTTTTTTGTCTCTGGAAACAACCATCCATGCAGTATCATTTCCTTCGAACGGGCTTAAGATACGGTAGAAATCACCCTCCACCTGGATCAGGTCACGATGTTCCTTCATGAATTCCACCTGTGCCTTTACCTCTTCGATCTCTTTGGCACTTAAAAGGTTCAGATCCAGCTCATAGCCAAAGGTTCCGAAATATGCCACATTTGCTCTTGTGGAAAGCGGTGTGGTACGGTGCAGCTGATGATTCGGTACTGCTGATACATGAGATCCCATGCTGACGATCGGATAAACAAAGGAGGTACCGTACTGGATTTTTTCTCTCTCTGCTGCATCGGTATCATCACTGGTCCATGTCTGCGGTGCAAAGTACAGCATTCCTGGATCAAATCTTGCTCCGCCGCTTGCGCAGGATTCAAAGAGAATGTCAGGGAATCTCTCTGTCAGTCTTGTATACAGCTCATATACACCAAGGATATATTTATGCATAGTCTTGCCCTGATCTGCTGCAGATGCGCCGCGGCTGAAAGGCTCGGACATGTAGCGGTTCATATCCCATTTAATGTAGGAAATGGAAGATTCCTCAATAACCTTGGAGATGGAATCATAAATAAAATCCACAACCTCAGGTCTGGAAAAATCAAGAACGTGCTGATGTCTTGAGTGGGACTCAAAACGGTCCGGTGCTCCGATGAGCCAGTCCGGATGTGCTCTGTAGCAGTCGCTGTTCTTGTTTACCATCTCAAGCTCTACCCAGAGACCGAATTTCAGTCCCATCTCCTCGATCTTGCGGGAAAGTCCGGAAATTCCGTTTGGAAGCTTATTCTTATTTACGAACCAGTCGCCAAGGCCCTGGTAATCATCGTTTCTGGTTCCGAACCATCCGTCATCCAGAACGAAAAGCTCTACCCCAACCTCTTTGGCTTTTTTTGCAATATTGAGGATTTTTTCCTCATCAAAATCAAAATAGGTTGCCTCCCAGTTATTAAGAAGGATCGGGCGTGCATGATTTCTCCATTTTCCGCGCATCAGGCGGTCACGGTACAGTCTGTGGTAAGCCTGACTCATTCCGTTTAAGCCCTTATCGCTGTATACCATAACAACCTCCGGAGTCTGGAATTCCTCATCTCTGGAAAGCTCCCAGGAAAAGCCCTGAGGATTGATTCCCATCATAACTCGTGTCATCTCGTAGGTGGAAACCTCGACCTGTGCAAGGAAGTTTCCGCTGTACACAAAGCTGAAGCCGAAAACCTCGCCTGTATCTTCTGTTGTATGAGGACGCTTCAGCGCGATAAACGGATTCTGCTCAGAGCTGGAGCCGGTTCCTGCAAGACTCTGTACAGCCTGTATACCCATCTCAAGTTTGCGTGTTTTTACATAGCGCTCACGTGCCCACGCACCGGAAAGATGGATCATCTCATAATCCATATCCGGGAACTCCACTGCTGCACTCATCACGTTCTCAAGACGGATCTTCTGATTCCCTTTCTGAACAAGGCGTGCACTTCTGGTGACCCTCGGGTAATCCTCATATACGGAATATGTAAGAACAAGGTCTGTATCCATCACAGGATCATGAAGTGTAATGTCCAGAGATGTTGCCTCTTCCTCGTTCTCTGTGTAGGTTGCCGGAAGACCGGCAAGCTTCTTCTTGCCGCCGTAAATCTCATGAGAAACATATTTGAAATCTACGATCTCGCTTCCGTTCTCCTGACGAACAGTAAGGGCAGGATTTCTGTAATCACCGGTTCCGTAAACAGGATACTCCTGTTTGGTATACTGCATGGAAAGAAGTCCCGGTTCCGGAACGCATACAGCCATCAGGGAACGCATGATCTCCTCGTGAAGATAGCTGAAATCCTCTTTATCGCGGATAGCTTTTCCATAGTACAGATTCTCCATCTGGCCATTTTCCATGATACAGGTGATGTAGCTTAAATGTTTGTTATAAATGTGGAATGTCTTTGATCCCTCGTGAAATTTGATCGGCATAATTTTCTCCTTTTTTCGTTTACTGCGGATAAAAATATCCGCCTCTTTCCTTAAGAATCATCAAATAACTGTGCATTTTGGCATTTGCTTCGATAAAAATACCGCTGACAACCTCAATAACCAAATCCTCAGTTATATACATTGTCAGCGGTCTTGTATTACCTTATGTAATATTTCTGATTACAGTTTTCCACCGCTGGTAGCAATACCTTCGATAAACTGTTTCTGGAAGATCATGTAGATCACGATCATCGGAATGCAGGCGATCAGAGATGCAGCCATCAGTTCCGGGAATTTGGATACGTACTGGCCCTGCATCTTTGCAAGTGCGGAAGAAAGTACCAGCATATCCTTATCTGTATTAACGATCATCGGCCACATCAGATCTTTGAATGCGAATACAGCTGTGAAAATTCCAAGTGCGACCATACTGGATCTTGTAAGTGGTGCCATGATGTAAAGGAAGGTCTGACCGATGTGACATCCGTCAAGTCTGGCAGCCTCCTCCAGATCCTTCGGCAGTCCCATATATCCCTGTCTCAGAAGGAAAGTACCGAATGCAGTAACAATACCTGGGAATACAAGGGCAAAGATCGTATTCAGCATACCCATCTTGCTGACCATCAGGTACTGCGGGATGATGAAGATCTGTACCGGAACCATCATCTGGAACAGTACAAGACTAAAGCAGAGATCACGACCCTTGAAATTCAGTCGTCCAAATGCATAGCCTGCCATAGTTGCTGTAAGAACCGCACACACTACTCGGAAGAAGATCAGAAGCAGTGTATTCTTGTACAGAAGCAGGAAGTTCATGTTATTGATAACAGAAATAAATGCGTCTTTTCTCCATATTTTCGGGAAAATGGTAAAAGGATCTACAGATGTTGCTTCCGTTACAGTTTTAAAAGCTGTCAGGATCATCCAGATAAATGGCACAAGCATCGTTATGGACACAATGATCAGTATGACATGTATTAAAATAGTGGTTAATTTCTTTTTTGTTTCCATACTATCCATGATTAATCCCCCTTTTTAGTTGTAGAATACCCATTTCTTCTGACCGATCATCTGGAATACTGTCAGGATCATGGTGATAATAAGAAGTACTACTACGATCGTAGCGCCGTATCCCATGTTCTTATTGATAAATGCATATTTATAGAACAGGTAAACCAGTGACTGAGTCTTGGTAAGTGCCGGGTTTGACTTGTCAATAACCATATAGATCAGGTCGAATACCTGAAGGGATCCGATCACACGGGTAACAAGTACGAAGAAAATGGTTGGTGAAAGAAGCGGGATCGTGATGTTAAAGAATGCATTCACACCTGTAGCACCGTCAATAGATGCAGCTTCATAATAATCTCTCGGGATTTCCTGAAGTCCTGACAGGAAAAGAACCATATTGTAACCGATGATAGACCATACACCGATGATCGCAACTGCAAATACTGCAATTTTCGGATTAGAAACCCAGTTTACATGAACATGGAAAACGTTATTGATAAGACCATAATCAGAGTTGAACAGCCATCTCCATACCATGGCTACCGCTGCCGGAGCTGCTACCATCGGGAGGAAGATGATGGTTCTGTAAACAGAACGGCCCTTCATCTTTCTATTAAGAAGTACTGCAAGAACAAGTGCGATGGCAATGGAAAAAGGGACCTCCACGATCGCATATTTGAATGTGTTGATCAGTGCCTGCCAGATCTCTTTATCTGCAAAAACCTTCTGATAGTTCTGTAAACCGATAAAGATATTTCCTTTACCAAAATCTCCTGTTTTGAAAAAGCTCTGGTAAATAGTCTGGAAGATCGGGATGATGTTCAATACGATCAATCCGATGGTTGTTGGGAGAATAAACAGCCAGCCCCAGAGGAACTCACTGCGCTCTCTCTTTGTCCGTGCCTGTGACTTGGTAGTTTTAGCCATAAGAATCACTCCTTCTATTCCTTCTATGTATGAGGCCGCTGCACCTGAGTGCGGCGGCCCCTCTCATTACTGCACTTAATTATCGGTGTTTCTTAATGCTTACTCCTCAGCCAGCTTCTCGTTCATCTGATCAGCCATCTGCTTGCAAGCCTCTTCCATTGTGATGTCGCCTGTGTATACGCCCTTAAGGATCTCGTTGTCCTCGTTCTCCCATGTTACAGTAGATTTGGAGTATGGACGGATCTCCATGTCATCCATCATGTTCAGATAAGCCTGAAGGTTGAAGTCTGCGGATTTAGCCCAGGCATCAGATGTATCTTTGTATGCACTCATTGTAACACCAAGCTCAGCCTGTTTCTCCTGAGCCTCTTTGGATCCGAGGTACTCGATCAGCTGCCAAGCTTCGTCTGTGTGCTCACCGGAAGCAGATGCTGCCCATCCAAGTCCGTTATATGAGGAAGCTCTTCTGCCCGTCTCAGCGTTTTTAGGAAGCTCTACACAATCACAGTTAGCTGCTGTGTACTCGTTCTCTTTAAATGCTGCAAGCATCCAGGAGCCCTGGCATGTCATAGCGATCTTGCCAGCCTCGAAAAGTACGTCCTCGTTGTTCTCGGACATTGTCTCAAGAGACGGGATCACGCCATCCTTGATCCATCCTTCCAGTGTCTGCATAGCTGCGATCGTCTTCTCATCATCCCAGCCGGATTTTGTCTTGTCATCGCTGATGATGTATCCGCCGTTATCATAGATCAGGTTGTAGTATCCGGCCTGGTTGTTATCATTTCTCATTCCGAGACCGTACTGGGAACCATCATCCTTAGTAAGCTTCTTAGCTGCCTCTGTAACATCATCCCATGTCCAGTCAGCTGTCGGATAATCAAGTCCTGCCTCGTCAAATAATGTCTTGTTGTACCAGAGAGCGATTGTATCTATATCCTTCGGTACTGCATAATATTTATCATCGTATGTATACAGTCCCCAGATATCCTCCGGATAGTTCTCCGGATCGATCAGATCGCTGTCTTTGATCTTATCGGTCAGATCAAGAAGCATATCGTTGGACATGTATCTCTGACTCTCGTTGGAGTGCATCCAGAATACGTCCGGAAGGGAACCACCCTGTGCACCGGCCTCGAGCATTGTCCAGTACTCATCCCATTTAACAACGGAGATCTCTGTCTTGATTCCTGTCTTCTCTGTGAAGTCTGCGAGAATTTCTTTGATTCCCGGCTCCTGGTTGGTGTCCCAGATGGATACGGAAAGTGTAACATCGTCGCCCTTGGCATATACCGGAACTGCTGTCATTACCATGGCACCTGCTAACAATAATGCTGCTACTCTTTTGAAATTCATAACTTCTTCCTCCTTTTAAATCTTTCTTATTTTCCCTCTTTCTTTGGTCAGTTTTTATATTTTTTCACGTCCCTGACCGTTGATATTATTATAATTGCACATGGAAAAATGATAAATGGATTATTGTCATTTCAATATGGAAAAATGTTGTTTTTTATTTATTTTGTCCATTTTCTATTCATAGTTTGTTAAATATCCGTCATTTTTCCCTATGTGCTTTTATTTTTTTGATATATTTTCATATTTATCACTATTTTTGAGCATGTTTTGATACGTTTTTCTTTCTTTGTAGCAAAACCAACATTTTTACATGTTCGTTTTTATATATTTTTAACAACCAAAATGGTCGAAAATGCTTTTTTTTTGCAAAAATGAACTTTTTGTTAACACACATTTTTCTATGCGTGCGCCGATTTTTACATGTGCACGCAAAATTCCATGTTTTTTTCACAGTCCTGCAAAGCGTTCCACACATTCTCTTTACATGCAATCAGTGTCTGTGCTAAGATTGTCTGTATTGGACGTTTTTCGTATTCTATATTAAGGAGGATTTTGTTATGAATCTTTTAAATGAAGATAATGTCGTCCA
>ERZ824480.3022-NODE-3022-length-11944-cov-4.873076_pt1 | contig 11944 bp, 10 predicted proteins | sample MGYA00519861_ERZ824480 | MGnify/ENA primary metagenome ERZ824480 (study PRJEB31778, sample SAMEA3449152) | human gut metagenome | biome: human gut; feature: human-associated habitat; material: faeces | place: United Kingdom | collected 2010/2012 ... | reverse complement strand
CTGGACGCTTGTTCCACGCAAATCTGTTCTTTGCCGGTTTCCTCTGTTGTTTTGTAAAATGAATAGTAATGCACAGCATCTTTATTGCCTTTCAGCACGTCGAAATACTTTGCGAGAAAATAGTCGTGTGTTGAAATGAACACTTGAACGCCATCCTCTTGGAGCATCAGAAGAATTTTTACAATTTCCGGAATGAATTTAGGGTTGATGTTAGCTTCGGGTTCATCCCAGAACAAAACTGCTCCCTTTTCAAGCGTTCCATTTTTAATCAACTGCCAAAGCAACGCTATTTTGCGCAGACCCTCTGCGACTAAGTTAAACTCTAATCTAGCCTGATTCCCCGGCTTCAAATAAAAATGCTCTTGTTGAACGGTTACTGTGCCCTTACTGATCTTTTTCAGCTCATCCAAATATTTCTTTTTCCTGCTGCTGTCGTTACCAGAGGCTACGTTAACCTCGGCAGCGGCAATAATATCAAGATAAGTGTCATCAAAGATAATGTTTCCTTGCCGCACAGCATTAGACAGATTCCAAGCGTTAGAGAGAATTTCTTTTGCTGGAATGAACACACTGCTTAGGTCAACCATCTGTTTTTCCCATGCGGCTTTTCCAGTGACCTCTGCGTCATACTTCTGACTCTTATGGGAGAACTTCATTGCGATGTTCGCATCATTCGAACTGACTTTCACAGAAGCTCGGTTTTCACTATTGACATCACGATTTACAAGTCGTCCAATGCTGGAATTGTCCGGGCGAAATACCATAACCGTCTTATATGGGAACGTCACTTCTGATTTTTTAGCCTGACACGCCGCATAAAGAAGTTTCATAATGTGTGTCTTTCCCACACCGTTCTCGCCAAGGAAAACATTGATCCCATTATTAAATTCTACGGACAACTCGTGAAAGACCGTTATATTATTCAACTCAATCTTTGTCAGCGGCATAGTAATAACCCTTTCTGCATTCTTCAAAAGAACATAAAGATATATTCTATTATACCCTTTGAAATTGACCTTTTCAACCGATTTTTCTGCACAACCAGAAAACAATTAGAAATCCGGGAACAGCTCCAGCTCTGCAAATTCCACATCGCTGATCTTCTCCAGCTTTTGCAGCGCGGAATCCGTCATCGCCAGCAGCTCCGGCTGATCTGCACCGATGTAGCCGCGCATCTCGCGCAGCTCCCGCATCAGGCTCTCGCGCGAACCGGTATTGTAAATGCACATCAGGTTCATTTCATCGTTTGTAAAATTCATATCATAGCTCCTTTTCTGCGCTCCGCTTGGGCGCGTGTTTTTCCGTTCTGTTTGTTGTCTCCACTGGCGCTTTTAGCTTGGCTAGAATGGATGACCGTTCTTCCTGCTCTGCGACGGTCTGTTTCGGACCGTTGTTGATGATACCGTCGATCATGCCGTAATCATCCTCCAGTGCCATCTCCGCATTTTTCAGATAGTTTTCCGGCTGTGTTTTTGCGGTATCATCGTGAAGATAGGATAGCGTATCCGGCTGTTTCGGCGCAACGATGTCGCGCCTCGGTTGCAGCGTATCGCGAACGCTTTCCCATTCTGTGCGTTCAACGCCGAAAATGCCAGGGTGTGCATCCAGATCGCTGGTATCCAACACCATATACTCGGTGTTGTCGCTGTTCAGCACAAAAATCGGAACATCCTGCAAAAACAGCTCTCTGGCACGCTCTTTGGAGAGCGGCAGCATGGTGTTTCCGTCCATATAGCCGAATTGATACATCTGTGCAAAATCCACGGTGGGGTCCGGCATGGGATAGCCTTGCTCCAACTGCGGGAGATCCGGCAGCGAATCGGCGGTGGACGTTGCCTCTATGCCGGTGATTTGTTCGCCAGCACCAAGCAGCAGCTCGTTTGCCTCCTGCAAACCGTTCAGCAGCTCCAGCGGCGCGAGGCGGATCGGGGCGGCATCTCCGATATTATGGAGCTTGCAGACCGTAAGCGCCGCAGCGGATAGCAACTGTCCGGTATCGTCCAGTACACCGCCATCCAGCGCCTTTGCGGACGCAGCATCATAAATGGTGTAATCAATGCCGGTGTCGCTGCGCTGCACATGAATATATTTTTCGTTATCTACCATGTAGAGTTTTTCGGTGTCCTGCCCTGGCTGTTTCTGTGCTGGCTGCGCCGGTTCCAGCGAAATTCCGCGCTCTTTGCAAATCTCTTTGAATTGCTGCTCAACGCCGGAAATAAGCTCACTGGATGTTTTGCGGATGGTATCCAAACTATCCTTGAACGCTTTCAGGTCTTTGTCCTTTGACCATGTTGCCACATAGCCGAAGCTGTTCGCGCCGGTTTCAATGCCGAAGTAGGCGCAGACGGTGTAGGCGATGCTCTCCGCTTCAATTTCTTCCGTGTTGGAGTCTTTCGGCTTGCTGCCCGGCTGCTTGGCGTAATCGTGGAGCTTCGAGTGTGCGATCTCATGGACGGCTGCGCACACGGTCTGCACCTCACTCATCCCATCGCGCAGCGTAATGCTCTGCTTGGAGGGAGAGAAAAAGCCGTCGAGGTCGTTGCTTAGTTGAAGCTGCAATCCTGCACGCCGCAGGCTTCATAGGCGTACACGGTCTTTGCGCTGTGCGCGACCGCTTGCAGCAGCACTTCAAAATCAATATTGTCAAGCATATCTTCCATACACTCATCTGTGTAATCCTCCGGCTCATCCTGACGGTAAAGAGCGCAAATAAGCCGTTTAAGCTGTTCTTTCTTGTTCATAAAAGACCTCCGTACTGAAAAAATGGGTATAAAAATAGCCGGACATCGTAAGTCCAGCATCCTTATCGTTCCTGATCGCGCTGCCGCTTTTTTACCCACGCCTCCAGCAGCTTAATAATAGTTTCCTGCATCCGCTGGGGCGTATAGGAGCGCGGGAAGTATTTGCGCAAAACATCACCGGAGAATGTGAGTTCACATTTCTCCGGTTTCTTCTGCTCCATCATAATATCCAGCATCGTATCGTCGTTGAGCTTGCCTGCCTGCGAGAGCTTTTTCATCCGCTGCGCCTGTGACAGCGATGGCGTGGCCTGTTCGCTGTCGATGGCGGTCAGGAGCATTTGCTGTTCCTCCGGTTTGAGGTAGGACAGCTCGACAGCAGGCGTCATGGCGATTTTCTTGTCATCCACCATTTGCTGCAATTCTGGTTGCAGCTCGGTCAGGCGTATATATCGCTGTACTTGCCGTCCACTGTCACCGGCTTCTTGTCCAACGATGGCGGCACTTTCTAAATTCCCGACAACTTGTCGGGAATTATTTTTGCCGTCTATTTCGGCAGTTTTAGCCGGTCTGCCAGCCTTGCGGCGGATAGCCTCCAGCTTCATTTTATACGCCTGCGCCCGTTCAGAGGGCAGGATATTCTCCCGTTGGATGTTGCTGTCCACCATGAGGATGGTGGCGGTGTCGTCGTCCATCTGCCGCACGATGCAGGGCATGGCGGAAAGCCCCGCCAACTCGCTGCCGTGCCTGCGCCGGTGTCCGGCGATGATCTCATAGCCGCCGTCCTCGCGGGGACGGACGATGGCGGGGACGAGAACGCCGTACTGCCGGATGCTCTCCGCCGTTTCCTGCATGGCCTCGTCGTCCCGCACCTTGAACGGATGGTTGGGAAAGTCGTGCAGCTCCGACAGCGGGAGCAAGGTAATCTTATCCTCCTGCACGGGAACAGAGGTTTTTGATCTGCGCTTTGCTGTGCTTTTCGGTTCTTCCATGTTCGTGTTCCTCCTCGTTGAAAGCGGCAGGAACGAAAAAAGGGAGAATGACCGCTGTTACCGCCATTCTCCCATGAAAACAACTATGCGATTGTGATTTCAGCCCCTTGACTGTCTGAAAGAGAGGTATCTGATCGAGAGCCATCTCGCCGCAAACCCGCATGAATACTGGATTTTTGCTGTTTGCGCTTCACCTTCCCGAACGACGTATGTTCAACGAATGGTATGCGCGAGACATCAGCAAGAAGCGGCGCATCAGCAACAAGATCAAGGGCAATGCCGGTGAACCCATGGGGCAGCCTCCTTACGGGTACGTCAAAGACCCTGAGAACCCCAAACGCTGGATCGTGGACGAGGAAGCGGCGCAGGTCGTGCGGCGGATTTACCGCATGACGCTGGAAGGGGTCGGAACGGAGCAGATTGCCGCGAAGCTTGAAGAGGACGGTATCCTGACCCCGCGCGCCTACTGGCACTCCAAGGGAATCAATCGCCCCGGCAAGGTCAAGGATCTGCCGCCCACCCATTGGAACAGCTCCAGCGTCATAAAGATGCTTTCCGTGCAGGAGTATTGTGGGGACATTCTCAACTTCAAGACCTATTCCAAGTCATACAAGAACAAGAAGCGACTGGAGAATGACCGTGAGAACTGGGCGATTTTCAAGGATGTGCATGAGCCGATCATTGAGCGGGCCGTCTTTGAACAGGTGCAGCAAAAGCGCGGCAAGATGAGAAAGCGTCAAGCGAAGGACGGCGAAAGGAGCATGTTTTCCGGGCTTCTGGTCTGCGCCGACTGCGGGAGCAACCTTCATTTTCATTTCAATCAGGGAAACCCGGAGATCAAGTATTTCAACTGCTCCAACTACAAGGGCAATCGCGGCACCTGCGGCTCCACGCACTATGTCAGAGTGGACTTTCTGGAGCAGGTCGTTCTCGGCGAAATCCGTCGTCTGACGAAGTATGCCGGCCTTTACGAGGACGATTTTCTCAAGGAAGTGATCGGTCACTCCCGGCAGGCGGAGGAAACGGAGCGCAGACTGAAGGAGAAGGAGCTGAAATCACTCCTTGCCCGCGACGATGAACTGGACGGCCTGTTCGAGCGCATCTATGAGGACAATGTTTCCGGCAAGCTCAGCGACGACCGCTTTGCGAAGATGTCCCGCCGCTATGAGGAGGAACAGAAGGAGCTTTCGGAGAAAATAAAAAAGCTCCGTTCCGAGATTGAGAAGCAGAGCAGCCGCGCAACCTCAACGGATATGTTCGTGTCCATCGTCCGCAAATACACCCGCGCCAGAAAGCTCACGCCGCGGATGCTCAACGAACTGGTGGAGAAAATCGAGGTCTACAATGCCGAGAGGATCGACGGCGAATGGGTACAGCGGCTTCGCATTCACTACAACTGCGTGGGGGAAATGAACATTCCCAACGAACCGGCACTGCCCATCCCGGCCGTCACCGTCAACACCAGAAAAGGCGTGTTCGTGAGCTACACGACCAACGACAGACCCGCTGTTTGAGCAGAAAAAAAGCGAGTGTCCTCACAGCTTTTCAAATGCTGTAAGAACACTCGCCATGGTGCCGGTGGTGGGACTCGAACCCACACGGAGTCGCCCCCGGCGGATTTTGAATCCGCTACGTCTACCATTCCATCACACCGGCGATAACAAAAGCTATTATAGAGGACGCTGCGTCGATTTGCAAGATAAATTTTTCCGGCGAAAAGCGCAAAAGGGGACTACCCTTTTTATGCGGCTTGTGCTATGCTATACTCTGTATCGGTAGATTATGCCCAAAGCGGGACAAGGGAGGGGAAAGCATGGCGAACCACGGCAGAAAATTTGCCCGCGCGCTGGCGCTTGCGGCGCTTTGCCTGCTGCTCGGCGGCTGCGCGACGAACGTCTCGACCGACAAGCTCTATGCCTTGCCGAGCCTTCCGGCGGAATACGCCTCGCTCGAAGCGGAGATCAACGCCCTGCTCTCCGACGGCGCGGAGCACGCTGCGCCCATCTCGGGCAGCAACCTCCAGAGCGTGCAGATGGTCGATCTCGACGGCGACGGCGTAGAGGAGGCGGTGGCCTTCTTCCGCAAGGCGACGGACGAGCGGCCCGTGAAGATCTACTTCTTCCGCTCCAACGGCGACAGCTACGAGCAGATGGCCCTCATCGAGGGGACCGCCAGCTCGATCTACTCCATCACATACTATGACCTCGACGGCGACGGACGCCGCGAGATCCTTGTCGGCTTCAAGAGCGGCACGGAGCTGCAGGTGCTCGCCGTTTACACCCTGCGCGGCAGCGAGCCGCTCAACCTGCTCACCACCGCCTACCTCCGTTACGCCGTGAGCGATCTCGACGGCGACGGCCGGCAGGAGCTGACGGTGCTCTACAGCGGCGAGGAGAACCGCTGCATGGCGGACTGCTACACCTGGGACGACCGCGAGCTGAGCTGCGTCTCGACGCTCGAGCTGTCCTTCTCCGCGCCCGAGCTTTCGCGCGTGGCGGCGGGTGCTCTTTCGGATGGGCAGCAGGCGCTTTACGTCACCGGCGTGGCGGACAACAGCGTGGCGGCCTACGATATCCTGACCGTGAAAAACGGCGTTCTGCGCAATGTCACGCAGAACACCGCCTCCTCCGCCGTGGACGGCGGCTTCCGCTTCCTCTCGCTCTATCCGACCGACATCGACGGCAGCGGCGTGATCGAGATCCCCGAGCCGATCCCCTTCCCGCCGCTCGATGAGGAGAGCGAGACCTACTACCGCATCCTCTGGCGCGATTACGACAGCGCGGGAAAGAGTGAGGTCGTGTGCCGCACCTTCCACAACGCCGCCGACGGCTGGAGCCTGCTCCTGCCGGAGACGTGGGACGAGCGGGTGTCGCTCCTGCGCGCCGGAACGCCCGATGAAAACGCGGTCCTTTTCTTCTGCCGCGGCAGCGACGGACAGCTGCAGCCGTTTCTGGAGATCTGCGCCCTCACGGGCAGCGCCCGCGAGGAGCACGCCCGGCGCGGTGACCGCTTTGTGCTCGCCCGACAGGTCGAGACCGTTTACACCGCCGAGCTCCTGCCCTGCGACGACTGGGACGGCGCGGTCGACGAGGAGACCGTGAAGAAGAGCTTCAGCCTGATCGTCGCCGAGTGGACGACGGGCGAAAACTGAGAAAGGAACCGAGATACGATGAAAAAAGTGTTGGTCCTGGAGGATGAGTCCAGCATCCGCAGCTTTATCGTCATCAATCTGATCCGCGCCGGCTACGAGGTCGTGGAGGCCGAGACGGGCGAGGAGGCGCTGGAAAAGCTCAGCGAGAATCCCGATGTGCGCGTCACGCTGCTCGACATCATGCTGCCGGGCATCGACGGCTTTGAGGTCTGCCGCCGTGTGCGCGCGGCCTACCCGCACATCGGCATCATCATGCTCACCGCCCGCTCGCAGGAGATGGACAAGGTCACGGGCCTGATGACCGGCGCGGACGACTATGTCACCAAGCCCTTTTCGCCCGCCGAGCTGACCGCGCGCGTGGACGCGCTGCTGCGCCGCGCGGGCGATGCGCCGCTCGTCAGTGCTGCGGTCGGAGAGATCTCCCAGCCGCCGTTTCTGCTGAACATGACCGACCGCGTGGTGGAGAAAAACGGCAAGCGTCTCAGGCTCACGCAGCTCGAATATCAGATCATGAAGCTCTTCATGGAGAACCCCGACAAGGCGCTCACCCGCGAGGAGATCCTCGACACGGTCTGGGGCCGCGGCTACTTCGGCGAGGTGAAGATCGTGGACGTCAACATCCGCCGCCTGCGGCTGAAGATCGAGGACGACGCGCAGGAGCCGCGCTACATCGCCACCGTCTGGGGCACGGGCTACAAGTGGAGCACGGACTGAGCAGGCAGAAAAGATTTGAAGCAGAAAGGAAGTGACCGCCATGTCCGCAAAGCGCGGCTTGCGCATCCGCGGCCTGCGCCAGCGCTGGCTCGTGAATGCCGTGCTGCCCATCGTTCTGGTGGTCATCGCCATCGTCACGGTCTACACCCTCGGCGTGCGCCGGACCTACTACAGCGCCATGCGCTCGGGCCTTGAGACCCGCGCCCGCGTCGCCGCCGACAATTTTTCGAGCTACGGCCTCAAAAGCTACAGCGAGTATTTCCGCTACGCCTCCATCACGGCGGAGACCTTTGAGGAAAAGGACCGGCTTGAGCTTCAGTTCATCAACGTCAACGGCCGCGTGCAGGTGTCGAGCTACGGCCTGACCGCCGGCACGCAGCCGGGAACGAGCGATGTGACCGAGGCCGTCGCCACCGGAAAGCCGGCGAGCTTCGAGGGCCTTGACCCGCAGACGGGGGAGAGGATCCTCTCCGTCTCCGCACCGCTCCGGTTCAACGGCCGCGTGATCGGCGTGCTGCGCTACGTCACCGCGCTGCACGAGGCGGACCGCAGCGTGCTCGTCAGCATGGCGGTCGCCATCGGCGTTGCGCTGCTGTGCGTGGGCCTTGCCATCTTCTCCAACGCCATCTTCATCAACAACGTCGTCGAGCCGGTCGCCGTCGTGTCCGACGCCGCACGGCGCATCTCCGCCGGCAGCTACGGCATCCTGATCGACAACCACTACCGCGACGAGCTCGGCGAGCTGGTGGACAACATCAACGATATGTCGCTCAAGATCTCGCAGTCCGAGAAGATCCAGCAGGAGTTCGTCTCCTCCGTCTCGCACGAGCTGCGCACGCCGCTCACCGCCATCAACGGCTGGGCGGAAACGCTCGCCGCCGATCCCGGCGCGAATCCGGAGCAGACGCAGCGCGGCCTCAACATCATCGTCAAGGAGTCCCGCCGTCTGACCACCATGGTCGAGGAGCTGCTGGACTTCACCCGGATGCAGGACGGGCGCTTCACCCTGCGCGTGGAGGAGACCGACCTGCTCGCCGAGCTGGAGGACGCCATCTTCACCTACCGCGAGATCTTCAGCCGGGAGGGCATCGAGCTGCGCTACGAGTGCGCGGACGACCTGCCTCCCATCATCGCCGACGGCGAGCGCATGAAGCAGGTCTTCTGCAACGTACTCGACAACGCCGCCAAGCACGGCGGCAGCGGCAAGCGCATCGACGTGTCCGTGGCGGCTGAGAACGGCAGCATGGTCATCCGTGTGCGCGACTTCGGCCCCGGCATCCCGGTCGAGGAGCTGCCCTACGTCAAGCAGAAATTCTACAAGGGCTCGTCCAAGGCGCGCGGCAGCGGCATCGGCCTCGCCGTGTGCGACGAGATCATGCGTCTGCACAACGGCACGTTCGACATTGCCAACGCCCCGGGCGGCGGCGCGGTCGTGACCATGACGCTTCCTATGGAAAAATAAATTTTAGAACAGCTGTTGCAATTTTTTAAAAAGTATGATACCATCATTGCAAGGAGAAACCTACATGGCAGAGCAAAACCAGACAAAACCCAAATTCCGCACCTCCATCGGCGGTCAGGCACTCATTGAGGGCATCCTCATGCGCGGACCGGAAAAGCAGGCCATCGTCGTCCGCTCCAAGGAGGGGCTGGTCGAGAAGGTCGAGGAGCTGAAGCTCATCCGCGACCGCTATCCCATTCTCGGTCTGCCCGTGCTGCGCGGCGCTGTGACCTTTGTGGACTCCATGGTCCGCGGCGTGAAGGCGCTGATGTACTCGGCGGACTTCTTCCCCGAGGAGGAGGGCGAGCCGTCGAAGCTCGATCTGTGGCTGGAGAAGAAGCTCGGCAGCGAAAAGCTGCAGAAGCTCGTCGTGGCGCTGGCGGTCGTGCTGTCGCTGGGCCTGACCATCGGACTTTTTATGATCCTACCGACCTTCCTCGCGGGCCTGCTCGGGCGCTTCATCCCGAACGTGGTCGTGCACAATCTGGTCGAGTCCGTCATCAAGCTGCTGATCTTCTTCGGCTACCTGCTCCTGTGCTCGAAGCAGAAGGACATTCAGCGCGTGTTCCAGTACCACGGCGCAGAGCATAAGACCATCTTCTGCTACGAGGCGGGCCTGCCGCTGACGGTGGAGAACTGCCGCATCCAGCCGCGCCACCATCCGCGCTGCGGCACGAGCTTTCTGTTCGTGGTGGTCGTGGTGTCCATCCTCGTTTCGAGCGTGGTGTTCAGCTTCGTCGACTGGCGCAATGTCTGGGTGCGCATTGGATTGCACCTGCTGCTGCTCGTGCCGGTCGTGGGCGTGACCTATGAATTCAACCGCTACGTCGGCGGACACGACAATCCCGTGACGAACGCGCTGGCAAAGCCGGGGCTGTGGCTTCAAAATTTCACCACCAACGAGCCGGACGACAGTATGCTCGAGGTCGCCATCCGCGCGATGGAGCTGGTCATTCCCGAGCAGAAGGGCAAGGACGAGTGGTAAATGGCGATCAAGTACAACGACCTCTATATGGACCTGCGCAGGCGCCTGCGCGAGGCGGGCGCGGAGGACGCGACGCAGGCGGCGCGCGAGCTGGTCTGCACCGCGTCGGGCAAAACGAAAAATGAGCTTCTGCGCGACGGGCTGCTCTACGCCTCGCCCGAGGTCGAGCGCGCAGCGTATTCCCTGTGTGCGCGGCACCTTGCTGGCGAGCCGGTGGCCTACCTCATCGGCGAGTGGGAGTTTTACGGCCTTGGGCTGGATATTTCGCCCGCCGTGCTCATCCCGCGCCCCGACACCGAGGTGCTGGTGCAGACGGTCGTGCATGAGCTGGATTCCGGCGCGGACTGCCGCGTGCTCGACCTGTGCGCGGGCAGCGGCTGCATCGGCCTCGCCGTGGCAAGCCAAGTGCTGCGCAGCCGTGTGCTGCTCGGCGAGTGGGATGACGAGGCGCTCAAGGTCTGCCGGCAGAATATCCGGCGCAACCAGCTCTCCGCGCGCGTGACAAGCCTGCGCATAGACGCGCGCGAGAAGCCCTCGCGCCAGCTCGGCGAGTTCGACTGCATCGTTTCCAACCCACCCTATATCCCCACGGCGGACATTGAAACGCTCGATCCCTCCGTGCGCGACCACGAGCCGCACCTCGCGCTTGACGGCGGCGCGGACGGACTGGATTTCTACCGCGTCATCGCGGATAAATGGCGCGACGCTCTCTTGCCGAACGGACTCATGGCCTTCGAGGTCGGCATCGGGCAGGCGGACGAGGTGCTGCGCATCATGCGCGCGAACGGCTTCGGCGACATCCAGATCGTCAAGGACCTGCGCGGTATCCCCCGCGTGGTCTACGGACGGCTTTGCAAAGAGATCTGACAAAAAATTTTAAGATACAGAAGCAGAAACAGGAGGATGAACCAATGGCAGCAGAGAAAGTGACTAAGGCGGCGCCCACCGCGCCCAACGCCGACAAGAAGCGCGCCATCGAAACGGCGATGGCACAGATCGAAAAGCTCTACGGCAAGGGCTCCATTATGCGCTGCGGCGACGAGCAGGCCGCGAACGTGGAGGCCATCTCCACCGGCTCGCTGGCGCTCGACCTCGCGCTCGGCATCGGCGGACTGCCCAAGGGCCGCATCGTGGAGATCTACGGCCCCGAGTCCTCCGGTAAAACGACGCTCGCCCTGCACGTCCTCGCGCAGGCGCAGAAGGCGGGCGGCGAGGTCGCGTTCATCGACGCCGAGCACGCGCTCGACATCGGCTACGCCCGCGCCCTCGGCGTGAATGTGGAGGATATGCTCGTCTCCCAGCCGGACACCGGCGAGCAGGCACTTGAGATCACTGAGGCGCTCGTGCGCTCCGGCGCGATCGACGTGATCGTGGTGGACTCCGTCGCTGCGCTCGTGCCGCGCGCGGAGATCGAGGGCGAGATGGGCGACAGCTTCGTCGGCCTGCACGCAAGGCTGATGTCGCAGGCGCTGCGCAAGCTCGCCGGCGCGATCAACAAGACCAACTGCATCGTCATCTTTATCAACCAGCTGCGCGAGAAGGTCGGCGTGATGTACGGCAACCCCGAGGTCACCACCGGCGGCCGCGCCCTGAAGTATTATTCCTCTGTCCGCATCGACATCCGCCGCGTGGAGGGCCTGAAGGACTCTTCCGGCCAGTTCATCGGCAACCACACCCGCGCCAAGATCGTCAAGAACAAGGTGGCTCCTCCGTTCCGTGAGGCTGAATTTGACATCATGTTCGGTGAGGGCATCTCCAAGATGAGCGAGCTCATCGACGTGGGTGTCAAGCTGGGCATCGTCCAGAAGAGCGGCGCATGGTTCAACTACGGCGATATCCGTCTGGGTCAGGGCCGTGACAACG
>ERZ824480.3018-NODE-3018-length-11953-cov-3.167675_pt1 | contig 11953 bp, 9 predicted proteins | sample MGYA00519861_ERZ824480 | MGnify/ENA primary metagenome ERZ824480 (study PRJEB31778, sample SAMEA3449152) | human gut metagenome | biome: human gut; feature: human-associated habitat; material: faeces | place: United Kingdom | collected 2010/2012 ... | reverse complement strand
CCATGGCTGCGTCGGCGGCAAAAACGCCGCCGGAGAGAATTTTCGCTGCGGCGGCGGCGGGCATATCATCGACGATCCCGGCAGCGGCTACGCGCTCGGCCGGGACGCGCTTGCCGCGGCGCTCCAGACCGAGGACGGCCGTCTTTCGGAAAATGCGCTCCACGGCGCGGTGATGGACACTGTCGGCGGCAGCGGCATTCAGGGCATATTCGATTTTGTCTATTTCTCCCGCCGCGGCAAGGGCGACATCGCCGCGCTCGCGCCGCTCGTGCTGCGATGCGCGGCGCAGGGGGACGTGGTCAGCCTTGATATTCTCCGCCGCGGCGCCGCCGAGCTTGCCCGCCTCGTTTCGGCGGTCATGGGCAAACTCGGCCTTGAAAACGGCTCGCCGTGCGCTCTCGCGGGCGGGCTGCTCGCGGAGGACAACGTGTACCGCCGCGCGGTGTGCGCGGCGCTCGCACCGTTCTGCCGTCCGGCGGCCCCGGAGCACGACGCGCTCTTCGGCGCGGTGCAGCTCGCGCTCGCCGCGATACAGTGAACAGAAAAACCCGGCTCTTCGGAAACAATCGGAAGAGCCGGGTTTTCTATATGCGGTTTCAGTACAGCGTCTCGGGGTACATACCCTCTGCAGTGAGCTTGCGGAGCATGGCGGCGGTCGTGGCGCGGTCCTCGTGGTACGTCATGCCGAACCACGCTTCCTCGGTCGTGTAGGCGTCAACGTGCATCGACCCTTCGCGGAGCATGTCGCCGACCATCGTCGGCAGCAGGCACTCGCTCTTGAGCTCTTTGCCCGTCTCGGAGCGGAGGAACGTATGGAAGTAGGTCTCCATCTCGTCGAGCGCCCACGGCGTGAAGCCCCAGAAGTTCATCGATACCGGGCTTTCGCCGTCAAGCGCGACGCCCTCCTCGGAATCGGCGAACGAGCGGATGGAGCCGTCCGGCGCCTTGCCGATCTTGAACGTCTCTTTCACGGCGGTCATCTCGCCGCCGTCGATGCGGCATATGCCGCGCGTCACGGTGCCGAAATCGCTCACGGTGTTGCGCAGCTTGTAGGCGACCATGCAGCCGCGGCCCGTCTCCGGGAGCTTTTCAAGCGCTTCGTACATCAGCGTGAAGGCGCCGGGGCCGTAGTAATCGTCGGCGTTCACCACGGCAAACTTGCCGGTGATCACGTCCTTTCCGCTGAGTACGGCGGGGACGGTGCCATAAGGCTTCGTGCGGCCTTCCGGAACGGCGAACCAGTCCGGCAGCGCGTCAAAGCTCTGGAAGGCGTAATCCACGTGCGCCTTTCCTTCGAGCCGCTCGCCGCACACGGTGCGGAAGTCTTCCAGCATCTGCGGCTGGAGAATGATGACGAACCGGTCAAAGCCGGCGCGCTGCGCGTCGTGAATGGTGTACTCCATGAGGATCTCTCCGCCGGGGCCGACCTTTTCGATCTGCTTCGCCCCGCCGTAGCGCGAGGCGAGCCCCGCGGCCATGATAACGAGTGTTGCGGACATGAAAGTTCTCCTTTCGCTGCAAAAACGGATGAGGATATCAATAAGCGCTTATTTCAAGACTTGCGTCGTCCTGACCTTTTTCGATGGAGCGGATCTCGGCGTAATACCCGTAATCGTCGTTCACGCGGACGTATACGCGCTCGCCGGCCTTGTGGCCGATCACCGCCGCGCCGAGCGGGGACTCCTTACTGATGAGCCCTTCGAGAGCGTTCTGCCGGAGCGTTGTCACGAACCGGACGGTCATCTCCTCGTCGTCATCCTCGAGATACAGCACGACGCGGTCAAAGAGACCGACCTCGTTGGCGTCGGACTTCGCGTCGATCACGACGGCGGAGGCGAGCATCTGCTTGAGATAGCGGATGCGGCTCATGTTCTTGCGCTGCTCGGCCTTGGCAGCCTTATACTCAAAATTTTCACTCAGATCGCCGAACGAGCGGGCGACCTTCACATCCTCGAGGATCTTCGGCATGAGCACTTCCTCGCGCTCGCGGAGCTCCTCGCGCATTTTCTGCATATCAACGGCAGTCAGTTCGTCGTGCATGGTGTTTATTTGGCCTTCTTTCCGTTAAAGCACCGCCGGATGCTCTCCTTCGTGGGGAAGAGGAACGGCGTGGTGTCCTTGTAGGCGTTGTACCCGCGCATGAGCACCGGGAAAACATTGACGTCCTCATACATTGCCAGCAGCAGACCGCACAGGCTGAAAGTGGTGGCGCACCACGGATCAAAGTTCGCCGCCGGAATGAGCAGCAGACAGAAAAAGAGCATCGCCCAAACACTCGGATGGCGGCAGAGAGCGTAGGCTCCCGTCGTCACGAGATCCTTTTCCCACCAGCGTTTTTTGGGGTCCTTGCGCTTCCAGTTTGTGCGCCCGCCGGCGATGAGGGTGAGGTATATGAGCAGCGCGAAAAAGCCGAGCGCCAATATACCGGCGATGACGCGTACCGCCGTGGGAAGGGAATTGGCCTCTGAAAGGCCGGGCAGAACGGGGTTGAAAAACGCGAGACCGATCAGGCCGGCGCCGACGGTGTGGAGCGACTGCATGCGGTCGTTGTTGTGTGAGGTATTGTTGAGATCGTAGAGAATGATGCTGACATAGCCCAGCACGCCGCAGACGATGGGGCTCAAACCATCAAAGAGCATAGGGGTTCTCCTTTTCTATCGAGGCGGATTTATCCCTATTACTATACCATATTCTGCCGGAGAAAAGCAATACGGATCAGAGTATCTCGTCCGGCACGCTGCGGGCGAGAGCGCGGTTGGTGTAGCGCGGATCGTCCGTCACTTCACGGTATACATGCAGCCAGTCCGGGAGCGGCAGCGGCTCATCCTCGCTTTGCAGCTCGCATTCGCAGAAGGCGCGGTCGCGCCAGAAGGGGAAAACATCGATCTCCAGCGTGTGCCCTTCAAAGGGCACAAGATAGCGCGTCTTTTCGATCGTGCGCAGCGCCTCGTCGCGCTCGGAGAGGAGCGCTTCAAACTCCGCGGCGGTGATCTCGTGCTCGCGCTCAATGCGCGTTACGGCGGTGATGCGCGTCTTTTCGGTATAGTAATACCGCGTTTCATCGCCGCAGCGGGTACATCGGATGCGGCGGCCCGCGCCGGAGGTCCCGGCGCGGAGATAGACCTGCGCAATGGCAAGACGCTTCACGCTCTTTTCCCCGAGCAGCGCCGCGTCCGGCAGCGCGATGAGAAATTTCCGCTCGATCTCGAGCGGGAGGCCGGCTTCACTCATAAATAAATCCCCTTCCGAAACGAAAAGCCTCCCTCGTCAGAGGGAGGTAAATCATGCTACAGGCAAAAGAGGGGGGGAGACGTCCTGCGCGGAGGGTTACGGTTTTTCGCTCTTTCCGTCAGCGGTTTTGCCCTGTCCCGCCCGACGGAGGTTTTCCCCTCGTCAAAAGGAGCTTTTTTAGTATATCACAGCTTCTGCTGAAGATTCATCAGCATCTCGGAAAGCGCGCCGCAGGTCGCGGTCTCGCGTGCGCCGATGGTGCCGTCACCGTGCGCGGCGATCGTGCCGGACTGCACGGCCCAGAGCATCGCCTGCTGCGCCCACGGGCTGACGGAGCTGCCGTCGCTCCATGCGGCGAGATCGCCCGCAGCGGAGGTGTCCGCGCCGCGCAGCGCCGCGTAGCGGCAGAGGATCACGGCGGTCTGCTCGCGGGTGACCGGCTCGTCGGGACGGAACGTGCCGTCACCGTAGCCGACGATCAGCCCGCTCTGCGCTGCCCAGCGGATGGCCTGCGCCGCGTCGGTGTCGGCGGGGAGATCGGAGAAGTACACGTCACCCTCGGCGGCGGGGCGGTCAAAGAGCGTCCAGAGCGTCTGCGCAAGCAGCACGCGGGTGGCGGGCGCTCCGCTCTCGGCATCGCGCAGCGGCGCCGGCGTGGCGCTGCCGGGCATGGTCTGGGAAACGGCGGGCGGTTCCGGCGTGGGGAGCGTGGCCTCCGGCGTCACGGAAACGGCGGTCTCGACGACGGCGGGCGTTTCAACAACGGCGACGGTCTCCGCGACCGGCACCGTGGTCTCGGTGCAGGCGCGGAAGGGCGCGGCGGAAAGCGCGCTGCTCTCGCCGGTAAGATTCACCGGCGCAAAGCTGCACACGGTGCTTCCCTCGCTCGAAGGGGTATAAGTGAATGTGATGGTGTAAGGGTTGTATTCATCGCCGGTCAGGTGCTCACTGCTGCCGTACCAGACGAAATCGGAAACGGGGAACTCCTCACCCGTCAGCTCGGAGCGGACGGCAAGCCCTGCGTCCTCGCTGCGCATCCCTGCCGCGACGGAGAGCGCCTCGGCATACTGCACGCGAAATTCGTACGTCACGCCCTCGCGCAGCGCTTCGCCGTCCGGCACGCGGTGGAGCGTCCCGGCCTCAAAGCAGTCGCGCTTGTGGACGAGCGGGCCGGTCTGATACGTTGTATCGCCGCGGAGAAAGTCGCTCACGGCGAGCAGCGAATGGGAGAGAGACCCGGCGGAGAGAGCGGAAATATCGTTCGTCACGCCGATCAGGTTCGCGCTGCCCTGTCCGGCGAGAAGCGTGCTGTCAGCGAGCGTCGCAGCGCCGTTTCCGTCGGGCATGGCGGAAAGGTTTTCCCACGCGCCGATGGCGGCGGTGCCGTTTTCGGCGTGGGTGAGCGCCATGGCAAGTCCGTCGGCGGCAAGCGCGCGGGCGCTTTTGCCGTTGAAGCGGATGCGGTAGTACGGATTATCGTCCTTCACGGCATACCACACGCCCTGATCCTGCCAGACGTAGTGGAGCACCGCCTCCACGCCGCCGGACGCGGCGGCATTGGTGTACCCGGCGAGATAGACCGAGATCGTCGTGGTCTGCCCCTGCGGCAGCGCCACGGCGTAGCTGCGGAAGGGGAGGATCTCCACGTCGTAGGAGGCAAGCCGGTTGGCGTCGGTATACGGCTCCTCGCCCATCTGCGCGGAAATGTCCTTGCCGAAATAATTGCAGTTGAGCCCTTCGCCGGCGTAGTTCAGTCCGACGGTGAACGTGAACATCTCGGCCAGACGCTTCGCGGCGTTCGTCACGCCATCGCCGTCCGTCTCCGAGGCGTTCTCGCCGAAGGAGTCCCGGTCTGCGGCGTAAAGCGCCAGAACGTCCCGGAATGTGAGCGTTTCCACGGTAAGACCGTCCGTGCCGGCGGCAAGCGCGTTTCCGCTCAGCAGCGCAATAAGCAGCAGTGCGATGACTGCTGCGGAAAAGACACGATATACGGCGGATCGGCGTGAGGCTCTCATGGCAGACTCCCTCGGTTAAAGTCGGAATTGGTTGCGTGCTTTACATAACCTGTCTGTAAATTAACATAATACCCGAAGGAAATCGTTAAGAAGAAGAAACAAATTCCGCCGCGTTCCGTTACCAAAATGACGCTTTTCCAGCTTTTTCCGAAGGAAATCAAGATATTGATGCGCAAATCCCGGGAGAACACCGCATATAGTGTTACAAAACGGCGCAGAGATTTAAGAAATATGTCAATCTCTGCGCCGTCGGCTTTATAAAATTATGTCGCCCGAATTACGGGGATTTACTCCTCGCCGTCAAGATAGCGGCACGCCGCGAGCGCGGCGTTCGCCCCGTCCGAAACGGCGGTGGCGAGCTGGCGGACGCGCTTGCCGCGGCAGTCCCCGGCAACGAAAACGCCCCGGACGGGCGTTTCACCGGTCTCCGGCACGGCGGCGTAGCCCTGCGCGGTGAGCGGCAGGAGCGCGGCGAAGCGCTCAAGCTCCGGCTGCTGCCCGACGGAGACAAAAAGACAATCCACGCCAAGCTCGGTCTCTTCGCCGGTCGCGGTGTTTTTCAGCCGCAGCGCGCGGAGAGCGCCGTCCTCCGTGAGAAATCCGGCGATCTCCATCGGCGTGAGGACTGTAACGTTCTTCCGCGCGAAGAGGCGCGCCTGCTTCTCGGCGTCGCCGCGGAAGGCGTCGCGCCGGTGGATGAGATACACGGTCCGGCATATATCGGAAAGAAGCAGCGCCTCCTGCAGCGCGCTGTCCCCGCCGCCGACAACGGCGGTGACGCCGTTTTTATAAAATCCGCCGTCGCACACCGCGCAGTACGAAACGCCGCGGCCGAGAAGCTCCTCCTCATCCGGCAGACCGAGATGGCGGTGCTTTGCGCCCGTGGCGAGGATCACGGCGCGGCTTTCGTATACGCCATCCTCGGTGCGCACGGTGAAATTCTCCCCGGCGCGCTCCACGGACAAAACCTCGCCGACGTCGGTCTCGGCGTCAAGCGCGAGCATCTGCTCGAGCATCCGCTCGGCGAGCTCCGCGCCGCCGACGGAGGCGACGCCGGGATAATTCTCCACGCGCGGCGCGTAGGCGATCTGACCGCCGTAGCCCTCGCGTTCGAGCAGAAGGACGCTTTTCCCGCTGCGGCGGGCGTAAATGGCGGCGGTCATTCCCGCCGGGCCGCCTCCGGCAATGATGATGTCGTACATGGCGATTTCCCCCCTGAAAAAGATCACACTGCGGGCGGAGCAGAGCCCCGCCCCTACGGGCTGTAAAAACCTTCTGTCGAAAAAGCCTCGCAGAGTTTGCGCCCGCAGGCGCAAATAGAGTGTTAATCATTTTCTCCGGCGACATGTGCGTCGGAGAAAATACATTCCGGCTCGCAAACGTGCGAGCGTAAGCGAGTGCGCTGCGGCGAGCCGCAGCCTTTTCAAACGAGAGCCCAACGCAGTGGGTCTCGTTTGAGAGCTTGTCAAAAATATTTTTTTGACAAGCTCAAACGAAGCCCGCCGGAGCGGGCTTCGTTTCTATTTTGTGCAGGAAAAAGCGGCTTATTCCGCCTTCTGCGCGGTCTCGGCGAGGAGCTTTTTGATCTCGGCTACGCCGTAGTATTTCTCAAAATGCACACCGTCGGAGAGCACGAGCGTCGGCGCGCCCTTGATGCCGTATTCGCGGCAGAGCTCGGGGTGCTCCTCGGCGGTCAGATTCTCGTAGGCAAATCCGGCCTTGTCGAGCATTTTCTCGGCCACGCGGCAGTTCGGGCAGGTCGTGCGGGTGAAGAGCTGCGCGGTATGCGCCGCGGAAACGGTGCCGACCTCTTCGGGCTGCATGCCGTGGGCGACGGTGCCGTCGCCGCAGCAGGCCTCGCACCGGCCGCCCTTGGTGTTGAAGGAGAACCGCCCCGGGCCATAGCCCCGGGCCTTGGCCTCCTGGGTGGCGGCGAACAGGGTGCGTATCTCGTTGAACAGGCCCGTGTAGGTGGCGGGATTGGAGCGGGGCGTCCGGCCGATGGGGCTCTGGTCGATGCCCACCACCTTGTCCAGATGCTCCTCCCCCTCCAGGGCGTCATGCTTGCCGGGCCGGACTTTCATGCGGTTCAGGTCCGCCCCCAGGCGCTTGAAGATGATCTCGTTGACCAGGGAGGACTTGCCGGAGCCGGACACGCCGGTGACGCAGGTGAAGGTCCCCAGTGGGACGGATACGTCGATATGCCGCAGGTTGTTTTCCGCCGCGCCCCGGACGGTGAGGTATGCTCCGCTGCCCGGGCGGCGGCTTTCCGGCACGGGGATGGACTTTTTGCCGCTTAAATACTGGCCGGTGAGGCTGTTGGGGTTGGCCATGACCTCCTCCGGCGTGCCGGCGGCCACCACCTGCCCGCCGTGGGCTCCGGCGCCGGGGCCGATGTCGATGAGGTAGTCGGCGGCGCGCATGGTGTCCTCGTCGTGCTCCACCACGATCAGGGTGTTGCCCAGGTCCCGCAGCCGCTTCAGGGTGGCCAGCAGCTTGTCGTTGTCCCGCTGGTGCAGGCCGATGGACGGCTCGTCCAGGATATACAGCACCCCCATGAGGCTGCTGCCGATCTGGGTGGCCAGCCGGATACGCTGGCTCTCGCCGCCGGACAGGGTACCGCTGGAGCGGGACAGGGTCAGGTAGCTGAGGCCCACGGACTGCAAAAAGCCCAGCCGGGCGCGGATCTCCTTGAGGATCTGGACCGCGATGAGCTGCTGCGTCTCCGTCAGGGTCAGGGCGTTGAAGAATTCCAGCTCCCGGTCCACTGGCAGCTCCGTGGCCTCCATAATGGACAGGTCCCCTACCGTTACCGCCAGGGCCTCGGGCCGCAGACGGCGGCCCTTACACGCCGGGCAGGGGCACTGGGTCATGAACTCCTCGATCTCCCGCTTGCTGGCGTCGGACTGGGTTTCCTGATACCGGCGCTCCATGTTGTTGGCGACGCCCTCGAAGGGCTGATACAGGGTGCCCCGGCCCCGGGGCTGGTCATAGTGCAGCTCCAGCTTCTGGCCCTTGGTGCCGTAGAGGATGACGTCCCGCACCTCCTCCGGCAGTTGGGCCACCGGGGTTTGCAGGGAGAAGTGATAGGCCTTGGCCAGGGCCTCAAAATACATCCGGCTGATGCCGTCGGAGCGGATGGAGTTCCACCCCGGGGCCACGATGGCCCCGTCTAAGATGGACAGGCTGTCATCGGGGATGATCAGCGCCGGGTCCGCCTTCAGCTGCATCCCCAGGCCCGTGCAGGTGGGGCATGCCCCGAAGGGGTTGTTGAAGGAGAACATCCGGGGCGTCAGCTCCTCGATGCTGATGCCGCAGTCGTCGCAGGCGTAATTCTGGGAAAAGGTCAGGTCCTGCCCCTCCCGCACCAGGTTCACCACGACGATGCCGCCGGACAGGTGGGAGGCGGTCTCCACGGAGTCCGTCAGCCGCTGGGCCCCGTCGGGGCGGACGATCAGACGGTCCACTACGATCTCGATGTTGTGCTTCTTGTTCTTCTCCAGGGGAATGTCCTCGGACAGGTCATAGAGGTTCCCGTCGGCCCGGACCCGGACATAGCCGGAGCGCCGGGCGTCCTCCAGCACCTTGGCGTGCTCGCCCTTGCGGCCCCGGACCACCGGGGCCAGCACCTGGATGCGGGTGCCCTCCGGCAGGGCCATGATCTGATCAATGATCTGGTCGATGGTCTGCTGGCGGATCTCCTTGCCGCACTTGGGGCAGTGGGGGGTGCCCACCCGGGCCCACAGCAGGCGCAGATAGTCGTAGATCTCCGTCACCGTGCCCACGGTGGACCGGGGGTTTTTGCTGGTGGTCTTTTGGTCGATGGAGATGGCCGGGGACAGGCCGTCGATATAGTCCACGTCGGGCTTGTCCATCTGGCCCAGGAACATCCGGGCATAGCTGGACAGGCTCTCCACATACCGGCGCTGGCCCTCGGCATAGATGGTGTCGAAGGCCAGGGAGGATTTCCCGGACCCGGACAGCCCCGTCAGCACCACCAGCTTGTCCCGGGGGATGGTGACGTCGATATTTTTCAGGTTATTGGCCCGGGCACCTTTTACAATGATATTTTCCTGCATGATCTGCTTTTCCGCTCCTGTTTCATGTAGTCAAAACCGGTTTTCGGTCATAGCATACACAAACCATTTTTTAATGTCAACTATGCGTTTAAATCTGCAAAAATGACATTTTTTTAAACTTTTATATTCATTCCGCAGTAACGTCCGCCGTCTGAGCCCCCAACAGGGCAATGAGGTCCGCCGGGGCCACCTCCACCTGCGCGCCGATCTTTCCGGCGGAGACGCAGATGGTGTCGAACAGCTCCGCCGTCTCGTGGAACACCGTGGGGAACTGCTTTTTCATGCCCACCGGGGAGCAGCCGCCGTGGACATAGCCCGTCAGGGGCAGCAGCTCCTTTTGAGGCAGCATGGCGATGGACTTCTCCCCCACCGCCTTGGCTGCCTTTTTCAGATCCAGATTTTCCGCCACTGGAATGTCGAACACATAGTATCCGCCGCCGGCGCCCTTTGTCACCAGGGTCTTGAACACCTGCTCCGGGTCCTGATTCAGATACGCCGTCACGGAGACACCGTCCACCGGGCCGTCCGCCGGGTACTCATGGGGCGTGTAGGCGATCTTCTTCTGCTCCAGCGTCCGCATGACGTTGGTTTTTTCTTCCTTGTGCTTGGACACAGATCTCACCTCTTACAAATACATCCGCAGCAATGCCAGGATCAGCATGTGGGCGGGATAAAAAGCGTAGCAGGCATACTGGATGGCCTTATTGTGAGCGCCCTGTCTGCCGTTATACAGCCAAATGGGGATCAGGGCCAGCAGCGCCAAGCCCTGCTCCGGGAATTCCAAGGTCCAGCTCCCCAGCGTCAGGGGGATGGTCATGCCCCCCAGCAGTTTGCAGTTCAGGAAGGCCAGTCCCGCCACCTCGCCGATCCAGCCGTGAGGGATCTGGCGGCAGAGGTAGAAGATCAGCACCGTGACCACGCCGCTGCCGTAGTAATCCACCATGCCGATCGTTCCCAGGAAATAGCCCACGGGCAGGCTGATGAGCGCGGCGAGGATATACATCCCCGTCCCCTTGCTCCGGACCTTTTCCAGCCCCAGCATCAGCAGAAGGGCGATGAAAAAGGTGAACATCACGTTCTGATGGAAGGGGAACACAGGGGAGGAGTAGTACAGGTAGTTAAAGGGGATCTCGGAGATCAGGGCAAAGACCAGCATCCGCAGCAGGTATTTTTTCCGGTCATGGGTCCGCTGAAAGCCCTCCGCCACCTGAAAGGCAAAAATGGGGAAAGCGATGCGGCCCACCGCCGTCAGCCACATGACGCCGGGCAGCACCGTGGCCCACAGGTGGTCGCAGAGCATGAGGGCCATGGCCAGCAGTTTTAAGGTCAGGCTGTCCAGACACCCCTTGGTTTTTGTGTGTTCCATAGTATGTTTTCCTTTGCAATGTTTTTTGTGTTTTTCTGTATGTAAAATGCCCGTTCGGACATATATTGGCTTGCTTTTGGTCAATTCCCCGTTTTCAGTCGGCTACGGCAGCACCCACAGGGCGATGTTGTACCCGATGAGCAGCAAGATCGGATAAATGCACCAGCCCGCCCGCTGCATTTCCAGATAGAAGTCCGACGGCTCCGGGTCCTTCACGTCGCACATATGCTGGCAGCGGAACAGGGCCAATGGGTATGCGGCGTCCAGCGCCAGCAGGCCGGAAAACAGCAGCATGGTGAAATACAGCATCCAGCTGCCCCGGCTCACCAGCTGCGGCCCACGGGCAAAGCTGAGAATCGTCCCTCTATCCGTTTCATAATGCTCCCAGTAATCGTCTCCAGCAGTGCTGCTATAGGAAACGGACATGGTAAAGGGATCCCAGTTCCCGTCCAGGTCGTACCAGCCCATGCCGTACTTTGCGCCGATCATCTCCGCCGTCATCAGCGTTACGAACGACGAGCAGATACCGTTGAACAGCCCAAGGAATATACTAGGCATTGCGGCGGGCACTCCCACCTTGAAAACGCGCCAGAAGTGATTTGCTCCCAGTGTGGAGGCGACCTCGAAATACGAATTCTTTACGTTTGAGATACCGCTGGAGGTCAGCACCACCGTCGGGAACCAAACGGAGATCCCGATGATAAACGCGCTGGCTGCACGTGCAGTCGGGAAAACCAGCAGGAAAATCGGTATCCACGCCGTGGACGGTATCGGACCCAGAATACGTACCAGCGGGTTTATCCAGTAGCTCAGGGTCTTGCTGAAGCCTATGCCCACGCCCATCAGGAACCCTACGATAAGTCCTCCGAGGACGCCCGCGGCGAGTATTCCCGAGGAGTAGCCGACGCACTTCAGGATCAGCTCCCAGTCCTCGAAAAGGGTTCCGAACACCCGGTCGAGGGACGGGAAATACAGCGTAGGAAGCAGCGCCGTCTTTACCGTTACGATGTTCAGAACGTTCAGAACAAGCAGCACTCCCGCCAGGAACGGAGCTCTGTAAAACAGGTCGCTTTCGTTCGGGGTCTTCCTGTTTTTCAGGTGTATCAGGATCGCTCCAACGAAATAAACCAGGGTTATCGCGATGATGAGCCATGCGAAATACGGTTGATTCGCCGGCTGGTGCTTGGCGGAATCAGGAACGGCAACCGCGACTGCCTCAGCGGCTATCGCCGATAGAAGAAGTATGCCGGCGCGAAACAATA
>ERZ824480.3017-NODE-3017-length-11955-cov-4.642773_pt1 | contig 11955 bp, 13 predicted proteins | sample MGYA00519861_ERZ824480 | MGnify/ENA primary metagenome ERZ824480 (study PRJEB31778, sample SAMEA3449152) | human gut metagenome | biome: human gut; feature: human-associated habitat; material: faeces | place: United Kingdom | collected 2010/2012 ... | reverse complement strand
ATCCCTATCACTTACATTCCCCGTTCAATCTTACTTCTGAGTGTTCATTTCACTATTCTCAGATCCCTTATCCACCTGTTCCTCCGTCGTATTCTCTGTCTTGTACTTCAATAGCTCATTCCTAATTCGATTCTTCTCTTCTCGCTCTGCACTGAGTTGGGTAATCTGATCATCACGAATCTTCTCAAGAGCCGCCCTTTCCGCCTCTAATCCGGCGACTGTTGACTCTAATTCACTTACTCGTTCCTATTTGAAAATTAAACAACACATCTACTCGAAGAGATTGAACTAGAGAGGACGATTCCTTCTGACTTGCAGAATATGATTCGATATCAGCTTTCATATGCTGATTCTCTTCTGTCAAGCGGTTAAGTTCAATCTGGAGAGAACGCTGTTTTTCCTACCAATAACTCAGTCCAAAGGGATTCACATCATTAGAAGCTTTTTCACGTCGCAAATCCTCGCGAAGACGATCATTTTCATCCTTACAAAGCATCAATTCCTTATGCAATCCTGAGTCTGGTACGGGAGCTACCGGAGCAGGAATATTAGAAGTCATCAGCTGTAGACTTTCAACAGCATTCATATGATCCTACACTCAAAATACTCACAAAAACGTACTTTCATCATTGTATCCTTCTCCTGCAATATTTGAATCCATTTCTCATTTAGTTCTTGCATTTTCGTTCTCACAGATTGTATTTCCTTCTCTTTAAGCTTCAAGATCAACTTCAAATAAATAGAATCCAAATAAGTATACTTCCAAGTCAACAGTAGCATTCCGAAGAATTGTAACTTCAACTTCAGGATTCACAAGATAATCCGAAGTCTTTTGGATTGGTTCCGGTGCCTCTGGAATTATCAGCGACTCTAATCATCAATACAACATCTATCCAGAACCTATAGGCTGTTCAGCAGAATCGCAGTATGCCTTGATCTGACTTAGCAGAACACTCATGGAATCTAGAATTATTATTAATATGTGTACTGTTACACTGATTAATTGCGATTTAACAAACAGAACACAACAAAAAAAGTCCTTCTTTATGGATTTTGATTATTATTCTCCTGATATGTAGTTTAAATGTATAGAAAAAGAGAACAAAAGATACAAAACTGAAACTAAGCGCAAGGATTATTCATGACATTGACTGAACTTTGTTATCATGCAGTGATATTGAGGTCATAATAAGTATATCAGAATGACACCTTCTGATAAAGAATGGAGGACATACCTCTCAATGAACTGTGACCAAAATCATGTGTTGTCACATCCGTCACCCAAGCAGCAAATTTCAATTAGAAATACGTTTAGAACATTCTACACTGAAAGGAAAACGATTCCGCGATTTTCTATCCATTTTAGCGGAAGTGGAGTAGTGTTGATCCCTGTGGGATCAATTCCACTTTCAATATAACTATAAAACGTATGGTTTGTGTGATTCGATAGTGTTCGTGCTCTTATTGCCACTGGAGAAATTGACAGACTAATAGTTTTGTAGATGGCTCTTAGACGTCTAAACAAGGAATTACAGTCTCTTAGTCGAGATCCTCCACCAAATTGTAGTGCTGGACCTATTGGAGATAACATTTTTAAATGGCAAGCCACCATTATGGGGCCCAAGGACAGTCCTTATCAGGGCGGTGTATTCTTCTTAAATATTACATTCCCGGCTGGTAGCTATTGTATCTGGAATCTTATTTGTAGAGTATCCCTTCCAGCCACCAAGATGTACTTTTGTAACGAAGATTTACCATCCAAACATTAATTCCAGTGGTGGTATTTGTCTCGATATTCTAAAGAATGAGTGGAGCCCAGCACTGACGATATCAAAGGTGTTGTTATCCATTTGCTCGCTACTTGATGATCCAAATCCAGATGATCCTTTGGTCCCGGAGATTGCCAGAGTCTGCAAGGAAAATCCTGAATTGTATAAGAAGACAGCAGCAGAATGGACAAAGAAATATGCAATGTAATGTTCATATTTGTTTGTTGTTAGTAATTATTCTTGACGGATGAGTGCATCTGGAAATACTGGACAACATGGTGATAACAGGAGGCTCGAACTCTCTTTCACTCCTAACATCGATCTGTCTACCTCCCAGACAGGATCAGATAAGCTGTCGAAATTAAATATTGAAAGTAACGTCGATATTGCTGATGAATTGACGGTGGGAAACGGTGATGACTATGATTTCAATATATCGATAATTAGAGTGAGAACAGGTTGGTATATAATACAACGATGATATGAAGATGATAGACAAGAGGTTGCAGACAATAGTGATTCGTGGAGGAAACAGAAACCATTCATTAATGATTTCAGTGATGACTATTTGATACCCGTTCTAGATTTGAGATACTATGGTTTAACTGAATCCGACAATATCCATTCCAAGGATGGAACCAGCCAGACACGGTTACAGTGGAAGGGATTAGGTTGGCATATGCAGGGGAGATGGATCAACAACTATTTGGAAGGGGATGTGTCTGTAATGAACAAAGATGGGAACATAGTGATGTCTCTGAAGTTTTCTAGAGGGAAGCTCAATGGACCGTGCACATTTTACAAGGAAGAAGTTCGTATTTATGGAACATGGAAAGATGGAGAATGTGTAAGCAAGACTATTCCTTGGGACAATGGAAGTTATGTAATCTCTTATAGAAACAATATACCTAATGGATGTAGTGCCTTCTATGATTCTTCGGATAGAATCAGATATTCCATAAATTATGTTAATGGAATCCGTGATCGTTATATTGACGTCTATAAAAATGAACTCCATGTTCTAGATGGAGAGTTCGAGACAGTTGGAGGCTATATCCCTCGTACATTTCAACGTAGTGGAGTCACAAGAATCTTTAAAAATGGTGTTATTGCAAAAATGGCAATATATCAAATGGACAAAGAAAACAAAGTTCTGTGTTTATTTAATGAATCAAGTGTAATTATTACTGATTCTGATGGTCATAAAGTCTACGAAGGTACAGATGAAAACGAATCAATTATCCCTCCTACAGGAAATGGTTCGATATTTATCAATGATAATGTAGTTTATAAAGGTGATCTAAAAAATGGATTAGCTCATGGTCAAGGAGAGTATTACTATAACAAACAATTGTTCTATAAAGGGAATTTCAAATATGGTTTGCCTCATGGCTATGGAATCTTATCTGATAATAATAAGCAAGAATTATTCCAATTTGGATATGCAATTACCAGAAATGTAAATATTCAGGACTGTTTTCGTCAAATGCATCAGCGATCAATTTGTGGTGATTATATGGATAGTCATGATGATATATTATATACGAAGGTGGCCCAAGTATTTGGTGATGAATATACTTCGGATATAAAAGAGTATGAAAGAATAAAGCGTCAGAACCAACCTTATTATTCTCCACAACCAGTCTCACCTAGAACACCATCAGCAATTAATTCTCCACAACCAGTTTCACCATCACCTGATATTCCTCAGGTATCAGTCTATCAAGGATCAGGGATGTACTCTCCAAGACCTGGTGGCCAGTCAACAGATCCCTCTTCAGCATCTTCGAGTATTTATTCTCAGTCTTCAAATGGACAATCATCCTTCTCTGAACAGTCTCTTCGAGCGAATCAACAAGGAATGCAAGTACAATTAAGACCAAAAGGAGGAGCATACCAGCCCATACAAAACATTCATAACTCGATTTCGGACCCAACTCCTAATCATTCAAGTTTTAATTCTTTGTCAACGGATCAATGGAATGACTCACTTGATAGAAAAAAGACTATAAGTGGTGGCTCTAGCTTTGTTCAACAACCCGGTTCAGCGCCACCAAAGCAAGAAGACCTTATCAGAATGATTAATAGTACTTCTACCATAAAGATGGGATCTTCATCTACAGGTAATTGTGATAATAGTCTTTAAGAAATAGCTGAAATGATGAATATTGCGAATTCTGGTACACCAATCTCAAGAAGAAAGGGCCGAAATAATGGATCTTACTATAGTATGCATAAGAAACAAAGATCTCTGAGTACACTTGAATTGAATGGGAACGAAAGTTTGAAGAGCAGAATAACGCATCTCTATAATGATTGTTAACAAACACGATGTTGTTGTTGTTATTATTGTGTGTATATCTGATTGTATCTGTAATTACTGTTGTTCAAATCCATATGGATGTTTGGTTTGCCAGTTGAGTGCATCCCTACACATATCTTTGAGTGTTTTGACAGCTTTCCATCCCAATACTTGTTCTGCTTTGGTTGGATCTGCATAGCAGATGGCGATATCTCCAGGACGACGAGGGACTATCTTATAAGGGATTGAATGGCCACAAGCCTCTTCCATTGCATGAAGCATTTCCAGAACAGAGTATCCATGTCCAGTTCCAAGATTGAAGACTTCTGTTCCATTGTTCATTTTATCAAACATGTATTGGAGTGCTTTAAGATGGCCTTGAGCCAGATCATAGATATGAATATAGTCGCGTACTCCAGTACCATCAGGAGTTTCATAATCATTTCCAAAGACACTTAAGAAGGGACGACGACCAATGACTACTTGTTGGATATAGGGCATAAGGTTATTAGGAATACCATTTGGGCTTTCACCAATTTCTCCACTATTTCTAATTGTTTTTTATCATTACCTACCTTTCATGAGCACCTACAGGATTGAAATAGCGAAGAAGGATCACTGTCCATTCTTTGTCTGCAGTTGCCAGATCTGATAAGACTTGTTCCATCATATATTTGGTTCGACCATAAGGATTTGTGAGACCTTGACCAACTGGTGATTCTTCTGTGATAGGAACAGGATCTGATCCATACACTGTAGCAGAAGATGAGAAGACTATATTAAAGTTGACTAGCATTTCTTACTGATCTTCTTACAGTTGTGATTTGTCATCACTTCTAATAGATTGAAGGTACCAGTAAGGTTATTCTGATAATACAATAAGGGTTTCTGCCAAGACTCACCAACAGATTTCAAAGCACCAAAATGGATTACAGCATCAAAGGGACCTCTTTGATCAAATACCTTTTCAATAGAAGCCTTATCGTTCAAATCAGCCTTTGTCTTATTCAATCCTTCTATTTATACTTCCATTAGATAGAACAAGTCTTCAGTTACTCCAGCTAGTTTCTTTGTTGCTTCATGAGCTTTTCGACTACTTTACAAACTAAACAAATAGATTACCTTGAGTTACAGAAATTGTCTAATAGAGTTAACTTGTATCCCACTTTTAATAGTTCAATAGCAGTATGAGAAGCGATATAACCGTTTCCTCCTTTTTGTTAATAGATATATATATATCAAACCAGTTAAAAGAATATGCTTTGACATTTGAGTATGAACAAATAATTCTTGAAGAATCAAAGACAGGCAACTGCTGAGGGATTTGAGATAAATCTACCTTTCAAGGTAGTATTTTGGATAATGATTGAATCAATGTAATGAGAATAGATGATAATATTTCTAGTGTTATAGAGATATGTGATGTGATGAGTTATGTAGTTAAGTGATGGAGTTATAATGATATGATAGATCTTGTTAGTGTTATGACTGATTGATCTCATTAGTGTTATGATTGAGTTTCTCTTGAAGTGATTGAGTTGTTTAATGATATGATTGATTCATCTAGTTAAGTAACATCCTTCTCTAAAACAAACAATACCACTCACTCCTAAATCCAATATGCAGCATTTGAACATACAACACCACCACATACTGCTCCAACACCAGGACGACATAAGTTTCCAAGAACAACTCCAAGTCCTTCTCCTAGAATTGCAACTAGACATACAAGTAGATTCTTAAAAGACTTGTTAACGAAACTTTGAAGTGTTGTTGTAGTTTCAATTTGATTATTTAGCAAACGATGATGTTTAGAAACAAGTTTCTGTTTCTCGACTCGTTGAAAGTGATTTCGGATCCATGAATACAAGAGAAAGAGTTCTTCAAAAAGGAATATTGATAAATGATAAACAAATCCAGTTTGAATAGCTGTTAGAAAGAGTGTCTTTGAAGCTTCGAGACGAGTTCCTTTCTTACTTTCTTCTATTGAACATTTTTTCACATCTACATATTCAATTTCACTCTAGTTCAATACCCTGAAACACTTTGGAACTAAACTCATCTGTTGTTGTTGCTACAATAGCATGTTCAACAACTCGTTCAGTTGTTGATATACATACATTTCGAATGAAGAGTTTCTTACAATTCTCACTAATCTCCTTTTGAGTCTCTCTATTTATTATTCTTTGTTTAGTTGATTACTTCTTTGAGATATCAAAGTCTTCCATATCATCAAGTACCTTGTAAGCAAAACCAAGAGGAAGAGACTTCAAGGCAGCAATAGTAATACGATCTGGAAGGAATGCATAATAGAGAGGCTTCAAATTCGGATTATCCAAAAGCATGAGAAACAACAGTGAACTCTTTTAACAAACAATCAACAATATGGTACAATTTAATATGCTTGAGATGGTTCAACATCTTCTTTCTCTTCCTTTTCTTCTTCTTCCTCTTCTTCTTCACCTTCTTTCTTTTCAGGAAGTAATTCAGAATGTACAAAAGGCATTACACCTCCAGAAGCAATTGTTACATTACCAAGAAGAGCATTCAACTCTTCATCGTTACGAACAGCAAGTTGAATATGACGAGGAATTACACGATTCTTCTTTCCTTCTTGAGCTACATTTCCAGCTAATTCCAAAATCTCAGCAGTCAAGTATTCAAGAACAGCAGCCAGATATACAGGAGCACCAGCACCAATACGATCAGCAACTCTCATATCTCGCATGTAACGAGCAATACGACCCACAGGGAAAGTGATTCCAGCACGAGAACTCCGACTTTGAGTCTTTCCTTCACTCTTTCCACGTCCACCTTTTCCTTTTCCAGCCATTCTTAAGATACAAAACTATTATGAATCATCATTCATTTATCACTTCACAATCAATCGATTTTTGATGATCCAATAAATCTATCATATTCAAATCATCGATTTTTGATTTCATCTACTCGAATTTTGTTTATTCCCGCCCGAATTCTGTTTCATTGGATGAACAAATTTGAATTATGGTGCGTTGATTTATTGGATAGAACAGATGAATTTCCCAATAATCGGAATGATCGAATTAGTAGAATGAAACGGGTATGATTTGGTGGGTGAAATTGAATTGTGATAGTTTTAATTTGGATCATTGAAAGAGTGATTAGAATGATTGAATTGATGATATTGTAGAAATGGCAAAAGCACCAAGTAAAAGTGCAAAAGGAACAAAGACGAAAGGAGATTTTGCTCATCGTAAGAGAAGAAGATTGGAGACTTATTCTTCTTATATCTATCGTGTATTGAAACAAGTTCATCCTGATGTTGGTATTAGTAAACGTGCTATGGCTATTATGAACTCGTTTGTGAATGATATCTTTGAGAGATTATCGGATGAAGCAATTAATCTTGCTCGTTACAACAACAAGGCAACGTTAACTGGAGCTGAGATTCAAACTGCTGTTCGTTTGCTTCTTCCTGGTGAACTTGCTAAACATGCAATGTCTGAAGGAAGTAAGTCTATCTCCAAGTATTCTACTACTGGAAGTGCCGAGTGATTCTTATTACTATGCTCTCTATTTCTTTGTTTAACAAATATATGAATGATCAAATTGCTTTAGAGAAACATATAGTACACCATCTTTGTAGTTACCTGGTTGTCGGAAAGGAGTCACTTCTCGTTCTTTATGTACTTGGACTTTCTTCTTTTTCTTTGTAGCTGTTACAATATGATTTACTTTCTCCTAGTCTTTACTCTCTTTCTTGTTTCACTTACAAAACGACGTTGTTGACGTTCTCTTTTTGCTTTAGATGCTTCCATCTTCTTCATTATCTTCATAGGAATATGACCTTTCTGTTGACGAACTGCTCCTAACTTTTCCAATTCATAATCATTCTTCTCTTTACCACTTAATGCTGATTTAGCTATTTAATCAATTTCATATATCCTTTCTACCAAACTCAACAATCTCACTATAGTGTTCTTTCACTTTGAATCCATCTTTATCAAATGATGATTTCATATTCTTCTTTTCATTCGGTTTCTTCTAGTTCATTACTTCTTTCAAAACTCTCTTACTAGTATTCCTTTATCATTCTTTTGTCGATATTTCAAATCAGGATCTTCAAATACAATGATTTCACTTGCTTTTCGAGAAGACATCAAACAACAACTAAAACAAACAAACCAATCCATTTTCAATAATACTTTACCATATACCTTATTCATTTTCATTGCTTCATTTGCTTCACTTAAAGGAAACACTTGAGAGACTTGAGGATGAAGTTGTTTTGTCAAATACAATGAATATAATCGGTTGATACTCTACAATTCGTTCAATCAATCATTTTTACTTCTTCAACACATGAAGGACAGTTCTTTAAGTAACCTCCTAAATACACTCCAAGCACACTTACATTCTTTACTAATAGATGATTTGCAGGAATCTGTTGAATTGAACCTCCAGAGAAACCAATAATCAACAGACCTGAATCAAAGAAACCGCTTTCTTCTCTCAAATAGGATATGAGCTCCAAATCGAACACTACGTAACAATTGAGAACAGAACAGAGAATCTGTTCCTACAGTATCAAATACTAGACTACTTCCTCCCTTTCTATCAACCCTAATTCATATGAATACTAAGGATTTGAGGAAGTCTCGAAAGGAAGGAGTTGCTTCAGAATCAATAATATGAACACAACTATTAGGATACTGAGACTTCATAAAGGTTGTTAAATACTCTTTCTGAGCAGTACCTCGAACAATACAAACAGTCTTATCATTATTCATTCAATCAAATCCAACTTCATTTCCAGTCATAATACTTAACTCACTTGCAGCTAAACCAGTACCTCCTGCTGCTCCTGTTATTGTTACAAGATCACCCTTCTTCATATTTCCAACTACATTTAGTCCTAATGAAGCAGTACAGAAGTTTATACCCAAGGAAGATATCACTTCAAAAGGAATAGACTAAGTTCTATTTAACGAATAGTTCATACATCAGGAATAACAAAACAACGAGACTCATCAACAACACATTCTTCAGAATAACCACCACTGGAAGAAAAGATACAATACACTCGATCACCAACATGACGATTCTTACATCCATTACATTCAATAATCTCACCCGAAACTTCAAGACCAGGACTAAACGGTAGTTTTGCTTTCTCTTGATATTTACCAATCCATGCAAGTGAATCTATTCATTTCAATATCATTTATCAATTCTACCTGCATAGTTGATTCCTGCATATCGAGTTCGGATTCGTACTTCTCCTTTATTTAATTCTTGTCTTTTCTTTTCTTGTAGAATTAATGGATGACCATATTCAACACACACCATAGCTTTCTGTCTTCATTATCACTTGTTAGTTGAAGAATACAAAAGATCGAATTAAACTGTATGAATTGATCTTCAGATATCGATGAAGCATTTTTCTAATTTGTTGAAAGTGATTGTGATGGAAGTGGAGTATAATTGAAAGAATGTTCTTATTTGTATTATTTCAATACAAGATAGTTCTAATGTAGCAACATTTCAATACAAGATAGTTCTAATGTAGCAACATTTCAATACAAGATAGTTCTAATGTAGCAACATTTCAATACAAGATTGTTCTAATGTAGCAACATTTCAACTATTCCAATAAACACTTCAAACAGATTCAAGCAAACTCACCTCTTCTCCCTTTTTCAATTGTTTCAAAGGTTTTTGAGACTTCTTAGAGACACGAATTCGAATCAAATATCCAATTCCAACAAGTAACAATACAATTGCTGCAGTTGCACATACTGTTACAATAGAACCAATCTGAATTGGTTCTCGAAGATGAACCTCTTCAACCCAACCTGTTACATCTGCTTGAATTTTAATATACTTCTTCACAAGTTCATTAAAATGTGGAATAAGTAAGTTGAGATGCTTCAATATATAATCACCAATCTCATATTCAAGAGTGAAACGACACAACACATTGAATTGAATTGTTGTTGAATCTGATATATCTCGAACCAATATGAATTCAATCTCTTCTTCTGATACTTTCAAATTCTCAGTCACTAGTGAAATCATTTGAGATTCAGCATGTACCCAATTCGATTGAGTCATATTTCCTAGAACAAATGACCAATCGATATAAGCAACTCCTTGAGAAGGAATTCGTTTCAAACAGCTTGATCTATCTTCTCGCCAACTTACCTTCTCATCTCCTTCTTCACAATGCATTTGATTCATTCCCACACTCATCAATGGACATTTTCCATATTGTGTTGTTTCTGGATAGGAAGTACTATAACTTCCTTTCTTCTTACAACTCTGATCAGTACAACTATAGAAACGAACATCATATACTTGGAATACCCTTCCTTCTAATGAACTTTCAAATACAAATTGATATGAATGGAATGGTTGAGAGTTCTCAAAGTACATAACTTCTTCTCCATTCCTTAAGAATGTTTCACTTTTCATTGAATATAAGACTACTGTAGAATTGTCCTTATTCACTCCTTCAATTCGGAGAGAGGAAGGAATATCAGTCTTTGTTGAGTAAATAGCAGCCTTATTCACTACTACTAAAGCATCATTTCCAAATGTATATCGAAGAGTTGCAGGGAGAGACTCTGGTTGCCAATAATTGAATGTATCCAGATCAAAAGCATTCTCAGGACCATGTACTACTGATGATCCAGAAGGATCCAATGCTTTTCCATTCAATGATTGAAGAATACACGAACTAGATACAAGAGTCGCTCGAAGATCAAAGACAATCTCACTAGTTTCAGGAGAATGAGAAGCACGATGAATCTCAACAGCAACAATTGTTGATGATTTGAGAATCGACACAGGGAAACTAGAACGAGCATATCCATCAATACTCTCTCCTGTACGTTCTATTAGTTTCTTCTCATTCACATATACAATCACTTCACAATCATTCGATCGTTTCACATCCAAATGAATATACGTGTATTTGTTCACATCATTCACATTAAACTTCTTACGAAGATATAACACATTTGTATTTGAAGAGAATCTGCCCCATGATCCATCCTTTCCTTTCAACCATTTCTTATCATTGAATCGAGCACTTTTCCATTTTCCACTTACAGATCCAGCATTCATCAACCATTCACTCTTTTCAGGAACACTCAATTCAAAGTTGAAATGTCGACTTGCTTCTCGTTGATTGTCTGGAAGTCGGAATTCACTCAATACTCCCCATTCATCATTCACACTCAATTTAACACTACTATCCCATCCACCAGTTTCTCCTATTGTTGCCATTACAAATTGATAAGAACCAGGAGTCCAACAGATGTTATGTTTGTTTGATAGATGTTCTTGAGTCTGATCAAATAGAACTTCATTCTGACTATTCAATACTTTCCATTGTTCAAGCACTGTACGACGTCGAAAATTGATTACCATCAATGTCATTCCAGGAGGACATACATCTACAGCCAGAATGAATGAAAATGAGCCAGTTCCAATAGAATTTGATGTAGTGATTGTATATGTCTCATACAGAGGCTTTGAAACCTTTCCTGACATTATGAACATTCCCTTTGTGATGTCAACATCTTTTGGTAAAGAAGGAGTCACACTAAGATTTCCATGAACTCCATCTATTGGAATTTTTATGTTCAATGATTCACCATCATATGCAGTTATAAGTGAAGGAAATGAAATGACAGGTATCTTCGTAGGAGTAATCTCAAAGGACCCCTTCTCTGTCTCTCCTTCATGCATGATTGAACTCAAATAGTACAAACCATGCTCATCAACAATGTAGAAGGAACAATCATAATACGAGCCACATATGAACTCATATTCATATGACAGTCTAGGAATACAAATGGAACAATATAAGGATGAAGGTTGTGAAATGGTCTTATT
>ERZ824480.3010-NODE-3010-length-11989-cov-2.423747_pt1 | contig 11989 bp, 7 predicted proteins | sample MGYA00519861_ERZ824480 | MGnify/ENA primary metagenome ERZ824480 (study PRJEB31778, sample SAMEA3449152) | human gut metagenome | biome: human gut; feature: human-associated habitat; material: faeces | place: United Kingdom | collected 2010/2012 ... | reverse complement strand
GAGGCTTCCCATCCTCTCCGCTGACCACTCTGCCCGATAAACGGCAAGAGACCGAATCCGACAATACCTGAGCCTTTAAACTGCCTCCCAAGCACAGCAGACAAAGCAACCATACTATCTTCATCGTCCTCTGTCTTTTATCGTTTTTCTGAAACAGAGGGAGGGACCGCCCGTTCGGCCACACCTCGTTTATAATTCGGACGGCTGCTCATCACAAAGTGTAAATCCGCTCCATCCTTAATATCATTATAGGTTATATACGACTTATCGTACTTCTTCCCGTTCAGATATACTTCTTTCACAAACCCATTTTTAGCCGACCAATTCTTGGTAGTCATCCGAAGATGTTTACCGTTGCTCATCTTCATATCGACCGCAGCAAGCCCGGGAGAACCCAGATTATACACATTGCTGGACGGAGCTGTCGGATAGAATCCCATGGTATTGAATATATACCAGGCCGACATCTGTCCGCAATCGTCATTTCCACTGAGTGCATCCGGCTTATTCCCATAAAAGGTATCCATGATATAACGCACCTTCTCCTGGCATTTCCAGGGTTGTTTCAGGTAATTATAGAAATACAGGATCTGATGGCAAGGCTCATTACCATGCCAGTAAGCCCCTACCCGTCCCTGAATATCGTGTGCTCCGGGGATATTATCGGCCATCTGGGTAACGAACATCGAATCGAGGCGTTCCCGGAGCAAATCTTCTCCGGCTTCATTGATATACCCCTGCACATCATGAGGAACATACCAGGTGTACTGTAAGGTGAAACCTTCGGTAATATCCCCCCAGCCATTGACAGATCCCGGACCTTGATAAGCGATCGGAGCGAAAGGAGTGCGCCAGTTGCCTTTACTATCCCGGCCACGCATATATTTCGTCCCGGGATCGATCAGGTTTTTATAAGATAAAGCCCGCTTCATGAAAAATTCATAATCTTCGGTTTTTCCAAGCTTTTGAGCCACCTGAGCAATACAATAATCGTCATAGGCATATTCGAGGCTCTTGGATACCGATTCTTTCTCCTTATCGAAAGGGACCCAACCTAACTCGGTATATTCCGGCAGACAATCATAGTTGGGATTAGTCGCCGTAGTCTTCATCGCCTCGTAAGCCCGTTCATAATCGAATCCCTTCACATCTTTCATGATGGCATCGGCAATCACCGATACAGCATGATATCCGATCATACACCAGGTTTCGTTGCCATAAAACGACCAGACCGGCAACATATGTTCGACACTCTTGTCATAATGGGCCAGCATCGAGTTGACGATATCGGCATTGATATCCCGTTGCACCAGATTGAATAAGGGATGTAATGCCCGGTAAGTATCCCACAAAGAAAAGACGGTATAATTGGTAAAACCCTCTGCCTGACCGATATTTTTATCCAACTCTCTAAACTTCCCGTCTGCATCCTGAAAGATAAAGGGATGCAGGAAAGCATGATAGACCGACGTATAAAAAGTCTCCCTCTGTTCGGGCGTAGCCTCGATCTTAAATTTCGACAACTGCCCTTCCCACAGTTTTTCGCCTTCAGCTTTCAGGCTTGCAAAAGTTTTTCCTTCCAATTCCTGCATATTCAGTTTCGCCCCATCACTGCTCACTGCCGAGACAGCGGTCTTCACCGTAACCACTTCTCCCTGACGGGTCGGGAAACGCATCCAGAAACGCAGGTCTTTTCCCCAGGCTTCGAGACTACTCCGGAAACGGTTAGTATTGTATTTCACCGGAATAGTATCCTGCATAATTCCAAAATCCCGGAAAGGTTTAGAAAATACAGCCGTAAAATAAACATGCCGTTCCGGTCCCCACCCTTTTGCCAATTTATAACCGACAAGGGTCGAATCGTTCTCCACCCGAAGATTGCTCCAGGGACAACTCTGCCACAAGGTATGGTTCATGTCCAGCAGGATAAAAGAACTGTCCGACTCGGGATAGGTAAACTGCAGGATTCCGCTTCTAATCCCTGAAGTCATTTCTGCTTTTACCCCATAATCCAGCAGGTCTACGCCATAATAGTCGGGACTGGCCCATTCCTGTTCATGGCTATAGCGGGAACGATAACCGGTATCCGGATTTTCATGCGTCCCCGGAGTGAAATGAATCTTTCCGGTCCCGGGCATGAACAAAAAATCGCCCAAATCGGGGATACCGGTTCCGCTTAGGTGAGTCAGGCTAAAACCCAACAGCGTTTTATGATCGTATTTATATCCGGCTGCCGCATCGTAATAATCGGCATCCGTATCCGGGCTGATCTGAATACCTCCGAAAGGAATTTGTGCCCCGGGATAGGTATTTCCATACCCCGAAGTACCCACCAGCGGCCGTACATAAGAAATCAAAGGCTGTTGCTGTGCACTCACCGTCGCAAAAGCCAACAATCCGCCGACGGTAACCATAAATTGCAATACTTTCTTCATATAAAACATTTTATCCGTTTCTATTTCGTCATCGAATAGGGCTTTTGTTCTTCGGTGAACACTCTTTTCTTATTCGGCGTACTGCTCATTTCAAAAAAGAGCTCTCCACCGTTACAAATATCCTGATGAGTCAGATAAGCTTTATCGTATTCCCGTCCATTCAGTTTCACCGATTTGACATAACGGTTTTTAGCACTGACTTTCGGAGCTTTGATCACCAGATCTTTCCCATTTTCCAAATGTACGGTCATTTCCTTCAGATAAGGAGCTCCCAGTACATACTGGTCGGATCCGGGACATACGGGATAGAATCCCATAGCCGTAAAAATATACCAGGCGGACATCTGCCCGCAATCATCGTTACCACACAACCCGTCGATATTATTGCGATACATCCGATCCATAATTTCCCGCAGGCGGTATTGGGTTTTCCAAGGTTGAGAAGTCCACATATACAGATAAGGAATATGCTGGCTAGGTTCGTTACCATGCACATAATTACCCATCAAACCTTCTTTGGTAATATCCTCGGTATTTTCGTAGTATTTTGCCGGCAATTCCATGGTAAACAAAGAATCCAACCGCTCGATAAAGCGTTTGTCTCCTCCCATAAAAGCCTTCAGGCCATTCACATCCTGAGGTACATAAAAAGAGTAATTCCAGGAATTACCTTCGATAAACCCTTGGCCATGAGTATCCAGCACATCGAATTTTTCCTTCATCTGTCCGGCAGCATTCTTCGGCCGGATAAAACCCAAACGCTCGTCCACCAGATGTTTATAGGCTCCGGCCCGCTTCAGGTAAGTATCGGCTACTTCCCGGTCGCCCATTTTCTTCGCCATATGATAGATCGCCCAATCGTCATAACCATACTCCAGGGTGACCGATGCCGAACTACCGCTCTTTTCCATCGGCACATACCCCAATTCCATATACTCTTTCAATCCTTCGAGATATGGAACGGTAGAAGTACTCACGACAGCTTCCAGGGCCAGTTTTTCATCCATCGGAATACCTTTCACGTAAGCATCGGCTATGACCGAAGCCCCATGATATCCGATCATACACCAGTTTTCATTGGCCATATGCGACCAGATAGGAAGCAAACCATGTACACTCTGCCGATAATGAGCCAGAAACGATGCCACGATATCTTTACTACGTGACGGATAGAACAAATTGAACAAAGGGTGCAGAGCCCGGTAGGTATCCCAAACAGAAAATACCGTATAATTCGTGAACTGATCCGCCTGATGGATCTCCTGATCCAATCCCCGGTAAGAACCGTCATGATCCATATACACCGATGGATTGATCATGGTGTGATACATGGAAGAATAAATATTACAAACCTGATCATAATCCCCCTTTACATCGATCACACTCAACGCATCTTCCCATTTCTGTCCGGCCTGCGCACACAACTGCCCGAAATTTTTACCCGCAGTCTCGATCCGCAGATTATTCAATGCACCGCTGGCACTCACCGGCGAAAGCGCAACTTTCACCTCCAAAGGCGTTCCGTCCGACAAGTCGAAATCAAAATAAGCCACGACATTCCGTCCTCCGATTTCGGGAAAATTGCGGTAGATATCGAATTTCCGCCACATTCCGTTATACAGCATCGGTTTCATCTCTTTATATCCGTAACCCCGGATCGGTTTTGAGAAAGTAATCGCAAAATAGGTGTAGTTCACCCGGGCCCAACCATTTGTAATCCGGTAACCGGTCAGCAAAGTATCGTTTTCTACCCTCAGATTGGCCCAAAGCACTTTTCCGTCGTAATTATAAATACCATGTTTCAGATCGAGGAGGATATGTCCGTCTCCTTTCGGAAAAGTATATCTATGTATCCCTAGCCGTTCGGTGGCTGTGAATTCTGCCTTCACCCCATAATCCTCGAGCATCACGGAATAATAACCCGGCCAGGCTTTTTCTGTGGCATGTGAAAAACGGGAACGATATCCGCTATCGGGGTTTTCAGCCGTTCCCGGGTTAAATTTAATATCTCCGGTTACCGGCATAATCAGGATATCGCCTAAATCCGAATGCCCGGTTCCGTTAAAGTGCGTATGACTAAACCCTACAATAGAACTATCCCGGTGCTGATAGCCGGCACAATACTCGTATACCCGCGGTTGATAGGTTCCGTTTATTATGCGGAATCGTATCGGTATCCGGACTGAGATGTACAAACCCATGAGGTACGCAGGCCCCCGGGAAAGTATGCCCCATACCGTTCGTGCCGATCAACGGATCCACATAATCGATTTTCTTCTGACCGTTTACCGATAATCCGCATATCAATAACGCCATTGTAAGTAAGTTTCTATTCATCTATCAAAAATTATTTCAGTTTTGTTTATTATGATGTTTCAAATATTCCAAAACAAATTTGAAGGTGTTTTTTGCCGGTTCGTCTTTCGCCTGAGCATATAGTTTTTCTCCCAAAGCAATGTATCTCGCCCTATCGGCCGGCGAAGCCTCGGCTACAATCCGGTCGCAAAACTGAATATAAGGAATTTCCTTGGTCTTGAATTTCGGAAATTCAGTTTCACAAACCGAAATCAACTCTTCCACCCCCTTCTTCAAAGCCGTTTTCGCCACCGTTACATAGGCTTGCAATTCCTCGTTCGTGTTCAGCTTCAAAGCTGCAATCTCACGTCCCAAAGCGGTAAGCTGTTTTTCAGTCCATATTTTTTCTTTCTGCGAAAGGACTTTCAAAAGCTTTTCGGTATACCGTTTATCCAATTCCTGTTCCACCTTTTCCTTACCGACCGTTTTATTGAAACGCTTGTGATTTTTCAACAGCCAGGCTTCATTAGCCGAACCTTCCGGAGTCAGTTTCGGATTGCTGAAAACAAACCAATAGGCCTCTTCCACCTTCTCTTTATCACTCAGCGTATTTATCAACTCGGCAGCAACGGCCTCCATCGCCGGATCATAATACCGAATCAGCATTTTCAGGTACTTCACCATAAATACTTGTTCCCGGTTACCGCTTTCATACTTCGCTTTCAAAGAACCATAAGCTTTCTCTTCATCGAAACTCTCTTCTATACGTTCGATGATCTCGTCCACACTATACGAACCGATTACTTTATGAAGCAACCGGCCTTCTGCATCCAACACCAAAAAAGTCGGATAAGCCCGTACCTCAAACCGTTTCCCCAATTCAGGCCCCTCTCCTTTTTCCATATCATACTTTACACAGATAAACTTCGGATTGAAATAATCTCCGGCTTTTTTCTGCGGAAACACATTTTGAGTCATATTCTTACAAGGCCCACACCAGGAAGTATAACAATCCATAAACACGTACTTCTGCTCACTCTTCGCCTTGTCCAACGCTTCCCTAAAACTCAGGTGTTCAAAATTCACCCCATCCTGCGCAAAGCTAACCAAGCTTATCCATAAAAATGCAATAAAAAGGAATATTTTTTTCATACTATTTTTCATCTATACCATTATACTATGTTTCCGGTATCCGACAGTTTATCGATCCACAAACCTCAAATCCCAACCTCCAATACACCATCGGTACCGGAAACGACACGGCAGAATTTTAATTCATGTCCTCAAAAGCCCCCCACCGACGCATTTACAAAACTGCCCTCCAACTCATATTTTTCACTTTGGTCAAACCTTTCCAAACTGCCGTCGGATCTGCTTTCAACTCTACCTTATCCGGATTATTGCCCACATAATATTTCCGTAAAGTTCCTCCTTCGGCAGTATTGTAAGTAGCGATAAACAAGGCATCTTTCATCGGTTCCATCGTCAGATCGAATTTCAACATCGTAATCTGATCCGTTGTTTCCAAAGGGATGGTTTCTACCCGTTCATTCCCCTTGTCGTAATTATAAGCATATAAAACATTGTTCTTTACATAAAACAAAACCGAACGGGTCGAAGAGAAAGCATAGAAATCTGCCGTCAAAATATCCGAAGCGACATTAGAAGTTATCTCATACATACTCTTAGCCTCCATATTGTTCACATAAAACTTGTAGATATACGCATTCGTTCCATCCCCCATAAGTGCGAATGAATTTCCGTCGCATACCCACGCTTTCGCTTCATTCCAGGTATTTTCCCCATATATCAATGTACGCCCTGTACCTTTTTGATCCCAAGGGAATGCATCCGTACTTTTCTGTTCCAATGTATCAGAATAAGGATATAAATAACTCTCTGTCTTATAAAAACGATTGGTCTCTCCGGAATACCAAATAAACTTTTTAAAAGATTGAATACTATAAAAAAGATATTCACTGGCAGGAATGTATTTAGTCATATCAGTCTTCAAACAGTTCAAAGGAAAAGAATACATACCATATGCCAGGATAGATAAAGAGGTGTAAAACAACTTACCGTTACTACATACAACAGCTCTTTGACTTTCAACTTTTCCATCTATATCACTCGGCTGCGGAACGATTGTAACCGGAATCATAGGTTCATTGTAAGACTCCAGTAAAAAATTATCGAATACATTGGACTCGGAACCCTGTAAGGTTTCCCGGTCTAAATAATAAGAACCCGATTCAGTAAGTACCCAAATCTGTCTGTAATCTTCACCTTGCTTACCAGTATGCAAGAACGAAACAGGACCATGCAAAGTAGGTAATCCACTGTTTTTCAGAATATCCTTAAGAATCAGTGTATCTATACCCGCCATAGAAATCATCTGTGCATCTGCATTCCCATTTGCATCTTCTCCCATCAGTAAAATTCCCCGGGAATAAGGAGTCCCGACAGTCACCGTAAATTGCTTTTTCCACTGTACCTCTGTTACTCTATCCCGGATTTTCAAATACAAATTATAAGTTCCGGGAGCCAAAGTAACCGGATAACTGAGTACCCGATCCGTAGAAATCGTATCTTTCACATGGCTATCAGACGGAGAAAAAATCACCCACAAATATTCAAAACGATCTGTATCGGTAAGGTCTCCCTGACTCATCTCTACAAAATCTCCGACATCAATTTTTAGCGTATCAATATTCAACAATACATTGTACATGGTATTGATCTCTCCAAAGGTCACCTCGTTGATATCATGATAATCGTAATTACCTTCATCATCATAACAGGAAACTATACTTAAAAGCATAATTCCCAGCAATATATATAAAATTTGTTTCATCATATTCATTTTTATCACGGTCAAACTTACTATTCATTCGTTTCGGGATATGCCCCGTTCGCATAAACACAACCACTGACCCACATTAACCGACCATCGTTTTCCAAAATTGGTTTTTTATCGTAATAAGCTTTATTCAATATCTCCGAGAATTTCCTTGAGATCACCATTTGTTCCACCATAGTTATTTTTTGGGGATTCTGAAAATCAGCATAGGTATAGCCCAATTCCAGACATATCCGGTTCAACTTTTCGGGAGTAAAGGTGCCGAATTCCCAATCCGACCACTGTGAAGGCTTAGGCATAATATCCGTTACTAAGATTTTATGCATTGTAGCGTCGAATTGTTCAAACACAACACTCCCGCTAGTAAAACCTTCCATTTTGTCGAATTCCTTAAAAGTCAAAGAAAAATGATCATTAGCGACCAGTTTCAGTCCTAAGGTTACCGTATCGTTTTTCATTTCAGGCTGACGGTAAAACAATACCGGAATATAAGCATAGGAACGATTCGCTTCTACCGTATATTCATCTACAAGCGCCCTATAATCGATTCCTTCCCGGGCAGTCGTACTATCCGGATTGACTACGACTCTGAAAGGACGCGGATAATCTTTTTCAGGACCGGTAATCATCACTTTGATATTAACGACCATAGTATCTTCCTGAACTTTACCGAATTCAGCCAGCGTGTAAGGCATATAGGGCCAATCCTTTTCCGAGGCATAGGAATGACCACTCTGTACAGCAAAATAAATAGCTTCTTCTCCCTCGTACGACATTAAATCCCGCTCACAAGCGATACATAAGGGAAGCAATATCCAGATATATAATAATTTTCTCATAATTCATTATTTTAGTTCAATCTCATATCGGTTTCACTATCAGGAAGTGGGATCACATAATTACTCATCGACATATCGATCCACTGTTTATCGTTATCTGTCTCGAATCTTCCGTTCGGAAGCTGTTGCTCAGCCCTCCGTTTATAGAAGAAAAACATTTGTCCTTCCCCTAAAAATTCCCGCCGGCATTCTTTTGTAATCTCCTCCATCAAGGTCGGCTCGGTTGCCACCGAGCTAGGACAATTCCGGCTATTCCGTATCCGATCCAAATACCCTTTGGCGGTTACAAAGTCATCGGTATATTCAGCAGCCAACAAATAAATCTCACTCAACCGGATCAAAGGAACCATCTTATTCAATAACTCAGCCCCACTCGTTGTTATATCTTCATATTTCCGATGATAGTCGATCAGTTTTCCGGCATTGCTATAACTTGCCCAAATATTACGACGATAATCGTTTTCAGAAGCGTAAAAAGAATAGTCTTTCCCCAATTCCAAACGTTTACCCGTGAAAGTATATATCTGGTCCAGGGTCGGCAGGAACAACTTATCCTGAATCTCTGTACCCCGGTAGGAATCATATAACGAAAACATCACTTCCGAAGAAAATACCCGGTCAGGTTTAGAAACATCGGTAGCTGCCGCATGGGTTACAAAAGGGAATATCTCCGCCCCTTCCACCTGTACTTCACGCAGAATCTCTTCGGCAGTAACCAACGCATTACTTTCATCGTGTCCCCAGGCATAAGCCCGGACCAACAAAGCTTTTACAGCATAATAATTCAACCGGAACTGACGGTAATTCAATGCATTATCTCCGATACTGTTTCCCTCGTTCCGTACCCCATCCGTCAAAACCGGATCGGACTCTTTCAGTAAATTCAGAGCAGTTTTCAAATCTCCGATCACCGACTCCAAAACAACTTCAGCAGACAGTAAAGGAGAAATCTGAGCATCGGTATTGGTTACGTAGGGGATACATTCGGCCGTTTTAGAAGTTTCATCGTAAACAGGTCCGAACAGACGCAACATATCCAAATGGAGCATCGCCCTTAAAGCCAACGCTTCACCTTTATACAAACCGTAATATACACCGGGTAAAACGTCTTGCCGTTCATCACATTTTTCGATAATGATATTACAATTCAATATCAGCGCATAAGCCTTTTCCCAGATAACCTGAAATACATCTTTGACATTCTGCTCCTCATATTTATAAGCGCCGAGCATGGAATTAAAATCAGACCCATTCCCGTATTTATAATACTGAGCCATCAAATCGATCACCCCGGCACTCAAATTCCGGCCATAAAGTGAACGATCGACCAATCCCACATATACACCGTTAATCGCTTTTTCAAATCCCTGTCTATCTTCGAAAAGCATATCTTCATTCAAACGATCGGAGGGCGTTATATCTATCCAGGAATTACAGGCACTGAAAACCAACAGGCATAAAAGCCAACCATATTTTATTTTCGTTTTCATATCTCAATCAGTTAATATTACATTTTAGAACGTCACACCTAATGAAAAGGACACCGAACGGGCAAAAGGATAACTCAGACCACGTTCATTTTTTACGGTCGAAATCCGGAAAATATCGTTCATATAAGCTCTTACAGACATCGAAGAAGCTCCGATATGTTTTAACCAGGGAGCTGTACTTTCGTATCCCAACGAAATCGATTCTCCCGACAACACATTATTATCTTCGACAAAACGGGAAGATATCGGCGTCACTTCACTGCTGGCGATAGATTTGAATTTAGCCTGATCACCGGGTTGTTTCCAACGATCGTACAATGCCCGCTTATCCAGATTTTCCCATTTCTTTGAAGAAGAAAGATTTTCTACTTTATCATAAAGGGTCTGCATAAAAATCTGTCCACCCAAACGATAGCGTAAATTAATAGAAGCAGAAAAACCTTTGTAATAGAAAGAAGTACCGATCACCCCCTCCACTTTCGGATCACTGTTTCCTACTACGACTTCATCATCGTAATTATGCACAAAAGTCTGTTCTCCGTTCTTATCCAGGAAAATTTCACGCCCGGTTGCCGGATCGATACCACAAGATCTCACTGCCCATAAATCGGAAGGACTTCCACCGTCGTAATAACGGGTCAGATTACGGTTCCGGTTATCTAAATTATATTTCGTCAATACTTCGCTCACCTCTTTATATTCCGATGTCTGATGACGCAAATTCATATTCACGGACCAAAACATATCTTCTCTACGTATGATAGAATAATTCATCGTCAGGGTTATCCCCTCGGTGATTTGTTTTCCGACATTGCGGGGAAGCGTCTTTACACCGGTCGAAGAAGCCGTACCTATCTGTACCAATAACGGATCGGTTCTTTTATTAAAATAATCGAAATTGACCCTCAAACGATTGTCGAGGAAAATAATATCGAAACCGATATTCCGGTCCAAGGTCTTCTGCCATTCCAGATTGCGGTTACCAAGATTCGAAACGATTGCACTCGAACCGAAAATATTCATATTGTCGGTATTATAGGAATAAATCCGGGTAGAGATATAATCATCGAAATTCTGGTTCCCGGGATTACCGATAGAAGCCCGCAATTTCAACAAACTAATACCCTCTATATCACTGAAAAAAGCTTCTTTATGAATATTCCATCCCAAACCCACAGACCAGGTATTCGTAAACTGCCTGTCCGAACCGAACACGGAAGAACCGTCCGAACGGTAATTCACATCCAGCAAATAACGGTCGTCATAAGCATATCCGAAATTCAGGTAATAACTGACTGCCCGTTTTTTAGAATCCTGATAAGTAGCGTTACCGTCTTTCTGATAACCTAATGCAAAAGCAGGGTTGGAAAATTCATCATCGATAAAGCCCTGAACTTTATAAGCACTATTATTCGATCCATTCTGACTCAGACGCATTCCGCCGACCACATTTACCATATGTTTCTCATTAAATAATTTCCCATATGTCAAACTAAAATCACCATCATAATTCAAGTTTTGAGTATTTCTCTCTTCATAACTTCCTTTATTCGCAATATCTGCCTGACTGTTAAATTCTGTATTGAAAGGAGACCGGAATTTTTTCATCTGTTCGTTCGATTTGGTCAAGCCGAAACGTCCCCGCACCCTTAACTCATCGATCACTCTCCAGTCTACTTCAAAATTATTTGTAAAACCGGTTGTCTTGGTTTCTTCGAAATTGGTTTGGTTCATATCATACAGCGGATTATAATAAGTTGCTGCATAGTTTTGAAACAATATTTTCTTTAACTCACCATTTTCATCGTATTTCCGGAAATAAGGATTTGCCTTGGCAAATTCAGAAAAAGCAACCGGTTCCCGATCGGCTTTCGAATAATTGATATTCAGATTATTCGTAAAAGATAATTTTCCCTTACGGTAGATCAAACGGATATTTCCATTCATCACTTCCCGGTCAGAGCCTTTCATCACCCCTTCGGTCTTGCCATAGCTTAATCCGGCACCATACCGGAAAGTAGCGTCTCCCCCTTCAATCGAAAGCGTATGTTTATGCGTAGTAGCAAAACG
>ERZ824480.3009-NODE-3009-length-11994-cov-3.626769_pt1 | contig 11994 bp, 7 predicted proteins | sample MGYA00519861_ERZ824480 | MGnify/ENA primary metagenome ERZ824480 (study PRJEB31778, sample SAMEA3449152) | human gut metagenome | biome: human gut; feature: human-associated habitat; material: faeces | place: United Kingdom | collected 2010/2012 ... | reverse complement strand
GCATGTTCGACACCGATGTCATGGCGGCCATCGACCAGGCGAAGCGCACGCGCCAGCCGCACAACAAGGCGCGGGAGACCTTCGTGCGGACCATGCTGATGGCGCTTCGGGACCGTTACGCCGAGCAGCTGGACTATACGCCGTCCGACGACGAGCTGAACGAGGCGCTGACGAACCTTCGCCTGAACGACAAGGTGAGGGTCACGCTGAACCTCGCGTGGCTGCCGATGAACGGCACGTGGCTGATCGACAACCTGTGGTCCCATCCGCTCCGTCTTCGCGCGCTCGCGCCGTGGCTTGACGACGATGGCATCGCCGCGCTCACCCGCCCCAAGGGCGCCCCGATGACGCAATCGGACGTGCCGCTGCTGGACGAGGCCATGGAGCTTCTGGGGCCCGACCCCAAGATCGCGGCGCAGATCGCCGCCAAGAACGCGAAGCGCGCCCAGGAGGAGCAGTTCGCGCAGGACACCCTGAACTCGGTAGGTCTCGGGTCGGGCATCGTCTCCTCGCAGATGCTGGTCGACCAGATGAACGGCGAGGGCGGCGAGTTCATCGCACAGCGTGCCGCGGCCGACCGCGAGTGGACATACGGGCATGTGGTCGTCGACGAGGCTCAGGAACTGACCGCGATGGACTGGCGCATGCTGATCCGCCGGTGCCCGTCGCGCTCGTTCACCATCGTCGGCGACGTGGCTCAGACGTCTGCGCTCGGCGGCACGCGCCGCTGGGACCGCACGATGAACCGGCTGTTCGGCGAGCGGCGGTGGGATCTCAACGAGCTGACCATCAACTACCGCAATCCGCAGGAGGTTTCGGACCTGGCCTCGGACTTCGCGCAGAAGGCGGGACTGTATATCTCGACGGTCAACGCCGTGCGCACGATACCGGACGCCGTGCGCAGGATCATCGTCGACGGCGAATCCGACACGATCGCGACCGCGGCATCGCATGTCGCGCAGCTAGCCAAGCAGTTCGTGGATGCGGACGGAACCGGTCGCGTAGCGGTCATCGCCCCTTCCCACATGCTCGATCCGCTCCGATCCACTATCTTTTCAACGCTTCCGGGTACGCTGGGACAGCAAGAGACGGACCGGCTGTCCGAGCAGCACGAGTGGGACGCGCAGATCAGCGTCGGTTCCACGGAGTCGGTCAAGGGACTTGAATTCGACGCCGTAGTGGTCGTACAGCCCGGACGTATCGAGCAGGATGCTCCCTCGCGCCTGGTGGCGGCTTCGGATCTCTACGTGGCTATGACCAGACCAACGCAGCGATTGGTTATAGTGCGGACAGGGGAAGACGAAACAGCTTTGCAGCTATAAGGTAGGTACCATGGCAAAAGCTCTGTTATTGGAAAACATTCACCCGGATGCGGCGCAATCGCTGCGCGATCACGGTTTCGAAGTGGAGACGCGCAAGGGCGCCCTGGGCGAGAAGGAACTCATCGAGGCGCTTGACGGCGTGAGCCTGCTCGGCATACGGTCCAAGACGCCCGTGACCGCAGCGGTCATCGACGCATGCCCGTCCCTGACCGCGGTCGGATGCTTCTGCATCGGCACCAATCAGGTGGATCTCGATTATGCGGGCAAGCATGGCATCGGCGTGTTCAACGCCCCGTATTCCAACACCCGTTCCGTGGTGGAATTGGTGATCTGCGACATCATCTGCTTGATGCGCCGCATTCCCGCACACACGCATCACATCAAGCATGGCCTGTGGGACAAGTCCGCTTCCGGCTCGCATGAAGTGCGAGGCAAGACCCTCGGCATCATCGGCTACGGCAACATCGGCTCCCAGCTGTCGGTACTGGCCGAGGCCCTCGGCATGCGCGTGGTGTTCTACGACATTGAGGAGAAACTGGCACTGGGCAATGCCCACCGTTGCGACACCCTCAACGAACTGCTGGAACAGTCCGATGCCGTGACCCTGCACGTGGATGGCCGCAAGTCGAACACCGGATTCTTCGGCGAAGACCAATTCGCCCACATGAAGCAGGACGCGATTTTCATTAACCTTTCGCGCGGTTTCGTCGCCGATCTGGGAGCTCTGAAGCAGCACCTCGATTCCGGCCATCTGTCTGGCGCGGCGGTCGACGTGTTCCCCGTTGAACCGAAGAAGAGCGGAGATCCGTTCGAGACCTCACTGGCCAATGAAGACAATATGATTCTGACTCCTCATATTGGCGGCTCCACCTTGGAAGCTCAGGAATCCATCGGCCATTTCGTCTCTCAGCGTCTTGAGGATTACTGGTTCAAGGGTTCTACCTCCTTGTCCGTGAACCTACCACAGATCAACCTCGGTGAGTGCAAGGGTGTGTGCCGTATCGCCCATCTGCACGACAATCTTCCTGGTGTGCTGGCTCATGTCAATCATGTGCTCGGCGAGGAGAACATCAACGTTTCCTTCCAGTCGCTGGCAACCGAAGGCGAACTTGGCTATGTGGTCACCGACGTGGCTCAGACGCCCAGCGCCGCCACGCTTGAAGCACTGCGCAACATCGAAGGCACCATTCGCATGCGTGTCATCAGCTGACGCAGCTCATCCTCGATTGATATGAAAGAGACCCGTCATCATGACGGGTCTCTTTCATAAGTGCTGGGCTTCATGATTGGCTCGCACCATGGTTTGCGAATCACTCGCATATCACGGTGCATGGCATTCGCATATTATTCACGCAAACCATCAATGGCGCTTTGGAAATCCTCCAGACCTGCAAAGTTCTGGTACACACTCGCGAATCGAAGGTACGCCACCACATCCAAGTCACGCAACGGTTTCAGGATGGCTTTGCCCACTTCATCTGAGGTGACTTCGGCAAGGCCTCGGGAGCGAAGATCCTCTTCGACTTTCTGTCCCAGCAGCTTCAGATCCTCTTCTCTGACCGGCCGCCCCTGACAAGCTTTGCGTACGCCGGAAATCACTTTGTCTCTACTGAATGGCTCCACGCCACCCGAACGTTTAGTGACCAGCAGCATACTGGTTTCCACCGTGGTAAAACGCTTGCTGCATTTCGGGCATACGCGACGCCGACGGATGGAATGACCGTCATCGCTAATGCGCGTATCAATGACTTTGGTGTCGGGGTTCTGGCAAAAAGGACAATGCATGCTCCCCAGAATAACGTGTACGGGCGGAAAAACCATGCCGCTCGGGTTTCATTTACTCAACCGGAACAATAATGCGCTGCCCGGCCTGCAATGATCCGGACTCAAGATTGTTCAACGCAATCAGCTCATCCACCGTTTCCGATACATCATGACCAGCAGGCGTGATAGCCGAAGCATATGACCAGAGCGTATCCCCCGGCCGCACGATATAACTGGTCACCTGCGTGGCCCCCGTATCCGATTGGGCCCGCTGAGCGGTAAGCGCGCCGAAACCACACCAGGCCAGCGCCAAGGCGACCATCACTGCGATAATCTTCCCACGCACATTCCGGTGGAACGTTCCAGCATGCTGCATAGCTACACGTGCGCTACGGGCCGGGGCCATCACCATTGAACCAGTCATCACGACCACCTCTCTCGAACAGATGTTCTATCGAACAACTGTTCTTATAATGGCACAAACGTTCGACACGGTCAAGTCGAAACTCGAACAGATGTTTGATTTCACACGAACAACACGTTATGCTGGTGACGTAACGAAAGGAGCCCTGACGTGAGCACCATTCCCTTCTCCCCCAAGCAGAAGCCGGACGAGTCCACCCTGACCGACCGCCAGCGCAAAGTGTTGGACGCCATTCGCACGCATATCGACGAACAAGGCTTCGCCCCCTCTTTCCGGGAAATCGGAAATGCCGCCGGGCTCAAAAGTCCGTCTTCGGTCAAGCATCAGCTACAAGTTTTGGAAGACAAGGGCTTCATCCGCATGAACGCGAACAAGGGTCGAGCCATCGAGGTGGTGGCAGGATCCGCCCCGAATGCCGAAAAGCCCTCCCAAGCCAGCGAAGAGGCAACCAGCACCAGTAATGTGGCGGAGATATACCAATTCCCCGCCGAAGCCATTGCCGAATCACACGATGTGCCGCTCGTTGGCCGTATTGCCGCCGGCGTGCCAATTACCGCCGAACAGCATGTGGACGACGTCATGCGTCTGCCGGAACGGCTGACCGGCTCCGGCACCCTGTTCATGCTGGAAGTCCACGGCGATTCCATGGTGGATGCCGCTATCTGCGATGGCGACTATGTGGTGGTGCGCGAACAGAATTCCGCCGTCAACGGAGATATCGTCGCCGCTCTGCTGGACGACGAGGCCACGGTGAAGACCTTCCGCAAGGAAAACGGCCATGTCTGGCTGATGCCGCACAACCCCGCATACTCGCCCATCGACGGCACACATGCCACGATTATGGGCAAGGTGGTCACCGTGCTGCGCAAATTGTAGCCTGTTCGCCACCAGCTGATCAGCGTGCACCGAATCGCGCTGGTCGTGCTATAGTCACGCACAGCTTACGAAACCCCGGCCTCGCGCCGGGGTTTCGTCGTATTCAGACCATATCGCAAATGGAAATGAGAAGCGGTTTCAACTCGATAGAGCGAAGGAGTACATATGGCTCATACCCATGCACCCGCACCATCCACATCCGTAAACCCTGCCGCGCACCAGCGTAGGCTGATTGCCACGTTGACCGTAACCGGTTCGGTCTTCCTCATCGAAGTGGTGTCGGCTGTCTTAACCGGCTCATTGGCCCTGCTGGTGGATGCCGGTCATATGCTCACCGACATGTCCGTGCTGGCGGCATCCACAATCACCGCCATACTGATGCGCCGCAAGCCCAGCAACACTCGTACTTGGGGCTGGGCCAGGCTTGAGGTGCTCACCGCTGCCGCAGGTGCCGTGGTGCTGCTCGTCGTTGGCATCTATGCGTTGATGGAGGCCGGCATGCGTCTGTTCGGCGGTTCCAAAGCGGAAATCGACGATATCGGCTTGCTGCTGTTCGTGGGCATTCTGGGTCTTGCCGCAAATATCATCTCGATTTTCATCCTTGCCTCGCAGCGCGAAGACAACATGAATATGAAGGCCGCGTTCCTCGAGGTGATGAATGACGCACTTGGCTCGGTGGCCGTGGTGGCCTCTGCCCTGGTAATGATCTCCACCGGATGGAATGGCTTCGACGCCGTGGCCGGTGCCGTCATCGCACTGATGATGATTCCGCGCGCCATCAAGTTGCTGCACAACGCGGTCAAGGTGCTGCTGGAGGAAACACCGGATGGACTTGACCTCGATAAGGTACGCGAACATCTGGAAGACGTGCCGCATGTGCTTGCCGTGCATGACCTCCACGCCAGCACGGTGTCCACCGGCATGCCGATTCTGATGGCCCACGTGGTAGTTGACAAAGACCTCACCATGGAAGATGCCGCCACAATCCTCACCCAACTGCAGGATTGCCTGCGCGAGCACTTCCCGGTCTCGGTCCCCCACACCACCTTCCAGCTCGAGCCCGAGGGCTATAGCTCCCCCTCCTCCAACGAAATCCACGAATAAAAAATGCTCCCAACGGGAGCATTCAGCAGGGTATAAAAAATCGCTGTACGTGTGCGATTTTCGTGCCGCACAAGTTGAAGGCCTACAAAGGTAGGTCGAGTCTTGTGCGGTGCGAAAGGCGCTCCGTACAGCGATTTTTTATCAGAAGCCGAACTGGGCGGCGGTTTCCTTCAGCGTCTCGGCAGAGCGCTTCAGAGCGGCGAGCTCCTTGTCGGAGACCGGGGTGTTGATGGTGTTGTTGACGCCCTGACGGTTGAGGAGGGTCGGCACGGACATGCAGATGTCGGAGATGCCGTGGAAGTCCTTGAGCATGGAGCTCACGGGCAGGATGCGGTTGGTGTCGTGCAGGACGGCTTCGATGATGTCGACGCCGGACATGCCGATGGCGTAGTTGGTGGCACCCTTACCGTTGATGATCTTGTAAGCGGCGTTCTTGACTTCCTGGTGGATCTCCTCGCGCTTGTCGGCGTCGAGCGGATCGTGGCCGGGCAGCGGGGTCCAGTCGCACATGGGGACGCCGCCGATGGTGGCGGAGGCCCACAGCGGGACTTCGGAGTCACCGTGCTCGCCGGCGATGTAGGCGTGCACGTTCTTGACGTTGACGCCGGTCTGCTGGGCGATCAGGAAGCGCAGACGAGCGGAGTCCAGGTTGGTGCCGGAACCGAAGATCTGGTTCTCGGGCAGACCGGTGAGCTTCTGAGCCACGTGGGTAGCGATGTCGACCGGGTTGGTGATGAGCATGTAGATGGCGTTCGGAGCCACCTTGACCAGGTTCGGCATGATGGCCTTGAGGATGTTGACGGTAGCGCCAACGAGCTCAAGACGAGACTGACCCGGCTTCTGACGCGGACCAGCGGTGATGACGACCATGTCGGCGTCGCGGCAGATCTCAGGATCGTCGGAACCGTCGATGGACACGGTCGGGTAGAAGCTGGAGCCATGCTGCATGTCGAGCACTTCGGCTTCCACGCGCTCCTTGGCGATGTCTTCAAGCACGATCTCGCGAGCGATGCCACGCTGGGCAGCGGCGAAGGCGAGGGTGGAGCCAACGGCACCGGCACCAATAACAGCAAGCTTCGTGGGCTTAACGGTAGTTTCCGCCATGATGGATGAACCTCTCTTCAAAGGCGGTCTGCTGATGAATGGCAGGCCTTGTAACTAACGTCTTCACTCTATAAACCCGCTAAGACGTTTTGCTACCAGCACACCACCCTGTTTGATAACCGTATGGTAATGTTTTCAACGGTTGTTAGCGCTCACGAATATACTGTGATGTTTATCACGTTAGTCAATGGACTGTTCGACCACCTGAGCGGCAAGATGGGCGTCAACGTCCGCTTCAAGCTGTATGCCATCATCGCGGTACTCCACCTTGTCTACCTTGCCGTATTCGCGTACACGAGAGATCAGGGAGCCAGCGGTATACGGCAGCAGAGCGTTGACATGCACATGCGGGACCGGCAGCAGACTTTCGACCGCGGTACGCAGCTCGTCCAATCCCTCACCGGTATAGGCGGAGACGATGAACGCATCTGGCTGCAGCGCGGCGAGTCGTTCACGAGTCGCCTCGTCCGCCTGATCGGCCTTGTTGAATACGAGAATACGCGGAATCGAGGCCGTGCCTTCGATGTCCGCCAACACGTCATTGACCGCGTCGACCTGAGAGAACGGGTCAGGGTGGGAGCCATCGACCACATGCAGGATCACGTCGGCCTCGGCCACCTCTTCCAGGGTGGATTTGAACGCCTCGACCAGCTGGGTGGGCAGGCGGCGCACGAAGCCGACCGTGTCCACGTAGGCGTAAGCGCGTCCGTCGCGGGTTTTGGCGCGGCGCACGGCCGTGTCCAATGTGGCGAACAGCGCGTTTTCCACCAGTTCGGACGAACCGGTCAGACGGTTGGTCAACGAGGATTTGCCGGCGTTCGTGTAGCCGACCACGGCCACTGTGGGCAGGCCGAAGCGACGGCGTGAACCGCGCTTGACCTCACGTGCCGGGGCCATCTCACGAATCTGACGGCGCAGTCTGGCGATACGCGTGCGAATTACACGACGGTCCATTTCGATTTTGGTCTCGCCCGGGCCTCGCGATCCGATGCCCGCATCCGCGCCGGCCGCGCGACCGCCGGCCTGACGGGACAGCGAACCACCCCAACCACGCAGTCGGGGCAGCATGTATTCGAGCTGCGCCAACTCCACCTGCGCCTTACCTTCACGCGAGGTGGCGTGCTGGGCGAAGATGTCCAGAATCACCGCGGTGCGATCCACCACCTTGACTTTGGCGGCGTCCTCCAATGCACGGCGCTGTGACGGCGGCAGGTCGTCGTCCACGATAATCGTATCGGCTTCCTCACGCGCCACGATGCCGGCAATCTCCTTGGCTTTGCCGGAACCAACGTACGTGGCTGCATCCGGCTTGGAGCGATGCTGCAGCAAACCATCGCATACCACCGCACCGGCGGTTTCGGCGAGCGCCGCCAACTCTCTCAATGATTCCTCGGCCTTGGCTTGCGTGGTGACGGCGGACGACCAGACGCCGACGAGCACCACACGTTCCAGACGCACCTTGCGGTATTCGACTTCGGTGACGTCCTGCAGCTCGCCGAGACCGGCGACATGCTTGAGCTCGTTGCGGGCCTCGCGCTCCTCCCATTCCTGGTTGGCGTCCTCATGCCAGCCGGTCGCGCGCTGGCTGTCGTCGAGCAACACTTCGGACTGCTCGGCCAGCACACCTTCAGGGGTAACGTCGTTGTTGCCGCGGTTGATGTCGGTGTACTGGGTGTTGTCGGTCAAGTGCGCCTCGTTTGGTTGGAATGGTTCACGATTCTTCTATGGTCCTTTATTATCATCACATGAGGTGACATGCTGGCATAGATCGGCACGTACCGGCATAGGCCGGCTGATACAGGTCGGCATACGAGAGCGGCGAATCCCGCAGAAATGGAGCGACCATGGCAGAACAGTATTTCTCTGCGGAACCCGCATCGAAGGATGTGCGCCGCACATTGAACGTAACGTTGCGCGGCCATGAGGCGACCGCTCAGGTGTCGAACGGCGTGTTCTCCGGCTCGCGCGTGGACCTCGGTACGTCGGTATTGCTGAAGCATGCGCCCGAGCCGCCGCTTACCGGCGATTTTCTGGATTTGGGCTGCGGCTGGGGCCCTATCGCCCTGACATTGGCGTTTGAGTCGCCCGAAGCGAACGTGTGGGCGGTGGATGTCAACGAGCGCGCGGTGGACCTGACCCATGCCAACGCACAGGCGAACGGCCACACGAACATTCATACGGCTCAGGTGGACGAGTCCAGCACTCCCCTGCCTGCCGAGAACCAGCCGGCGTTCTGCGAGACGGTGCCGAGCGACCTCACGTTTGATGTGATTTGGTCGAACCCACCGATCCGAGTCGGCAAGGAAGCGCTGCATACATTGCTTATGGCTTGGCTGCCGAAGCTCAAGGTGGGCGGTGCCGCCTATCTCGTAGTGCAGAAGAATCTCGGTTCCGATTCGCTGATCCCCTGGCTGGACGATGCGCTCGGCGAGGGGTTCACTGCGAGCAAATACGCGAGCTCCAAGGGCTTCCGTATCATTGAAGTTCGTCATGAAATATGAGTATCCCGCAGAACTTCCCGTATCTGCCGCGCGTGATGAGATAGCCAGCGCGGTCAAACGTTCCCAAGTCGTTATTGTGTCCGGCCAGACCGGTTCGGGCAAAACCACACAGCTGCCGAAAATCCTGCTTGAGCTTGGCCGTGGCACGCACGGCAAGCAGATCGTGCACACCCAGCCTCGCCGTATCGCCGCACGCACGGTGGCCGAACGTATCGCCTCGGAGATGGGCGTGAAGCTCGGTGACGAGGTCGGCTATCAGGTGCGTTTCACCGACGAAAGCTCGCCCGGCACACGATTGAGGGTCGTGACCGACGGTATTCTGCTCGCCCAGATCCAGCGCGATCCGAAACTCACCCGATACGATACGATCATCATCGACGAGGCGCATGAGCGCAGTCTTAACATCGACTTTCTGCTCGGCTATCTGACGGCACTGCTGCCTCAGCGCCGCGATCTGAAGCTCATCATTACCTCCGCGACCATCGATTCGGTCAAGTTCCAGGAGCATTTCGAGCACGCCTTGCATGAGAAGGTGCCGGTAATCGAGGTTTCCGGCCGCACCTTCCCCGTGCAGGTGGTCTACGAGCCGCTTGGCACCGCGCCCGCGTTGATGCGCGAAGTGCCGGGATTCGCGGTGGGCGCCCGCCCCGGCGACGCCGATTACGACGAGCTGGCCAGCGCCATCGCGGAATCCGATTCCGACCGGCCCCGCGGCCGGTCCGGTGCCTCCTATGCCGATGACGGCATCACCGATATGCCTACCGCCGTGGCTCGAGCCTGCGCCGAGCTGGTGATTCACTCCTCCCACGAGCGCGGTCCCCGCGATATTCTGGTCTTCGCCTCCGGCGAGCGCGACATCCACGAGTTCGAGGCCGCACTGCGGCATCATTACGGCCCGCGCGCCGACGACATGCGCCGGCCGGATGCCATCGAGATCATGCCGCTGTTCGCGCGACTGTCCGCCGCCGACCAGCATAAGGTGTTTGAATCGCACCTTCACCAGCGCATCGTCATTGCCACCAATGTGGCTGAGACCTCGCTGACCGTGCCCGGTATCCGGTATGTGGTGGACCCCGGTTCCGCCCGTATCTCCCGGTATTCGAAGACCGCAAAGGTTCAGCGTCTGCCGATCGAGCCGATCAGCCAGGCCAGTGCCGACCAGAGGTCCGGCCGATGCGGCCGTGTGGCCGACGGCATCGCGATCCGCCTGTATTCGCGTGAGGATTACGAGACCCGTCCGCGCTTCACCGAGCCGGAAATCCTGCGTACCTCGCTGGGTGCCGTGGTACTCCACATGCTGTCGGTGGGCGTGGCCCGCACGGCCGAGGACGTCACGAACTTCGGGTTCATCGATCCGCCGGATATGAAGGCCGTGTCGGACGGTTTCAATGAGCTCACCGAGCTCAAGGCCATCGGCCGCAAGCGCGGCGAGGTGACGCTCACCCATACCGGTCGTCAGCTGGCGCGCATCCCCATCGACGTGCGTCTGGGACGTATGGTTATCGAGGCCGCGAAAACCGGTTCGCCGAATCTTCTGGCCCAGGTGCTCGTGGTCGTGGCGTTCCTGAGCTTGCAGGACCCACGTGAACGCCCGGACGACAAGCGTGAGGATGCCGACCGCATCCACAACCGGTATGCGGATGAGACCTCCGACTTCCTGACGGCCCTGAATATCTGGGACCGCGTGTTCCAAGCAGACGGCGACCCGAGCAACAACGCGCTGCGCCGTATCTGCAAAACCGAGTATTTCAGCTGGCTGAGGATGCGCCAGTGGAAAGATCTCGTCTCCCAGCTACGCCAGATGTGCAAGGAGCTGAAGTTCAAGGTCGGCGACCCGCTGCCCGCCTCCCGCCCAGGCTTGGAGATCCGCCAGCTGCCGTTGAATCAGCAGGCCGCGCATTCGCTGTGCTGCGCGTGGGATGCGGACGGCATCCACAAGTCGATGCTCGCCGGATTGCTGTCGATGATGGGCATGCAGGTGGTGCGCGAGCCCAAGGCCTCCGATTTCGCGGGGCTGACCGGTGCGGCGCGCGCCCGTGCGATGAAACGCGCCCAGAAGCAGTCGAAGAACGATTATCAGGGCGCACGCGGCACCCGTTTCGCCCTGTTCCCCGCTTCCGCCGTGGCCAAGAAGACCCCGTCATGGGTGATGAGCACCGAACTGGTGGAAACCTCTCGCCTGTGGGCCCGCTATTCGGCGGCCATCGACCCCGCGTGGGCCGAACCGTTGGCCGGCCAATTGACCCGCACCACGTATGCGGAGCCGCACTGGTCGGGTTCGCGTGGCTCGGCTGTGGCCACCGCGCGCGTGCTGCTGTATGGTCTGCCGATCGTACAGGACCGTGCCGTGCAGTGGGGACGCATCAATCCACTTGAGGCGCGCGACTTCCTGATTCGCCAGGGTCTGGTCGAGGGCGATATTCAGCAGCGTTTCAGTTACGACGACTTCGTGGGCAAAAACCGCGACATTCTCGAGGATGCCGCCGATGATGCGAGCCGCACCCGCCAGCTGGCGGATACCGTGTCCGACGAGGATCTGTTCGACTTCTACAACGCGGTCATTCCCAACGATGTGACCAGCGTGGCCGATCTGGCGAAATGGTGGAAGTCCGAGCATGACCGTCAGCCGAATCTGCTTGATTTCGACCCGGCCAAGGTGGAGCGTCTGGCATCCAGCGATTCGGTGAGTCTGGACGATTACCCCGACCATTGGCATACGACCGGATCGGACGGCCAACCCATCGACCTGCGTCTGAGCTACGTGTACGATCCGGCCGACCCGGCCGACGGCGTCACCGTGCATGTGCCGTTGAAGGCGCTCTCGCGTATCACGCCCGACCAGTTCACATGGAATGTGCCGGGTCTGTTGGATGAGCTGATCCTGTCGATGATCAAGGCG
>ERZ824480.3003-NODE-3003-length-12014-cov-2.306464_pt1 | contig 12014 bp, 7 predicted proteins | sample MGYA00519861_ERZ824480 | MGnify/ENA primary metagenome ERZ824480 (study PRJEB31778, sample SAMEA3449152) | human gut metagenome | biome: human gut; feature: human-associated habitat; material: faeces | place: United Kingdom | collected 2010/2012 ... | reverse complement strand
GGTTTCTTTGATGACTTAACTAAAGAAAACTTTGTTGATGTTTTTGACCAATTAAGTAGTCAAGATCAAATTTACCCTAACTACATTTATGCTTTAACAATGGGGACTGGTAAAACAATTTTAATGGCAACATGTATTTTTTATGAGTTTCTACTTGTAAGTAAATTTCCCAAGGATGAAAGATACATTCATAATGCTTTAGTGTTTGCACCAGATAAAACAGTTCTTCAATCTTTAAAAGAAATACAAACATTTGACTTATCAAAAGTTATTCCACAAGAATATACAGGTTTTTTATATTCTAATTTGAAATTTCATTTTATGGATGAGTCTGGTGTAGCTTTAACTACAACAGATGGAAGTGACTATAATATTATTATTTCAAATACACAAAAAATAATTTTAAAGACTGTCCATAAAGAAAAAAGTGCTGCTCAAAAATTATTTGAACAACCTTCATTAGAATTAGAGTTTGATGATGATTTTGAAAGAGATTTATATTCTAATTTAGAAATCTTAAGAGATGAAAAAGAAGTTACTATAAATCAAAGATTTGAAAAGATAACAAGATTAAATCAGTTGGGAGTTTATGTTGATGAAGCCCATCACTTATTTGGAGCTGATTTAAAATCGTCTTTATCAGATTCAACAAAAGAAACATCTTTACGATTTACAATTAATGAAATAGCAAAACGATTAGAAATGAATTCAACAAAACTTGTAGCATGCTATAACTTCACTGGAACTCCTTATGTAGATAATAAGATATTACCAGAAGTTGTATATGCTTACGGCTTAAAAGAAGCAATCGATAAAGGATATTTAAAAGAAGTTGAAATACAAGGGTATGAAAATGTAAAGAACGAAGAATTTTTAAAATCAACTTTAGAACATTTCTTTAAATATTATGGAGATACTTTGTATGAAGGGTTAAAACCAAAGATTGCTATTTTTGGCGCAACTATAGAAGAAGTAACTGATGAAATTAAACCAGCAGTTGAAGGAATATTAAATGATTTAGGAATTGATTTAAATACAATTTTGGTTAATGTTGGTAAAACAACTGTAACACACGATAATGATATTCGTAATTTCAATAACTTAGATGTTGTAGGTAGTGAAGGAAATAACAAACAAGTAATTCTTTTAGTTAACAAAGGGCGTGAAGGATGGAACTGCAGATCGTTATTTTCTATAGCACTATTTAGATCTCCATCATCAAAAATATTTGTACTGCAATCAACGATGAGATGTTTAAGAAGTATCACTGATATGCAACAAAAAGCACATGTATATTTATCAAAAGAAAACTTAAACATCCTTAATGATGAATTACAAAAGAACTTTAATGTTACTATTAAACAAGTTACAACGAAGGATCCTTCAGCTAAAAAAGATTTCTCAATTACTATTGTTCCTCCTGTTAAGATGCTTACTTTAGAAGAGTTAAAAAAACATTATACACTTACTAAAAAAGATAATACTAATATACCATTTGTATTATATGCTGATACAATTGATGTGGATAGATATAAAGTTAAGAAATATATTAAAAAGGGTATAGACGATAGATTTGCTATGACTGCACAAGAAATTGAATCAGTTGAAAATATCCCAATGTCTTTATATGAAATTGTATTTGAAACATCTAGATACCTAAACGAAAATCCTTTAGTAATAGAAGAAATATTAAAAACGAATACTGATTTAGATAAAGTTGTAAGCTTAATATCAAAATACAATGATATATTATATGATGTTTTAATACCTAAAGTATTTAATTATCTATATGACGTTGAAGAAAATATTGAAACAATTTCAAAGAACGTTCCTTTAATTAAGAACTTACCAGGACAAGACCATTTTATATTTAGATCAACAGATAATATGACTATTGAAAGAAATAATGCTCATTGCATAAAATATTCTGGCAAGAGTTTCCATACTGATAAATATTGTTTTGACTCAGAACCAGAAAAAAGACTATTTATCGAATTATTAGAATCTGATAATGTTAAGGAAGTTTACTTTACAGGAATGTTTACAGGTTCAGAAAATGGATTGAATGTACAATATATTGATCCTTTTTCAAATGTAATTAGACATTATTATCCAGATATTTTAGTTTATTATCAAGATGGAAGTATAGAAGTAATAGAAGTTAAAGGTGATAATAGAATTGATGATGCTGAGGTTGAAGCTAAAGCATTTGCGATGATGACATTAGCAGAAAAAAGTGGAATGTCATATGATATAGTCCGTTCAAGCGATATAATGAATGGAATATATAAAATCAAAAAAACAGCTAACTAAATGGTGTAATATGATTTCAATCGATAATGAATATAATTTTAAAAATATTTACAATGATGATTTAAGAAAATACTTTGAAGAAGTAATACAAAGTTTTTATTCTAAAAACTATAGAGGGACTATAGTATTATTATATTCACTTGTCATCTATGATTTATATGAAAAACTAAAAGTAATGAAAAGTGACAATAATAAAAAAGCTATGGAGATTTTAGATTCTATTGAAAATAAAATATTAAATGCTAATAAATATTCAGAAATAGAAAACGATATAATTAATTACTTTTTAGAAAATCATCCCCTGTATTTTAATAGATTTAAAGAAGATGTCACATATTTAAAAGATGTAAGAAACAAATGTGCGCATATTCAAATAGACGGTGACAGCTTGTTTACTCCTAAAGATTATCAAGTTAGAATGTTAATAAATTCTATGTATGAGAATATATTAATTGTTAAAGCACCATTTATTGATGATTTATTTTCATTTGTAAAAAAAGAAATAGACAATTTAAATGATGAAGTAACTTCTTTTAGAATTTTCAAATCAAAAAAAGACGATTTATTTCAATATATTAATAAAAAATATTATTCAAGAATGACAGACGCTTCCTGTAGTAAATCTTTAAAAACATTTCTAAGATTACTTTTAGTTTCTTTAGATGAAACAGCAATAGAGAAGTTTTACGGAATTTATGTTTTTACTTTTACTCTTTGTAAGTTTTTAGAAACCACAGGTAAGTTAAATGTCGTGCTAGATGAAAGAAGTATTAAGGATAAAATTAGTGATATAACAATAGAATCTTTAGAAAAATATGATAAAAGAATTGAGGGATTAATGAATTTAATGCTTGAATTCCCTATCATAAGTGGAAATATAAAATTGTACAATAATAAAGTATACGAATATATTGTGAAAATAATATATGATAATTCTTCAAATTATATAAAATATAATCCTATTCTTGATTTGAATCTTGAAAATAATAGTTATATGGAATTTATAAATAATTTGAAACGTATTAAAATTACTTCATATTTAGAAGTCTATAATCATTTTAAAGATATTGAAAAATTCGATATTAACGACTTTATTATTAAATTGTGTGAGTCTGTACCTGACTATTATGGATTCGAATTAGCTGATGAGTTTATAAAACTTTTTATACAAGTATTTGAAAATATAAATGATGAAACCATAAAGAAAGTTTTAAATATTTATAGTGGTAATAATCAATTTTACTTTAGAAATAAGCATAAAATGGATAAAGAAAAGATAATGTCATTATTAGATAAAAGAAAAAATATTAAGATTGATGATATAAAGAAATTTACAGAAAGATAATAGTTATAATGGTCGAATATTAAAAGAAGTATTTGACCATTTTTCTTTTATTTTTATACAAGTTACTAAGTAAAAATTTGTTATTTGATTATTATCTTGAAGAAGTTGCGGCCCCGTTCATTAATAAAACTCATATTAACGAAAGGAACAACCTTACATGCTTAGTCAAAAAGAAATAGAAAAATTAAGAAGATTATTTTATGAAAATCATTATACAGTAGCTGAAATAACAAGGATAATGAATGTATCTCGTAATACTTGTTATAAATATCTTAAGTTTGTTGATTTTAATGCTTATGTTAAAGAAAATAAAAGAAAACATTATTTAGATGATTATAAAGAAATAATGTTAGACATAATAAAAAAGAATAGCCTTCATCATCATAAACAACGATATACTGGTAGTCGAGCTTATGAATATTTAAAAGAAAATTATCCAGATTTTGATTATGCTAAAATATCAACAATTAAATACTTCACTAAACTTAAAAAAGAATTTTATTATTCACATGATGGATTTCTTCCTTTAGAACATAAACTTTGGAGTTGCTAAAGTTGATTTTGGAGATTGTAGTTTTATAGAAAAAGGTATTAAAATATATGGTAAATACTGTGTATTATCATTTACTCATTCTAATGCATCATATATGCAGATAATGAGAAATAAGAATGCTGAAAGTGTAGTACTAGCAATAAGGCATATATTTGAATTCTTAAATGGAGTACCTCATACAATATGGTTTGATAACGATACTGCTTTAGTTAAAATAGAAATAGAAGAAAATCATGTCAAGAAAAGAACAATATGTGATACTTTTCAAAGATTTAAACTTCATTATGACTTTCAAGAAGTTTTCTTAAATACAGGTAGAGGATATGAAAAAGGAACAGTAGAACAAGGTGTAAGATTTATGAGAAGAAATTTACTTGTGCCATTACCTTCATTTGATGACTTTGATGCATTTAATAAAGAACTACTTGATAAATCAAAAGATTTACTTAAAAAAGAACACTATGTATTAAAACAACCAATTATTGATTTACACTTTGAAGATATAACGGAATTAAATCAGTTAGCAACTACTCCATTTGAACCATCAAGTATTGTAACTAGAAAACTAGATAATTATGGAAGACTTACAACTGAAGGAAGACTGTATTATTACTTATCACCATCATATGCATATAAAAAAATACAAGTAAAATTCCTATCTGATGCTTTAGAGATATATTATGAAGATGGAAGACACATCATGAATGTTCCTAGACTTTCTGCTTCAAAAGGTGCAAGATATATTAACTGTAGTCCTTATATTAGACTTCTTGCAGTAAAGTCAGCTGCAATGTATAACTTTTCATTTCTAGATCTATTTACTGATAAAGATATAATTGAAAGAATAACAAAGTTAAATTCATATGATTTAAAAATATTCTTAGAAAAGTTTGCTGATATGATTGATAGTGCTGGACTTAATGAAGCTATTAATAAAGTAACTACACTACTTAAAGATGATTAATCAAATACCTTTACTTATGTATAAGACCTATGATATACTATTATTAGTAGAAGAACTAAAAACTAAATAATAATAGATAAATTTGATGGTCAAATCTCGAGTAGTATTTGACCATTTTTGACTCTTATAATCAAAATGTGTTCAAAAGTAAATTTAATAACTTTTCTTAAAAATCATCTTAAAATTAATAAAATAATCATAAAATCATGCAAATACATATGATTTTAGTAAAAACTCTTTATCCTCCACTACCCCTAGGGGGCATCTAATCTCTACAGATTTTTGACTATAGAGCGGGGCCGCACTCTCGTATGAAAAAACTCGCAAAATCAAAAATCAGTGATGTGTATTTTGTGTAAAAAAGACTGTTTTAGAATATAGTATAGATACATCTGAAAAATATGATGATGCCAAAGGAAATAAGGAAGTAGAAAAAATTAAGAAAATTTCTTTAGACAATATTCAATCATTAGATGATTTTATTGTAATATTATCTGATAAAATTATAGAGATAAAAGATACAATTGTGAAGTTTTATGATTTTGGAAGCAAAATGAATTAACAAATGTATAAAATATGATATATTAAAAAAGGTGATAATATGAATAATATAAATAATTTAATTTTAGATGAAGAAAGAGCTTTGTATCATATTACAGATAGCAATATTGTAAATTGTAGATTTGATGGACCAAAAGATGGGGAATCGGCAATAAAAGAATGTCGCAATATTCATATTGTAGAATGTTATTTTAATTTAAGATACCCTATATGGCATACTTATCCAGTGACAATGACAAGATCAACAATGACAGAGTTTTGTCGAGCTGCTTTGTGGTATTGTCATAATGTAAAAATTGAACAATCGAAATTATATGGTATTAAAGCGTTAAGAGAATGTCAAAACATTGAGATTAGTCAATGCGATATCATTTCTAAAGAGTTTGGTTGGAAAAATGATGATTTAAAAATGGTTGATTCAACACTAGAAGGAGAATATGCTTTTTTTGATAGTAAAAATCTGGTTATTAAAAATTTAAAATTTGTGGGAAAATATTCGTTTCAATATTGTAAAAATTTAACAATTGAAAATAGTTATTTAGATACAAAAGATGCTTTTTGGCATAGTGAAAATGTAGTAATCAAAGACTCCTATGTGAAAGGGGAATATCTTGCATGGTATGCTAAAAATGTTACTTTTATCAATTGCACAATTGAAGGAACTCAACCTCTATGTTATTGTAAGAATCTAGTTTTAAAAGATTGTAAGATGATCAAAACGGATTTATCATTTGAAAATAGTGAAGTGAATGCTTCCATTATTGGTCATATTGAAAGTATCAAAAATCCTTTATCAGGATGCATTATCGCCGATACAATAGGTGATATTATTAGAGATGATCAAATCTATGGATGTAAAGCAGAAATAATGTTAAGAAAAAAATGAATTAGAAAGATTGTTAATTAGATTGGATATATAGATAAATTTAAAAATAATTACTCAAATAATGAGTAGTTATTTTTTTATTTGTAAATCAAATGAATAATTTCAAAAATAAAATGTTTTCATAATGTATATTTTGACAAAAAATAAATTAATATGTATAATATTTACGAGATTTGTTCTCCCCCCATAAATTTGAAGAAAAGGAAAAGGAAAAAAAATGAAAAAATTATTTGTCTTTTTAACTTTAGCTTTAGTATCATTTTTTATCACAGGTTGTATTGATGAAAATACGATTAGTCAATGTTTTAAAAATGTTGATTTGAATCATGTTGAATCAAATCTAGTTTTTGAAACTACAATTGGTGAAGTAACTTTAAGTTATGAGTCTTCTAATAAAGATGTTGTTTCTAATGAGGGAATTGTTAGAAGGCAACAAGTTGATGTAACCCTTCAAATTACAGTTACTTTTAGCGTTGGTTCATATAAAAAAGCAAAAGTATATGATGTTACAGTATTAAAGCAAGAACTTCAAACAATAAGTCAAATAAAAAAACTTCCAACCGAAGGATTCGTAATTACAACAGGAATTGTGGCGTTTATTGTTTATGGAACGGAAAAGAATGTTCCCGTTGGTTTCTATTTATTTGATGAGACAGATGCAATATATGTTCATAGTTCAGAATATGCTGAAACCCTAAAAGTTGGCAATAAAGTAGAAGTAAGTGGCGAATATACAAAATATATTGATCAAAATTCTCTTACATCTGCTGAAATGGCGGGATATACAGGAGCAAAACAAATTGGCCCAACGAGTGTAAAAACGGATGGTGAAATTTATGAAGTTCCTACCTCATTTATAGAGGATCATTCCATTGCTAATTTATGTAGTGTTCCTGTATCAGAAAATATTACATCAAATGTTTATAAAGTGGTGGCAAAGGTTCGTAAATCAGTTGGCAATGGTTTTGTTAATTATTATTTTGATGATTTAAATGGTGTGAATAGTTATTATGCCTATACGACAGCAAACGGAAAAGATTTAGCATGGCTTGAAGAGTATGATGGTAGTATTAGAGAATGTTATATTGCAATTCATAATTGTAAGCTTTCCGCAAGCGGTAATTTTTGGCGAATTGTTCCAATTCAAATTTTAGATGAAGTTGAAGTAACAGATGAAGAATATATGGAATATAGTCTAGATCGTCTAGCTAACCAATTCATTGATCATTATGATAGTCCTTGTAGTTTTGATTTGGTAAATACTGATGAAAAATTAGCAGGTTCATCAGTTTGTTATTCCTCTAATTTTGAAGGTGTAACTTTTACTAACGATGGCTATACCATTCATCTTGAATTTGGTGAAGAAAAAGTGACTATGGCAGTTACTATTTCGCTTACATATAATGGAAAAACTTTAACAAGAGTTGTTGAATTTGAAGCAGCAATGGTAAAACCGACCATTGAGACAATTACAATAGAAGAGGCAAGAAAGGCAGCTAAAGGAGAAAAGGTAACAATTGAAGGATATATTGTTGGTTTCTTATATTTAGCAGGTACTTCTAAACCGGCAGGTTTTGAATTAATTGATGACACTAGTTCAATTGCAGTATTTGTATCAACTGCTGTTGACACGAACACTGATATTACTAAATTAAGTATTGGTGAGTTTGTTTATGTTGAAGGATATGGTGATTTATATCAACCACGAGAAGATCATAACCATACTGGTTCTATTAGATTAAATAATGCAGAAGTACTATATCATGATTGGCAAGAACATGAACTTCCAACTCACGCAATAGAAGAAGTGGTTTTTAAAGATTTGGTAAATAATCCATCTGATAACAATATTACTAATATGGTTTTTAAAACACAAATCTATGTTGAAAGAAGTTCGGGAAGTTATGTAAATTATTACATTCATGATATTCATGATCCATCATTAAGTACAATTGTATATTCACAAAATTCTGGTAAAAATGGTCCTGCTGAATATGAATGGTTAAAACCATATGCTGGAAAATGTGTTGAAGCGTATGTCACTCTTCGTATTGGTGCTGTTTCTAGTGGTAAATTTATTTGGAAAGCTGGAGTTTTACAAGTTTTAGGTGAAGTGGATACTCCTGAGGCTTTAGTAGGATATTTTGAAAAAACAAAAATTGAGGGATTATTTGATAATGAATATGCTGATAGTGCAGTAATTGAATATGAAGTATTAGAAGGCAGTAATATTGTTCTTTCCCATTCTTCTAGTGATGCGGTAACTGCAGTACAAGAAGGAAATTTATTTCAGATTCATATTGCAACTCCAACTCAAACAGAAGATGTTTCAATCAGTCTAGTCTTAACGTATGGCAGTACTGAGACAACGATTGATATTTTCTTTAAAATTGTTAAAGCTGAAAGATTAACAATTGAACAATTTAGAGAAAAAGCTACAAAAAATGGAGAAACTGTTATTGTAGAAGGAATCGTATCCTCAATTGTTAAATCAAGTGGTGCTACGAAATGGAACTTCTATATAACTGATGAAACGGGTACAATTTATTGTAAAACCCAAGCAGCAGTTGAAGTTGGCGATAAAGTTTTGATTAAAGGTAATATGGATTTATATTATGGATTACCTCAGTTTGCTGATGGCTCAACAATTACGATATTATCTCAAGGCAATGCAGTACCAACATCTTCTTTCTTAAAAGACAAAACGTTAGAAGATGTAGCAGTTGATAGTAAAGCAGGTGAAAATGCTTTACTTGGTGGAATTGTTTATATGGATGTTGAGGCAACTGTTCATGTTAGTGCCTCAGGTGAAAGAGCATATTTATCTTTAGGTTCGGTAGAAATTGATTTATATAATTATACTAATGCAAAATATTATGCCGAAAACTATCAAGAGTTAGAGGCTTTAAATGGAAAAACAATTGTGGTTACTCTAGTTTCTTTTAACTGGTATAAGACGCAATATACATATGTTATTGCTAATTATGTAGTAGTTGAATAATAAAAATTAAAAATGAAGTGGATAAATTTTGAAAAGATATAGAAATGGTCTATTTGTAAAGTATCTTATCAAAGTATCCACTTTTTTATTTATAAATAAAAAATATTATAAAATATGAATGAAACCTATTGACAAATAACCAAAAAGTGGTATAATAGTATTAGCACTCATATATAAAGAGTGCTAAAGGAGTGAAAAATATGAGCGAAATTAAAGAATTTAAAACAGAATCCAAACGATTATTAGATTTAATGATCAATTCTATTTATACAAATCAAGAAATTTTCTTAAGGGAGTTATTATCAAATGCATCAGATGCAATTGATAAATACCATTATTTATCATTATCAGATGATAAATTGGCAAAAAGGAATGATTATGAAATTCATCTTGAGTTAAATAAAGAAGCACGAACATTAACAATATCGGATAATGGTATTGGTATGACATATGATGAAATAAATGATAATTTAGGAACAATCGCAAAATCAGGGACTCTTGCCTTTGTTAAAAATTTAGAAAATTCTAAGGAAGAAGGAAAGGATGCCCTAGAAACAATTGGGCAATTTGGGGTTGGATTTTATTCAGCTTTTATGGTTAGTAAAAAGGTGGTTGTTGATACGAAATCACCATATAGTGATAAGGGATATGTATTTACTTCAACGGGTGAGGATACATATGAGATTGCTACATCTGATAAAGTAACCGATGGTACTACAATTACCTTATATTTAAAAGATAATATTAAGGGTGAAGATGATAAGGTAGAGGTTGATTTTGATCAATATTTAGATGAATATACAATTCAATATTTAGTTAAAAAATATTCTGACTATATTAGATATCCAATTACAATGTATATGACAAAAGAAGAACCCAAACTTGATGACAATGGCAAAGAAGTTGAGGGTGAATATGATGAGATTAGAACACTTACAACTCTAAATTCGATGATTCCGCTTTGGAAGAAAAATAAAAATGATGTGACAGATGAGGCTTTAGATGATTTTTATATGCAAAAATTTTATGATTTTGAAAAGCCAATGCTTCATCTTATGTTTAATGTTGAAGGTAGTGTCAATTATAATACACTTTTGTTTATCCCTAATTTACCACCTAGAAATTTACATTCTGTTGATTATGAAAAGGGCTTGCAACTTTACTCTAAAGGGGTTTTCATTATGGATAAATGTAAAGAATTAATACCTGATTATTTGAGGTTTGTCAAGGGGGTTGTTGATTCTAGTGATTTATCGCTTAATATTAGTAGAGAAATGTTGCAACAAAATAAGGTTTTAAATTTGATGCAAAAGAATATTGAAAAGAAGATTATCAATCGACTTGCCTTACTTCAAAAAGAAGATTTTGATAAATATCTTACATTCTTTAAAAATTATGGAATCAATTTAAAATTTGGTGCTTATGAAAATTATGGAGCTAAAAAAGAATTGTTACAAGATTTATTGATTTATAGTAGTGTGAATTCTGATAAAATGATTACTTTTAAAGAATATGTAGAACAAATGAAAGAGAATCAAAAGGATATCTATTATGCCTCAGGAAAATCAAAAGAAGAAATTTTATCAATGCCTCAAATGGATATTGTTAAAAAATATGGCTATGATGTTTTGATTTTAACTGATGATGTGGATGAATTTCTATTAAAAATTTTAAATAAATATAATGATCACGAATTTAAATCAATTAATCAATCGGCTTTAGATGATCTTACAACTGAGGAAGAAAAAGAAAAATTAGAAGAGCAACAAAAAGACCATCAAGATTTATTAAAAGCGTTAAAAGAAGCCTTAAAGGATGAGGTAAAAGATGTTATTTTATCGAAAAGACTTGTTGATTCACCAGTTTGTTTGGTAAGTGGTGATGGGGTTTCCTTTGAAATGGAAAAAGTAATTGAAGCAATGCCTACAAATGATAAGATCAAAGCGGAAAGAATTTTAGAAATCAATCCTAATCATGAATTATTTCATGCTTTAAATCAATTATATGATTCAATTTTTCTTTTAAATGATCGCTTCTTACCTTTAAGAAGTCATGTAAGTAACTATATACTTTTTTAGAATTCGTTAGTATATGCATTTCATCTAAAACCATAGTCTCTTTTGCATTAACCAATTGTGATTGTTCTTCTATTTCAACATAACACAACTCTTCTTTATCATACTCATCTAATTTTTCATCAAGTGATGGTAAAAAAATTTGATACTGTCTAATATATTCAAAAATGCTCATTTCTTCAATAAATTCATATTCTTTATGATTTATATAAACGGCCATTTTATCACCTCTTTATTATTATACCATATCAGTATTTTTTTTTATTTTTTTTACACTTTCAATATGCCGGAAATCCGGCTGGATAATATTTCGCAT
>ERZ824480.3002-NODE-3002-length-12017-cov-2.340328_pt1 | contig 12017 bp, 11 predicted proteins | sample MGYA00519861_ERZ824480 | MGnify/ENA primary metagenome ERZ824480 (study PRJEB31778, sample SAMEA3449152) | human gut metagenome | biome: human gut; feature: human-associated habitat; material: faeces | place: United Kingdom | collected 2010/2012 ... | reverse complement strand
CAACGGCCGTAATAAGCGGAGATGCAGATATTGCATTTATGGGGCCAGAAGCGACAATCTATCAGTTTAACCAGGGCAATGCAGACTATCTGATAAACTTTGCCCAATTAACACAGCGGGCCGGTAACTTTGTTGTGAGCCGTAAAAAAGAGGATAGTTTTAAATGGGAAGACTTAAAGGGTAAAAAAGTCATTGGTGGAAGACCAGGTGGTATGCCAGAAATGGTATTTGAATACGTTTTAAAGAAACATGGAATGAATCCACAAAAAGACATTAACCTTGTACAAAACATTGATTTTGCCAATACGTCAGGAGCATTTGTCTCGGGAGAGGCTGATTACACGGTTGAGTTCGAGCCAGCAGCAACCTTAATTGAAGAACAGGGAGCCGGTTATGTCGTTGCCTCCGTAGGAAAAGAGAGCGGCTATGTTCCTTACACGGCTTATAGTGTAAAGAAAAGCTATCTCGAAACCCACAAAGAATTATTAGAAGCCTTTACCCGTGCTATCGAAAAAGGACAGGAGTATGTCAATACCCACACACCAGAGCAGATAGCCAAAGTAATCGCACCACAATTTAAAGACACAGATAGAAAAACACTCGAAAAAATCGTAGAACGTTATGCTGAACAGGATAGCTATAAAGAAAATACAAAATTTGAAAAAGAAAGTTTCACCTTGATTCAGGATATATTAGAAGAAGCAGGGGAACTTGAAAAACGTGTGGATTATGAGACTTTAGTAACAACAGAGTTTTCGGAATAAATTTTGGATTGCCGCAGGCAAGGGAGACACCCTCTAAGAATGAAATAAGGATTATTTCATTCTTAGAGGGCTGTGTTTTGCGTAGAAAATCAGGAATTCAGCAACTTTTTCGACCGCTGAATCAACGCCGGATCATCAGAACTATTTAAAAAAGTGACGCTGCCTTTTCGCGTATTGTCAACCTGCGCCAAATCTGCCACCCTAAGCCGGCGGAGCAGCTCCTTCGCCGTTCCATAGCCGCCATCAAAGATCGTGACGGACGGGCCTGCTATTTTCTGAATCGTTTCTTTCAGGAACGGATAGTGGGTGCAGCCAAGAACAATGCCGGTAATATCTTTATCCTTATATGGGTCAAGCAGGTTATGGAGAAAGGTTTCAAGTTTTTCGCCAGATAAAATACCCTGTTCAACAAATTCCATAAGGCCTGGACAAGGCAGTGGATAAATGTCTGCCTGTTCATCGTAAAGACTTTCTAATTTGTGAAATTTCTCTTCGCGTAATGTCATCGGTGTAGCCATGACAACAACTTTTGCATGTCCTGTGGCTAATACTGCTGGTTTGATAGCTGGTTCTACACCGACTAAAGGTAGGTCGGGATACATATCCCGAAGAATTCGTACTGCGGCACTGGTTGCAGTGTTGCAGGCAACAGCAACGGCCTTTGCATGTTTTTCCTTAATAAGATATGTAATATGTTCAATCGTAAGCGCGCGCACTTCCTCGAGAGTTTTTGTTCCATAAGGGGCATGTTTGGAATCACCGTAATAAATAAAATCTTCATTTGGCATCAGCTTTGTCATCTCTCTTAAAACACTGATGCCGCCCATGCCGGAGTCAAATACCGCAATCGGGTCGGATAGTTGGTTCATAAATCTATGTTCCTCCTGATTATATTTATGTATTCCCTGAATCATTTTCTGGATTTGATTTTTTGGTGTATTCTTAATTAGTTATATCCGGATGCATTAATGCACGCATCCTGTATAGTTCAAAAAATGAACAAAACTAATAAAAAATCTTCTTACAAAATCAAGCACAAGAAGATTCAGAAAGTACATATTTTCATTTGTCTTTAAAATAGTATAGTTTCTTTTCTTTACGAAATCAAGTGGGATTATGCATAAACAGTACCTAATTTGTACATTTCCGTTGAAAGGTGGCGAGGGATGTGGTATCATTTAATTCGCTTTAATGAAAATGAATTATGTAATATAGAAAGAAAATGAATAAGTAAAGTGAATAAATAACAGGAATAAGCAAGAGTAGAGGGAAGGATGGCGAGTATGGGACAGAAGTATTTAGTGGTTAGTGATAATCATGGAAATATGTCGAATCTTGAGTATGTGATTGAAAGATTCCGTGGAAAGATTGAGGCTCTCATTCATTGCGGAGATATGGAGATTCCGCCGGAAATGTTAGAGGAATTGGCAGGATGTCCGGTTTATATGGCAGAAGGCAATTGTGATTATAATTTTAGCCGGGATAAAGAAGATATTTTTGAACTTGGCGATCATGTTGCATTTGTAACGCATGGGGATGCCTATGGTGTGAGCTGGGGAGAAGAAGAACTTGTAAGTAAGGCTCAGGAGATGGGAGCGGATGTTGTTTTTTATGGACACACACATTGTCCGGCTTTTCATTATTATGAAAAAGAGGGCGTGACTGTATTTAATCCGGGAAGTATTGCACTGCCAAGACAGATGACACCGGCAGGACCTACATTTTTAATTATAGATTTAGCGGATGACGGGAGATTAACCCCGGAATTATATACGTTATAGAAAGTTTCACAGTAAATATTTTATAAATGATATTTTATAAGAAATATTTTGTGGGAAGTATTTCAGAACTTGTTAGTATATTTTTTTGAAAAATATGATTGAGAAAGAGAAAAGAATAACAAGTATAATAAAGATTTGGAGGCAATATGAAACGACAGAAAAGAGTAGCGGTAATTAATGATGTGACCGGATTTGGCAGATGTTCTGCTGCTGTGGCACAGCCAATCATTTCTGCGATGAAGATACAGTGCTGCGTGATGCCGACAGCAATCCTGTCTGTACACACGGGATTTCCAAACTATTTTTTACAGGATTATACACCATATCTTAGGACATATATGAATAGCTGGGAAGAGACAGGTATTGAATTTGATGGAATTACAACGGGCTTTATCGGGTCGAAAGAACAGATAGGGCTTGTTATTGAATTTTTTAAACGGTTTAAAAAGGAGAATACATTAGCGGTTGTTGATCCGGTTATGGGAGATTACGGAAAGCTTTATTCATCTTATACAGATGATATGTGCCAGGAAATGAAAGAACTTCTCCCATATGCGGATGTGCTTACCCCGAATCTTACGGAAGCCTGTCGCATTCTTGATTTGGATTATCACAAAGTAGATTTGTCAGAAGAGGGACTTGTAGCGATTTGTGAGGCTTTAAGCGATATGGGGCCAAGTAGAATTGTGATCACAGGCTTACAGCAAGGTGATTTGATATTTAATTATATTTTTGAGAAAAATAAGACTTCAGAATTATTATCAACAAGAAAAATCGGTGGAGACCGTTCGGGAACAGGCGATGTATTTTCTTCTATTGTAACAGGGGCTTTGATTCAGGGACAGGATTTTAAAACAGCAGTAAAAAGAGCAGTCACATTTCTTGATAAAGCGATTGCTTATACGGCACAGATGGAACTGCCGTGGAACTACGGAATATGTTTTGAAGAATATTTAGAGGAGATTTAGCGATGATTTTATATACAGTGAAAAATGGTGTTTACTATAACTTAGAGGACTTTAAAGAGGATTTATCTGATCTTGGGGAGAACGGATTTCCGAATAAGATTTATATTAACATGACAAACAGATGCTCCTGTTCCTGTACATTTTGTTTAAGAAGTTTAAAGGAATTTAACGAGCATAACAGCTTGTGGCTTAAGGAAGAACCTTCTGTAGAATTAGTAAAAGAATTATTTTCCAAGTATGACTGGTCTAAAGTTGCAGAGATTATTTTCTGTGGTTTCGGTGAGCCTACGATGCGTTTTAATGATGTAGTAGAAGTAGGACAGTGGTTAAAGAGCATCCATCCAGATATTCCTCTGCGTATTAATACCAATGGTCTGTCTGATTTAGTCTTTGGTGAGCCGACTGCAAGTCGCCTTGCCGGAATTTTTGATACTGTTTCCATCAGCTTAAATTCTTCTACTGCACAGAAGTATCTTGATGTGACGAGAAACCGCTTTGGACTCGCTTCTTACGATGCAATGCTCAGCTTTGCAAAGGCCTGTCAGCGTTATGTGCCAAATGTAGTAATGACCGTTGTTGATGTGATTGGCGAGGAAGAAGTCGCAGCCTGCCAGAAAGTGTGTGATACACATGGACTTCATCTCCGTGTACGTCCTTATGAGGCAAATTAAAAAGTTTTGTATATTTTCCTTAAAAACAGCAGAGAATACCTCCGGTAAGGAGGTATTTTTTTATGGAAAAAGCAGATAAAAGAAAGATAGTTCTTATTGGAACTGGAATGGTGGGAATGAGCTATGCCTATGCACTGTTAAACCAGAATTTATGTGATGAGCTTGTCCTTATTAATAAAAAAAGAGCTGAGGGCGAGGCGATGGACTTAAACCACGGGGTAGCATTTAGCGGTGGAAATATGGAAATCTATGCGGGAGAATATACAGATTGCTGCAATGCAGATCTTGTTGTGCTGACAGCAGGCCTTCCGCAAAAAGAAGGGCAGAACAGGCTTGATTTATTAAAGGAAAATCGGAAAATATTTGAGACAATTCTTCAATCTGTACTGGAAAATGGATTTCACGGCATTTTTCTTGTTGCAACAAATCCGGTAGATATTATGACAAGGATTGTATATGAAATCAGTGATTTCCCGCCAGAAAAAGTGATTGGTACAGGAACAGCACTTGACACGGCAAGACTTCGATATCTTCTTGGAGAAAAGTTTATGATAGACCCAAGAAATATGCATGCTTACGTTATGGGAGAACACGGAGATAGCGAATTTGTTCCGTGGAGCCAGGCGATGATGACTACTAAGCCCATTTTTGATTTGTGTGGGGAGACAGAAGGGTGTCATTTTCAGGAACTCCTTGAATTAGAGGAAGAAGTACGTATGGCAGCCTATAAAATTATCGAGGCCAAAAAGGCAACGTATTATGGAATCGGTATGGCAATGGCACGGATTACAAAAGCAATTTTTGGAAATGAATACAGTGTTCTTACCGTATCTGCACATTTGCAGGGAGAATACGGGGAAAATGGAATTTATATCGGAATTCCATGTGTTGTAAACCGAATGGGAATCCAGCGGATTGTAGAACTTCCATTAGGAAGTGAGGAAAAACAACGGCTGCATTCTTCCTGTGAAACGTTAGAAAACACATATCGGGAAATTTGACTATAAAAATTTTTGAAAATATGATATACTATGAAACTGTGATGATTTATTACGTTAATGTATGAGTGAGGTTCCCAGTTTTTCGGGAACCTGTCAAGATACTGTATTCTCGGAATCTTTTTTTGCTTGATTTTGTGAGAAGATTTTTGTCAGTTGTGCCCGAATTTTTGAGGCGTACGTTGATGAAATTTGGGTGCAGCTGGCGGAAAATCAGCCACAAAAGCAAGCGCAAGAAAGACTCCGAGAGTACATGATAATAAAATGGAGGCAAAATGGACTATTTATTAGATGTACATACCCACACAATTGCCAGCGGCCATGCATATAATACCATCATGGAGATGGCAAAGGCAGGGTTTGATAAAGGATTAAAATTACTTGGAATTACAGAACATGCACCAATGATGCCGGGTACCTGCCACGCAATGTATTTTCATAACTTAAAGGTAGTTCCAAGAACAATGTGCGGTATCGAATTAATGCTTGGTGCAGAACTTAATATTTTAGATTATGACGGACATATAGATTTAGATACCCGTGTATTAAAGCAGTTAGACCTTAAAATCGCAAGCCTGCACAGTGTTTGCATTCAGCCAGGAACAAGAAAGGAAAATACACAGGCGAGCAATTCATAATCCGTTAGTAGATATTATCGGACATCCGGATGATGGAATCTATCCTCTTGAATATGAACCAATCGTGGAAGCAGCAAAGGAAACGAACACACTTCTTGAAGTGAATAACAACTCTTTAAACCCTGCCGGTTCCAGAAAACACACCAGAGAGAATCTGATTGCAATGTTAGAGCTGTGTAAGGAATATAAACAGCCAGTTATCATGAACAGTGATTCCCACGTATTTTGCGATGTAGCAAGAAGAGATTTTTCAGAAAAACTCATAAAAGAAATTGATTTTCCAGAAGAATTGATTGTAAACCGTTCTGTCGATGTATTTAAAGAATACATTCACCGAAAATATGAGGAAAAATAAGTGCGAAAAAATTAAAATAATTATGGAAAACGAAATGTAATTACGAGGAAAAATAATTACAGAAAAGTCAATTAAGACAATAAAAGTTTTAAAGGAAGAGGTGAAACTTATGGGGAAAAGTGTACATAACGAAGAAACTAAAAAGTTAATGGAAGGCATTTTAAAGCTGCAGTCCGTAGACGAATGTTATGCTTTCTTTGAAGATTTATGCACAGTCAATGAACTATTATCCTTAGGACAGCGCTTTGAAGTAGCCAACATGCTTCGCAATCATAAGACTTATAACGAAGTAGCCGAAGCAACAGGAGCCTCCACTGCGACAATCAGCAGAGTAAATCGCTGCCTGAACTATGGAACAGACGGGTATCAATTGGTGCTGGGACGTATGGAGGAGGATAAATAGCTGAGAGTGTTTGGCGGAAGACAGACGAATCCTGCAAGCAAAATAATTCATATCTGTGACTTTAGTCGCTGCGAATAGGTATCTGCAAACAGTATCTCATTAAAATAATTGATTTTGACTCCGTCGTAAAAAACACAAAGTCGCAAAATCAATTATTTTAATGAGATACTGTTACCAATGTTGTATAATCGCAGCTCCGAGGCCGCAGATATGGATTATTTTTAGGAGGATAGTGCTATTTCTTTTTCGACCCTTTCTTCTTAGGAGGATTTTCTTTTCTTCTCTTATCAATGAGTTTTTCGATAATCTGTTTTCGGATATAAATATCATATCCAAGCTGGTAGATAAAAGAAAAATCATCAAGATATTCTGATTCTTCGGTGGAAGGCGAATGCTCTGCAAAAGAATTACGAGTTCGTTCCCATGTTTTTATAATGTCTTCTGAAATGTATTCTTCATTAGCGGTGTTATCGTCAATGATTTTCTGGTAAATATCAGAGAGGGTCAGACCATTTTCCTCATGCTTTGCAAAATACTTCTCGGAGAGAGGTTCTAACAGGCTTTGGATATCTGATATTGATAACATGCTCTTTAGATAATAAATCATAATGAGAAGAAAGACATGTTCTCTGGAATATTTCTTCTTGTCAGAAGGGGGGAGCAGATGATTCTTCGTGTAGTTATTGATCATTGTTTTTGTCAGAATCTTATCGTCAGGATATCTCTTAGAACCAGCTAATCTGGTATCCATTAATGTTGTTACCTGATCCATATATAATCCGATGTCTGGAATGTCTTCCGGAGGAATCGGTTCTGTTTTTAATAAGGCGTACAGCCAGTCTTTATAATTATCCAAAATGGTACCTCCATATATTTGATGTGCTCCAGAGTATTTTCAAACACGCTCTGAAGTATATATACAAATGTTTGTGTAACTATATTATATAGTTTTTATTACTATATAGCAAGGGAAAATATCAGGAAAAATATCAGGAAAAATAAAATCTATCTCATAAGTGACAAGAATGGAAAAGTAAGGTATAATAAAAATATATATCTGTCATTTGACAGCGGATATAAAATATATAATAGAGATGTACTTTCGAATCAGATTGTACATAAGTGCAAGGAGGTTTATTATGGGATTATTCAAAAGTCAGCTTGCCAATGTAGTAGAATGGGAAGAATACAGAGATGACGTTATTTTCTATAAATGGAATAACAGTGAGATTAAAAAGGGCTCCCGTTTGATTATCCGTCCGGGCCAGGACGCTATTTTTTTATACAATGGTGTTACAGAAGGTGTTTTTGAAAAAGAAGGAAATTATGATATAGAATCAGATATCATTCCATTCCTCTCTACACTAAAGGGATTTAAGTTTGGATTTAACAGTGGCATTCGTGCGGAAGTCATTTTCATCAATACGAAGGAATTTACGATGAAGTGGGGAACGAAACAGGCTGTGAATCTGCCGACAGAGGCTCTGCCAGGGGGAATGCCGATTCGTGCGAACGGAACATTCCAGTTTAAGGTAGGAGATTATCAGATGCTTATTGACAAGGTGGCTGGTGTCAAGAAGCAGTATACAATCGATGAAGTAAGAGAACGTGTATTATCCATGCTTAACCAGCTTCTTCTTCGCTGGATTGTCCGCGAGGGAAAGGATATGTTTAACATTCAGGCAAATGCAGTGGAGATTTCTCAGGGAATCTTAGGAGAACTGAATACAGAGATGCAGAAGATTGGTCTTGCTGCAACCAGTTTCCAGATTGATTCTGTAAGTTATCCAGAAGAAGTCCAGAAGATGGTAACGAAGGTAGCAAGCCAGAGTATGGTTGGCGATATGGGAAGATACCAGCAGATGGCGATGATTGATGCCATGACGAATACAAGCAATAATGGCGGCGGCAATAATATGGCAACAGATATGGCCTCCATGCAGATGGGAATGATGATGGGGCAGCAGATGGTGAACCAGATGCAAAGTGCCATGCAGCAAAATAACCAGAATATGCAGGGACAGGTACAGAATTCAGCTCCGGCACCACAGAATCAGGCGGCAGGACAGGCTTCTGGTACAATACCGAACTTCTGTCCAAACTGTGGTCAGAAGACAGAGGGAAGCAAGTTCTGTCCGAATTGTGGACAGAAGTTAGTAGATTAGCAGCTAGAGCGTGTTTTAGACATTTTAATTAATTACAGAATTTGATTTATAGCCAGAGCGTGTTTGAAAAATTAGAAAGCAACTGCACGCATCATTTTACTGTATATATTTCGCCTTTGTTTGGGTGGAATTGTCTGTAAATTGTGACGTACATCTTGCTGAAAGTATTTTTCAAACACGCTTTAGTTTGGAAAGGTTGAATAATGAGTATTTATGATACTTTAAATAATGAACAAAGAGAGGCGGTATTTTGTACAGAAGGCCCCCTTTTAATGCTTGCGGGAGCGGGTTCAGGAAAGACCAGATCTCTGACACACCGCATTGCATATTTAATAGAAGAAAAAGGAGTCGCGCCGTGGAACATTTTGGCGATTACTTTTACCAATAAAGCAGCGCAGGAGATGAGGGAAAGAGTAGATGCATTAGTAGGCTACGGTTCCGAAGATATTTGGATTAGTACGTTCCATGCGACTTGCAGCCGTATTTTACGAAGACATATCGACTTATTAGGATATGATAGAAACTTTACGATTTACGATGCGAGTGACCAGAAGTCTCTGATGAAGGAAGTTTTAAAAGAGATGAAGATTGATACAAAGCAGTTTCCGGAACGCTCGGTCATGTCTGAGATTTCTTCTGCCAAAAATGAATACAAGTCCCCGCTTGACTATCGGAATGAATATGGAAGCAATTTCCGTAATCAGAGGATTGCAGATATTTATGAGCATTATCAGAAACGCCTCAAAGAGAATAATGCATTGGATTTTGATGATTTGCTTGTAAAAATGGTAGATTTATTTCAGACCAATCCAGATGTGTTAGAGCATTATCAGGACAGATTCCAGTATATCATGGTGGATGAGTATCAGGATACCAATACGGTACAGTTCCTGTTAGTAAGTCTTCTCGCCAAAAAATACAGAAATCTTTGTGTTGTCGGTGATGATGACCAGTCCATTTCCAAGTTCAGAGGAGCGAATATTTATAATATTTTAAACTTTGAAAAAGTATTTCCGGATGCACAGGTTATTCGTTTAGAGCAGAATTACCGTTCTACGCAGAATATTTTAAATGCAGCTAATGGTGTGATAGCGAACAATAAAGGAAGAAAAGAAAAGAAGCTGTGGACAGAGAATCAAAAAGGAGAGCTGGTTCATTTTAAGCAGTATGATACTGAATACGACGAAGCAGACGGTGTGGTATCAAGGATTAATTTCCTTGCGATGCGGGGAGTACAGTATAAAGATATGGCTATTTTATATAGAACAAACGCCCAGTCCCGTATTTTTGAGGAAAAGTTAAAGCAGAAAAATATTCCATATGCAATTGTGCGTGGTATCAGTTTCTATGATAGAAAAGAAATCAAAGACCTGATGAGTTACTTAAAAGTAGTAGATAGTGGAATGGATGACCTCTCTGTGAAAAGAATTATAAATGTGCCAAAACGAGGCATTGGCCAGACAACGATTAACCGTCTGCAGGAATTTGCAATTTTGAATCAGATGAGTTTCTTAGATGCAGTATTTAATGCAGATGAAATTCCAGAAGTGGCACGTGCACTCGCAAAGCTTCATAAATTTGCAGATATGATAGAAGAATTCCGCGAATATGCCAGCGAGCATGAAATCAGTGAGCTTTTAGAGCATATCCTTGACGTAACACAGTACAGAGCAGAATTAGAAGCAGAGGGGACAGATGAATCAATAAGCAGACTGGAAGATATCGAAGAACTTTTCAATGACATTGCCTATTATGAAGAAGAGGAGGAGAATCCGAACCTTCGTGATTTCCTCGCAGAAAAAGATATGTATACCTTAAATGCAGGAATTGATAACTTGGAAGATGAAAATAATAAAGTACTTTTAATGACTCTTCATAATGCAAAAGGATTGGAATTTAATAATGTTTTTCTCGGCGGAATGGAAGAAGGAGTTTTTCCAGGCTTTGGAGCCATGATGTCAGGAGACGAATCTGAAATAGAAGAAGAACGTCGGCTTTGTTATGTAGGCATCACCAGAGCAAAAGAAAGATTATTCTTAAGTGCAGCAAAACGCAGAATGCTTCGAGGCCAGACACAGTACAACCGCCGTTCCCGCTTTATCGATGAAATCCCAGGACAGTATCTTGATACAGAACAGCGTGTTTCCGAACAGCGTGTTGTCAAGAACACAGAACGTCCTGCAAAATACCAGTATGGAGCCAAAGCGGGCAAACCATATAATTTAAGCGACTTTAAAGTAAAACCAGTAGGAGAATTAGACTATCAGGTAGGTGACCGCGTAAAACATATCAAATTTGGCGTGGGAACTGTACAGGAAATCACAAAAGGCGGCAGAGACTTTGAAGTAGCGGTGGAGTTTGACAGAGTCGGAAGGAAGAAGATGTTTGCTTCTTTCGCAAAACTTAAAAAGGTAAAATAATTTGCCCGCAGGCAGGGAAGACAGCCCGCTGCCTGCGGCAAATTGGTATTTAAAAAATATTTTATTGGTAAAGTTCTCCGTCTCGTGATATACTAAAGACAAAATTAATAAGGAGGATTGCACAATGAAGAATATTGATGAATTACTCGGTGTTGCAAAGTTATCAGAATTAATGAGCAATGATAAAAAAGATGAATCCAAAAAAGTTTTATGGGTTCTGGCAATTATCGGAGCAGTTGCAGCAGTCGCAGGAATCGCAGCGGTAGTTTACAAATATCTTTCTCCAGATTATTTAGAAGATATTGATGATGACTATGACGATTTCGATGATGATTTTTTTGATGAAGATGATGAAGTAGAAGAAACAGCAGAGGAAGAAGCTGCCAAAACAGAAGAAGAGAAAAAATCTGAAGAAGCAACAGAAGAAAAATAGGAATCAGATTGATTCAGAGTAAGTGGCCGGCGTGACAGCTTAAAGTTACGTCGGTTATTTTATTTTTTATAAATAAATTCTGCTTTTGTCACGGGCAGAAATTAATCACAGGTGGAAATTAACTACCTTTAACACGCTCCAGTCAGCTTGTAAGCAATGAGAAAGGTTGTTGGAAAACTATTTTGCAGAAATATTTCATGAGAGAGATTGAAAAGAGACAAATTTTAAAATGTCATAAAATAAGCGGTTAGTTGAATTAATTGTCTGAAAAAAATATATTATTAAAAAAATTAAAAAAAGTTGAAAAAAACTGTTGACATTTTCTTTGGTGTGGTATATAATGCATATTGTCAGCGCGAGAGAGTAGCAAAGACAAAGAAAACAATATATCGGGGTGTGGCTCAGCTTGGCTAGAGCGCTT
>ERZ824480.2996-NODE-2996-length-12029-cov-3.389010_pt1 | contig 12029 bp, 7 predicted proteins | sample MGYA00519861_ERZ824480 | MGnify/ENA primary metagenome ERZ824480 (study PRJEB31778, sample SAMEA3449152) | human gut metagenome | biome: human gut; feature: human-associated habitat; material: faeces | place: United Kingdom | collected 2010/2012 ... | reverse complement strand
AAAAACCATTGTTATGAAGGAGCACCGGAGCTTCTTCATCCTCCGGAATTTCTTTGACCTCAACATACGCCGTATATTTTTCTTCAAGCACTGCCTTGATGCTGTCGGCGGCTTTTTCGGGAGCATAGCCATCTGCAACAAAGGTTTTTTCCGTCATTCCAACATCGGAAAGCGCAAGATATTTGTCGCGCCGCATTTTTATGTGGTCGTAAAAAAGCCTGATCTCATCTTTTCTCAATGCCGCGTTTTCGATCTCCTTTTGAAGTGAGGCTTCTTCCTCTTCGCACTTTTTTATTCTGCCGTTTATCTGGGCGATCTTCTCCGTCGCCGAAAGATGCGAAAGGCTGAATGCCGGAGGAGATATTCCACATTCCCTGATCGCTTTTTGCGCCTTATCCGCATCTGATCTTAAATATATGAAAAACAGACAGGTGAGCGTTTTAGATGACGAAATAACTTCCTTATATATTGGTGTGTCGCAATCTAAAAAAAGCTCCGCGATCTTTTCGTCATCCACTTCATAAGGTAGCGTTCCGATCTCTGAAACGGTGTTTTTTGTGCCAGAAAAGCTTAACGGAATATCAAGGCCGCTCCATGAGCTCAAAAGCTCCGCCTTTGAACTGAGTCTGCTTTTTTCAAGCCTTAACTCTGCGATCTTTTTATCCGCGGTTATGATCGAATTGACTAAAGAGCCAACCTCGCCGCTTTCGTTCACTGTCATCGAAAACATATTTTCAGGCAGTGTTTTTCTTGCATAAAGCAAAGGCTTTTTTTCAGGCATTGCCTTATCAAGTATTGAAAGCGCCTTTTCCGAATTTGTAATATAGCGCTCAAAGCTCATGACGGCGTCACCGGTATTAACCTTCGGAAGAGCCTCTGTTGCCTCCTTAAATTCGACACAGCCCTTCTTTTGGAGAAATTCCATTACGGCTTTTCTGTTTTCCTTAAGACCGTAAATCGTTACGGCCTTCATTTTGACTTTCATAATGTCATCCTCCCCGAGTTACATAAATATCTCCGGGACTATCTTCATGGCAGTCCGGCCGATCTTTTCCTCCAGTTCGGAAAAGCACCTTTCGTTCTCTTTTCTGTAAGCTTCGACTTCTGCCCGGAACTTTTCGTCACAGACTTTTTTAATGTCGATCTCACGCTTGGCGATCTCATTTTCAGCTTCGGAAATGCTCTTTTTCATTATAGCGTCTTTCTCGCCTCGTGCCTCATCGACCATTTTCTGAGCATCCGCTTTCGCCTTGCTGACGATCTCATACGCCCTTTGTTCGGCGTTTTTTATCAACTCAACAGCGTCTTTTGCCATTAATAACCGCCCCTTTTCATTATAGTTTAATTATAAACCAAGATATGGTTAAAAATCAATATTCAATTTATGCACTGCGTGACGACTACTTAACTTTATTTCAAAATATGTTTATTACCGTTCAATAAAGGTCGACCCTGTTGCGTGTTCCCCCGGCATAAAAATCGCGTATATTTTCGGCGATCGATACAGCGTGTTCTTGCCTCAAATGCGCCCCATGCCATATGCGGAGTCAGGCAGACGTTGGGCAGTGACTTGATTTCGTAAAGCGGCTCGTCCTCCCCGAACGGCTCGTGAGAATAGACATCCGTTCCGAACGCGGCGATCTTTCCTTCCTTCACGGCCTTTGCCACTGCCGCTTCATCGGTCACCGCTCCGCGCGAGGTATTAACGAGTATTGCGCTTTTTTTCATCATATCAAGCTCTTTTTCACCGATGAGCCCCCTTGTTTCATCTGTCAGCGGTGTATGTATGCTGATTATATCCGAATTTTCAAGGAGATATTCTAAGTCCACACAGTCTGGCGCTTTCGTTTTTCTGTATTTTAATATGTCGCACCCGAGTGCAGAGGCAACAGCGCCGACTTCTTTTCCTATGTTGCCGTAACCTATTATTCCCCAGGTTTTTTTATACAATTCATTAAAGACAGGGCTTAACTTGTTCGGTGAGCCGACTTTTGTGTATTCGCCGCTTCTTACATATGATGTATATTCAAAAAGATGTGTCGAAAGATAAAGAACCATCGCGGCGGTAACCTGTGCGACGCTGTGGGAGGAATAGCCGACGACGTTGCAAACGCCGATGCCGTGTTCCTTGCAGTAGTCAACATCTATATTATCATATCCTGTCGCAGTTACGCAGATCAGCTTAAGCTTTTTCGCATTCTTAAGGCTTTCGTGATCAAGCTTTAATTTGTTGACGATCAGCACCTCTGTATCCGAAAGCTTTTCGGCGACCTCGTCCTGTTCGGTTCTTTCCTTGACCGTGAGATTGCCGACCTCTCTTAATACGTCAAGCGATATATCGCTGCCTATTGCTCTTGAGTCAAGAAATGTAATGTTCATAATTTTTCCTCCATGTCCACATTATACATTAATTTTTTCGGTTTGGCAAGGGTGTTAAAGGTAAATTGCTTAATATTTAACGATATTTTTTTATACATAAGTCACAAAAAAGGGCCTGCGTATCGTGTAGACCCTTTTAAAATTATTTTATATATCCAAGCTCGGTGATCTTTTTATACACCGCTTCAGCAAGAACCGTATAGCCGAGTTCGTTTAAGTGTGTCTTATCGTCCGCGCTCTTTCTGAATGACTCGGGAACCGCACCTTTTGCGATGTCGGCTTTATCGTTTTCCGTGGGAGTAACGCCCTTCGCCTTTAAGCTTTCTTCACTTACAAGGTCGGATTTTGCATCAACATAGTGCTCGCCGAATGCTTTCTTCATCTCCTCATCAAGAACATTCCAGCTGTTCTTTTCACCGACAGTGTATCCTATAACAAGGTATTTTTCGGGATCGGGAGTGTTTTCTATCATTTTTTTGATAGTTCCGATGAGATTTTCCGAATCCTCGGCCGTGTTTTTGCCATCCTTATTATTTTCACCCCAGCAACCGTTAACACCAATATAAATTATGTTTATGTCAGCGTTCACATAGCTTGCTGAGGTTATCAGCTTATCGCCCTTTTTGACTTCGGTAGCTGTGCCCGATTCCTTTCTTGAAAACTTAACGCTATTTAACACGCGCGGAAACTTTGTTGTGTCAACATCAACACTCATCGTTCCCTCAACTCCGTTTATGAAGCAAGGATTCCATTTTGCGTTCGCTGTTCTGGGAAAAACGTGACCGCCGCCTTCGGTCAAAAGAAAGTTGCCGTCGGAAGTCTTTGATAAAGGAAGCTCCACGGTTCCGGATTCGGGAATTACGAAATCCGTATCAAACACGATATCGTAAGCCCCCTGTCTTGCGGCAATGGTAAGCGCTGTTTCTCCGCCTATGCCGAGGTTATATACCTTTGCACCGGTAAGCTTTTCCAAAATCTTGGGATAGGCCGAAACAACAGCACCGTCTCCGTAGGTCAGACTATCGCCCCAGCAAGCGATTGTTAAAGGCATTGTAATTGTGATCTCCTTTTTCTCGCCGTTCCATTCCACCTTCGCTCCAAGGCTTTCCGAAACAAATCTTATGGGAACCATGGTCGAATTTCCGATAATCATCGCCGGAACGTCAAGCTTATACGAAACGCCGTTTACGCTCACGTTGTCAGAATCGATTTTAAGAACTATCCTGTTAGAGCCGTCGGATATAGTGACCTCGCGCGTGTCGTTATCCCATTCAACATCAGAGCCAAGGTTTTCCGAAACAAATCTTACAGGCACGAGTGTTCTTCCGTCCTTTATGACGGGAGCGGCGGCGAGGTGAACTGTTTTGCCGGAAATTGTAGCACTGTCAGAATCTATGGTCATTACGATGCTCTTTAAGGCTTCTTTTTTGTTTTCATCCTTTTTGTCATTTTCCGTTTTACCGTCGTCGGGCTTAAGAAACTCTATTTCGGCGGCCGTGGCATAGCCGTTGACGCTGTCGGTCACCGTAACCCTCATCGCCTTATACTTTCCTGCCTTTATTTTGACATCGCTTGCATTTCGCGAAGAAACTACATCGAAAGCAGAAGAGCCGATCTTTTCATAATTCTTGCCGTCAACTGAGCCGTAAAAATCAGCCGCTTTCCAGATTCCGGAAGCAGATCTGTCCTGTTCGGTCATCTGGCGCGGAATATATCTTATCTCCTCAATTTCCAAAGCTTCGGGGAATGTGACAGTCACCGTATGCGGACAGGGCTCGATTATATTTTTCCCGTCCTCGCCGACCGTGTAATTCGTGTGCCAGTATGTGGACGTATCGCCGTCAAACGCTTTTCCTATGCTTGTGCTCTTGTCACTGCTTGCCTCGATCTTCCATGAAGCTTCAGCTTTATATACCGTATCTGCGGCATACGAAACTGTGACCAGCGAGAAAATAAGCAGTAATGATAACGCAATTAATAATATTTTTTTCATAAAAAACAACCTCCTTACTGCGCATTATATCACAGAGTAAGGAGGCGTTTCCTTAATTAATTTGCCCACTCTATCGGAATTTCTTTGATTTTTTGCTTATGTATTATCCGGAATCCTTGTTTTGTCGCAGGTGAAATAGATCATCTGATACTGCTTTGAGAGCTCGCATAAAAACGAGAGCGCCCTTTTTCTTTTTTCCTCGTCGAGGTTGACAAGCGGATCGTCGAGCACGACCGCCGGGCGCTCTGAATCATAGATCGCGCCGAGGACGGCGAACCTTAACGCAAGCCCGAAAAGGTCGCGTTCGCCGCAGCTGTAATCGGAAAAGCGGTGCGTCTCTCCGCCTGACAGAACATTAATATTAAGCTCTGAGTCAAGCTCTGCACCGTCCGGAGCGTTAAGAAGATTTGCATAGCCTGAAAAAAGCGATTTGATCTTATCGGAATACCGGCTTTTAAGAGCGGTCTTTGCATCGGTCAGCAAATTTGCCGTTTCGGTTATAATATAGTACTCTTTTTTCAGCCTTTCAAGCTCCGTTTTCTTTTTCTCGTACTCGCTCGCAAGCTCGGGAAGCTTTTCCGCCTTTTCGTTGACGGAGCATAATTCGCGCTCAAAAGTAAATATCTTGTCGGAAATTACCCGTTCCCGATCCTGCAAAAGCTTAATGTCGCCGGGCAAAAAGTCGTCCCCTATCCCAAGCTCGGCAAGCCTTTTTTCCGCACGGGCGATATTTTCGCGGTCGGACGCGATCTCTTTTACCATGGCGGTCAAGGTGATGTATGCCCTTTCGGGTTCTGTATCGGTGAATAAAAGCGCGTAATCGCGAAGAGCGTTATAGGCTTCATTCTCCTTTGATTCCGACGATTCTTTTTTGGTAAATTCAGCTTTTTTCGCCAGCTCCTCAAGCGTTTTAATGCTTCCGGGTTGTCCGGTCAATTCAAGCGAAAGCCGTTCGGCTTCACGGTTCAGCCTTTTCGCTTTCACCGTGCCCGAGATAAAATAGATCGCCAAAAGCAAGCATATCACTCCCGGTGCGGCAAGATAATATATTTCGGCAAAAAATGCAATTGCGAAAAAGAGTACTGCCGCAATGGCAGGCGCATAGATCAATACTTTTTTAGGTTCAGCAGTTCCTTTTGCCATGCCCGATAAATCCTCGATCCTCTTTTTGTTTTCAGGCGAAACCTCCGAAACATCTTCCTCTTTGGAATATGCCTTTGCCGCCGCATAAGCGTCGGATAGCTTTGAAAGCTTTGAAAGCTCGTCCTCCGTCGGGATTCTTTTCATTTTTGAGATATTTTCGGCAATTTTGTGCCTGAAATGGCTGATCTCGTCATTAACTATTGCCGCACCCTGTTTTTTGTTTTCGTCGCCGATCTTCTTTTTGAGTGATTCGGCCTCTTCGCGGTATTTTCCGAGCATATTTTCAAGCTCGGACTTTCTTGCTGTCAAGTCCTTTTCACATGAAAGCTTTTCATTAAGCTCAAAAACTTCTCTTTCGGTTTGCGGGATTTTTCCGCCAGTTCGCTTCTCATAAAAGCTTCCGGCTTTCATAAGCGCGTCATACGCCTTATCGTAATCTCTGTCACCGATATTATATCCGCTCTCCAGCGCCGCGATGATCTTGCCGTCATTTTCAAAGTTGACCTCCACATTGCCGTGCGGAACGTATGCTGTTTTTTCAAACGTCTCCCTGTCGGTATGTAAAAGCTCTTTTCCGAGCTCGGATGAAAAATCCTGTGATATTAAACCCGTCTCACAGTCGTAAAGCGTGAAAGCGTCCTTGCTTTCGGTCTCAAAAAAATATCTTTCGGCGCGATATGTTTTTCCGTTCGCCTCAAAGATGATATATCCGCCGTACTTTCCGCCCTGCCACGGCCTGTATTTTTCTCGGATGCTGTTTTTCGCGCGTTTGGATTCCATTCCGAAAAGCATAGTCCTTAAAAACAGGGAAAACGTCGTCTTTCCCCAGCCGTTTTCGGAAACGATCACATTAAAGCCTTCGGAAAAAGTCTTTTTAAATCTGCTCAGCTTGCCGAAATTTTCAATATAGCATTCTTTTATTATCACAGCAATGCCTCCCCTGACAGCGCTTTTAAGCCTGTTTCAATTATCTTAAGCTTGTCCTCCTCACTGTATTTGTCCGACGCGGCAACATGTCTTATAAATTCACCCTTAAGCGTGTCGTCATAAATATAGTCCGAAGCTTCATAGTAAAGTGCGGTTTTGTCCGTCACCCTGAAAGCAAAAAAACGCTTTTTAAACTGTTCTTCGATCAGGCTTAAGTTGATCGCATTCTCCGGCTTCACTTTTCCTTCGATAACGAGATTAATCATCGAATCGCAGTCCTCTGTCGCAAGCGCATTTTTTGCTTCAGAGAATACCTCAGATGTGTCCGAAAGCCCGGTAATATCAATTTTAACCTCTTTTATAACGCGCTTTGAAAACGGGATAAACTTAAAGTTGAGCCTTCCGGAGTCCGAATCAATAAGTACAAATCCCTTTTCACCGCATTCGTCATATCCCCTGCCCTCAGGGCATCCGCAATAGGCGTATTTCGTTCTGTGATCGAGTGCTCCGCCCGAGAAAGAGTGAATGTGTCCGAGCGCGATGTAATCGATATTTTTTCCTTTGAGTTTCGGAAATTCTGAATCGCACGCAATATCGGTGTGAAGCATTAAAATATTGATGCCGGATTCGTCGAATAAAACCTCATCGCTTTTTCCTCCGTCTCCGAGCGCACCGACCGTGACATCGCCGTACCTCACTTTATTAAAACCGTTCTTAAAAATAACAAGGTTATCGGGAGTGTTTTTTATCTCCGCTCCCCCGTCATGGTTGCCGGTAAGATAGAAAAATTTGATCCGCGAAGCATTTTTAATAACAGTCATAACGGGTTCTGCCATCGACTGGGTGACTATGACGCTGTCAAACATATCGCCCGCTATAAGGAAAGCGCCGACGCCGTTTTCCTTTGCGAAATCGACCATTCTTTCAAAGGTCTCAAAAAGCTCCCTGTTTCTTATCTTCGCCTTATCAAAAGAAAGATTTGCCGTCATCGGCGAAAAAAGGTGCAGGTCCGCCGTGTGAATTATCTTCATAAATTCCCCTCGCTTTTAAAAATGCATTCCGGAAAACCGGAATGCATTTTTCTTAAATCGATTTTATAAAACGCATAAACGCCGCTCTGCCGTCAGCAGTGCATTTATAAACTCCAGCATCCTCCAAGACCTTAACGAAAACCTCGCCGATCTCGTGCTTTAATATACCGTCCACATTATCTTTATTGATGTCGTCATATTTTTTTGCAATTTCCTTTGCCCATGCCGCGTGCTTTTCTGTGCGCTCATCGGTTGCAGGGTCTTTGCCCGAAACCATTAAGTCCGATAAAACACTCATTTCTTCTTTCAGCCTTGCCGGAAGAACAGCAAGACCCATAACCTCAATAAGACCGATATTTTCCTTCTTTATGTGGTGAAGCGCGGCATGCGGATGGTAGACTCCGAGCGGATGTTCCTTAGTCGTTATGTTGTTTCTCAAAACAAGATCCAGCTCAAAATGTTCGTCCCTCTTTCTTGCGATCGGGGTTATGGTGTTGTGCTTTTCTCCATCCGTCTCAGCGAGGATGAACGCGTCCTCATCTGTGTATGAACGCCACGAATCAAGGATCTTCTCAGCGAGAGCCGAGAGTCTTTTCGTGTCTTTTGAGCTAAGCCTTATCGTGGACATCGGCCATGAAACGATGCCTGCCTCAACATCTGAAAATCCGTCAAAAGAAAGAGCTTTTTCAATCGGAGCTTTCGCCATTGCAAATTCGTAGCGACCGCCCTGGAAATGGTCATGGCTCAAAATTGAACCGCCGACGATTGGAAGATCGGCATTGGAACCGACAAAATAATGCGGAAACAGCGTAACAAAGTCAAGCAATTTTCTGAATGTGAATTTGTTTATCTGCATCGGCGTGTGCGTCGAATTAAACACGATACAGTGTTCGTTATAGTAAACATAGGGCGAATACTGGAAACACCACGGACTGTCATTTATGGTGATAGGTATGATCCTGTGGTTCTCGCGTGCAGGGGAATTGACTCTTCCGGCATAGCCCTCATTCTCGCGGCAGAGATTGCACTTGGGATAGCCGCTCTGTTTTGCCGACTTCGCTGCGGCAATTGCCTTTGGATCCTTTTCGGGCTTTGAAAGATTGATAGTGATGTCGATCTCGCCGTACTTGGACGGAACCGTCCATTTAACGTCCTTTTTGATTCTGTAGCGTCTTATATAGTCTGTGTCACAGCTGAATTTATAAAAATAATCCGTTGCCGCCTCGGGGCTTTCCTTATAAAGTGCGTTAAACTTTTTGATAACGGAGGACGGGCGCTCTGTCAAAAGCCCCATAAGCTTTGTATCGAATAGATCGCGGTATACGGGACTGTTTTCGATAATGCCCTTTTGGGCCGCATAGTCCAGAAGCTCCGAAAGCGTTTCCTCCAGATCAATATCGGAAAATTCCTTTCCGCTGTCAACATATTCATCAAGGCCGAGTGTGTCTATAATCATATTTTGGGTATAGATCACATCTTCTTTTTCGATAAGCCCTTTTTCAAGACCGTAAATAATTAGCTTTTTGATGCTGTCAAATATCATAATCAAAGCCTCGTTTCAGTTATTTTTTTCTCTTATCATTATGCCACAAAAGAGTGTTTTTGTCAATAAATAAACGCCGCAAAAGCGGCGTTTATTTAACCGATGTAAAATGTAAAAGAAAATTTGCCGAACGGCACTTTATATTTATCATCGAGAGAAGGGCCGCAGCTGTTGGAACCGATACCTGCGACAAATCTGTCAACCCTTACGTTGGTATAACCGTTCTTTTTAAGCTCATCTGTGTGCATTGCATATGTGAGCGCTTCCGAATCATACTCCGAAACATTGAAATTAAAACCTTCGTCTCCCGTGAGCTTAATACCGTCTATCTCCAAAAAGTGGGTATTCGTGTGATTTCCGTGTTCCTGCGGCCGTATGTACGGCACATATTCCTTTTCGGCGGTACTTTCGTATTTCCCGAACGAAACATGACGGCACATATCAATATAGTTTTCATAAGGTCCCATGCCGATATATGAAAACGGTGCATTTTCTTTTTTGAGCTTGAATTCGAATCCTATCCTCGGCAATGCCTGGCGAAGTGCACGGTTATTTATGTCTCCGGACAGCGATATTTTAACGCGGCCGTCTTTGTAAAACTCATAGGCAAGATCATAATACATAAAAGGAAGATATGACACTGCCGAGAGCGCACCCTTTACGGTGACAATGTTTTCTCTTACTTCTACGCTGTAGGTTTTGTGGTGTGTGTGATTTATCTTGTCCCCGAACCATGCTCCCTGAATGTTTCTGTCGTTATCCGTCGGCGCGCGCCATACCGAGGGTATAACGGGCGAGGCTAAAAGCTCCCTTCCCCCTTCTTTGATGCTCGTTATAACGCCGGTGCGCTTGGAAATTTTGTATTCGCGCACTCCGGCTTTTGCAAGCACAGAAAGCGCTTCTTCCTTGACAGGAAGCTTTTCTCCGCTTTTTATTTTTTTAATGCGACTGGGAGTTTTAAATTGCTTAAAGCCCACTTTCCTGCCGTTCTTTTTGAGGGCTATGGTAATATATTCTCCGAAATCCACCTCTTCAGCAAATGTGAATCCCGAATCTATAATCGCGCTTTTATGCGGTGCGAGCGATAATTTCACGGTTTTTTCGGAAACTTTTTCTCCACCCCGTATCAGCGAAAGCACTATGTCGAATTCCGCGAGATCCGTAAAATCGTAACGGTTCGTTATCTTAATACTGTTTTCGCAAAGCTCAGCGCAAAATCCCTGATAAGAATATTTTGCTTCCAGAGATCCGGCCTTAAAGCTTCTGTCGGCAAATACAAGCCCGTCACAGCAGAAATTCGAATCATGCGTCTCCTCGCCGAAGTCACCTCCGTATTTTGCGACGCCGTTTTCAATTACGGTATGATCGGCCCATTCCCATATGCATCCGCCGATAAACAGTGGATTTTTATAAAAATGTTCAACGTATTCATAAACATCCCCCGGGCCGTTGCCCATAGCGTGTGAATACTCGCACAAGAATATTGGCTTACCGAGACCTTTTTTTGCAAGCTCATCCATATATGAGCGACTCACATACATTCTGCTTACGACATCGACCGGGGCAAGATCGCAAACCTCTGCCGCTTTTTCATAGTGCCTTAATCTTGACGGGTCGATTGCCTTCGTTCTCTCGAGCATTTTTATATGGTTTATTCCGAAAGAACATTCATTGCCCATTGACCACATAATGACCGAGGCATGGTTTCTGTCACGGAAGATCATTCTGTCAAGCCTGTCAAAATGCATCTTAAGCCATTCGTTTCTGTGGTCGGGCCAAATGCCGTCGTCGTCGAATCCGGTAGGCGGATTGGTCTGCCTTGCGCCGATTCCGTGGCTTTCAATGTCTGCCTCATCAATAACATAAAAGCCTAACTCGTCCGTCATATTGAGAAGCTCCGGCGTCGGCGGATAATGGCTCATTCTGATACAGTTTATATTAAGCTCCTTCATTTTTAAGAGCTCATCATATAAAAATTCGTCAGACTCGCAGTAGCCGTCATACGGGTGTGTATCATGGTGGTTCACACCCTTTAATTTAACTGACTGTCCGTTTATGAATAGCCCGTTTTCGTTTGCCTCAATACTTCTCATGCCGACCTTGAAAGGAATGAATTCGCGGCCGGACTTTATGATAACAGTGTAAAGATACGGCTTTTCAGAATTCCATAACACAGGCGATTTCACTTCCGTGCCGAGGCTTTTACCCTCTGCGTCGAATATTTCATAGTCGGGATATGAAACCGAAATCTTCTTTGTGTCCGCTTCAATCTTTATGTCTTTAACATGCCCTTTTTCGCGGAACAAAAGATATACATCGCGAAATATACCGTTCATTCTGAAGCAATCCTGATCCTCAAGGTAGCTTCCGGCACACCATTTTAACACCTTTGCGGTCACGGTATTTTCGCCCTTTTTCAAATAACGCGTTATGTTGAATTCCGACTGTAAATGACTGCCCTGTGTGAATCCGACATATTCGGAATTTATATATAAATACATACAGGAGTCCACGCCTTCGAAGACTATGTATGTTTCGTTTTCAAGTTCATCGCCGCTTATATCGAAAGTGCGCCTGTAAACGCCGGCCGGGTTCAAGTCCGGCACATACGGCAGATCCACGGAAAACGGATAAAAAGCGTTTGTGTAATAAGGCTTTTCATATCCGGTCGTCTGCCAGCACGAAGGGACTCTCACCTTGTTCCAAGCTGAGGCATTCAAATCCGCGTCGTCGTCCGAAGCATAGTAATTAAAGTCCCATGTTCCGTTCAGTAATTTGTAATACTTCGATTCTTCCTTCTTGAAGTTAAGAGCCGCCTTTAGTGAATGGTAAGGAATATAATACGCGCGTTGTTCTTCCCTGTTTTCGCCGGTAAATTCCGGGTTTTCATACTGTCTCATTTCTCTTCTCCTTGCTGTTCAAAATGGGTGTGCCCGAACCGCAAAGCGCTCTGCGGTTCGGGCGGAAGGAACATTTATAATAAGGCTTTCGCCCTATTACCGATTATAATGTG
>ERZ824480.2994-NODE-2994-length-12036-cov-4.539938_pt1 | contig 12036 bp, 9 predicted proteins | sample MGYA00519861_ERZ824480 | MGnify/ENA primary metagenome ERZ824480 (study PRJEB31778, sample SAMEA3449152) | human gut metagenome | biome: human gut; feature: human-associated habitat; material: faeces | place: United Kingdom | collected 2010/2012 ... | reverse complement strand
CGCATATCGTGGGATTATCATCCCACTTTTATGCTCATATCGGGGCGGGTCATAACATTACTGCTTCTGGATCTTCATGGTCAGACCGATACGTTTCTTCGCCACATCCACAGTCAATACCTGCACATCCACAATATCTCCGACGCTGACAGCTTCCAGCGGATGCTTGATATAGCGGTCGGTGATCTGGGAGATGTGCACCAGTCCGTCCTGATGGACACCGATATCCACGAACACACCAAAGTCAATGACATTACGCACGGTTCCTTTCAGAATCATGCCGGGCTTTAAATCCTTCATATCCAGAACATCACTGCGCAGGATTGGCTTCGGCATATCGTCTCTGGGATCTCTGCCCGGCTTCTCCAGTTCCTTCAGGATATCTGTCAGCGTGATCTCGCCGATTCCCAGCTCTTCTGCCAACAGTTTCTTATTCTTAATACGCTTTTCCAGTCCGGAAATATCTTTTGCATCATTTGATGCATTCTGTACTGCCGGTGCATTTTTCTTTGTAGAAGTTTCTGCAGAATTATCAAAGCTCACACCACCCATGGCCGCTGCCAGAGCCTTGCCCATAGCGGTATTGGTATTATGCACTCTTACGGTCTTACCTTTCTGCTCTTCCCGTTTCTTTGCTGTATTGGCTGCATTACTGCCGTTCTTCTGTCCGGAAGCCTGTGCCCCGCTCTTGTCGGAAGCTTTCTTAGCTGCCGCCTGTTTCTGGGCTTCCTTAATGTCCTCCATTGTCAGTCCCAGCTTCGCCATCAGCTGCTCCGCTGCTTCGTAGGATTCAGGATGAACGCTGGTGGCATCCAGAGGATTCTTACCATCCGGGATCCGTAAGAAACCGGCACACTGCTCATATGCCTTAGGTCCCAGCTTCGGCACCTTTAACAACTGCTTTCTGCTTACAAAACGCCCGTTATTTTCTCTGTAATCTACAATATTCTTCGCAATAGTCTTGTTAATGCCGGAGACATATTCCAGAAGGGATGCGGACGCAGTATTCAGATCCACACCGACCTTGTTTACACTGTCCTCCACCACGCCGCTTAAGGCATCGCTTAATTTCTTCTGGTTCATGTCGTGCTGATACTGGCCGACACCGATGGACTTGGGATCGATCTTCACCAGTTCTGCCAGGGGATCCTGTAATCTTCTGGCGATAGATGCAGCACTTCTCTGTCCCACGTCAAAATTAGGAAATTCTTCTGTCGCCAGCTTACTTGCGGAGTATACGGAAGCACCTGCCTCGTTGACGATCACATACTGTACCGGACGATCCAGTTCCTTCAACAGTTCTACGATTACCTGCTCGGACTCTCTGGAGGCTGTACCGTTTCCTACGGAAATTAAATCCACATTATATTTTTTGATCAGTTTCTTCAGTTCAGCTTTGGACTCCTCCACCTTATTCTGCGGTGCTGTAGGGAAGATCACTTTCGTATCCAGCACTTTTCCGGTAGCATCCACTACCGCCAGCTTACATCCGGTACGGAATGCCGGATCCCAGCCTAAGACCACTTTGCCTGCGATAGGAGGCTGCAGCAACAGCTGCTCTAAATTTTTACCGAAGACATTGATCGCTCCATCCTCTGCCTTTTCTGTCAGATCGTTACGGATCTCTCTTTCAATAGCGGGTGCTATTAAACGATCGTAGCTGTCTTCCGCTGCGGCACAGATTACCGGTGTAGTATATTCATTTTCCTTCGTGATCAGCTTTTTCTCCAGATAACGCAGAATACGTTCCTCTGGTGCATTGACTTTAACAGTCAGTACTTTTTCTGCCTCTCCACGGTTCAATGCCAATACTCTGTGACCTGCGATCTTCTTCACAGGCTCTTCGAAATTGTAATACATCTCGTAGACGCTCTGAGCCTTCTCATCCTTCGCCGTACCGGTCACAATGCCTTCCTCTACGGTGATATTGCGGATGTAAAGTCGATGATCCGCATCGTCGGAGATCATCTCGGCAATAATATCCTGTGCTCCCTGCAATGCTTCCTCCGGAGTCTTTACTTCTTTTTCTTCGGATACATACTTTGCTGCCTCGTTAAGCACCGGTTCTGTTGCCTCCTGGCACAGAATATATTCTGCCAGAGGTTCCAGCCCCTTCTCCTTTGCAATACTGGCACGGGTCTTTCTCTTGGGACGATAGGGGCGGTACAGATCCTCTACCACTACCAGCGTCTGGGCTGCCAGAATCTTCTCCTTTAACTCATCGGTAAGTTTTCCCTGTTCCTCGATGCTCTTCAGCACCTGCTCCTTTTTATCTTCCAGACTTCTCAGATAGGTCAGTCTCTCATCGAGATTACGCAGCTGCTCGTCGTTCAGAGATCCGGTGACCTCCTTACGGTAACGGGAGATGAAAGGGATGGTATTTCCCTCATCGATCAGCTTCACCGCAGCTTCCACCTGCCATTTTTCTACCTGAAGTTCTTCTTTGATTTTCTGTATAATATCCATAGTTCCTCCTGATGACATATTGTCATTTTGTTTTGCGCATGGATCTATTATACTGGAAATCGGAAGTTTTCTCAATCTTTTCATTTTTATTTCATTTGCTTATTACAAGAAAAAATGGTACAGTACTTAATATAAGCGCGGCAGACAAATTTACCATATGCCGCCCGGAAATGAGGCTTTCTATGGATTATTATCAGAATCAGAATAACGAAATGAATCAAAATATACCGCAGATCGATCCGAAATACAGAGGGTTATCGATCGCTTCTATGGTCTGCGGCATCTGTTCCCTGGTATTATGCTGCACAGGACTGCTGTCCATTCCCACCGGTGCTCTGGGCATTCTCTTTGCATTGCTCACCCGGAAAAGAGGGCAACGCATGAACAATATGTGTGTTGCCGGGATCTGGCTGTCCTGTGTGGGACTGGCACTTGGTATCTTCATCACGATCAGCAGCATTGTCACGGTATTCACAGATCCTTCTTATATGAATATGCTGGATCAGATGTACCAGCAGATGTACGGTGTCGATATGGAAGAATTCTGGCAATCTTACCTGTAAGACATGCCTATGTTTTCCGATGCATTCTGCGGTTACGAAATCAAAACCCGGAGCAGCCGGAATAACCAATAGAACGCAATAATAAAAAGAAAAGAGGATTTCTATGATACAATATGCATCCAGAGCCCAACTCAAAGAAAAAGCCAGAGATCAGATGGCAGGGCATTACGGCAATGCCATCCTGCTGTCCATCTGCCGGAGTCTGATCGTATTTTCCCTCTCCTTTGCCGTCAGCATGCCCTTCACTATGATCCTTACCGTACGGACACTTATGGGGGGAAGCGCAGAGACATCTCTGACGGAATATCTGCTTTTGACAGCCTGTACGACTTTATTGTCGATTTTCACCGGAGTATTTCAGACCGGCATCACATTATTTTATCTGAATACTGCCTGCAGCAGACCTGCTGTAACTGCCAATCTGTTCTACGGCTTCAAATACTTATTCAAAAAATCGCTCGGGATCTCCGCAGTACTGATCCTGCTGAATACGGCATGTACACTTCCGTTTGATATCTGCTATTTTCTCCTGCGGTCAGGTAAAGGCTTTGACGCCATAACCATGGCAATCCTGTGCATTGTGCTTATGGTCATCGGTATGTGTATCTATATTCCGTTATCCCTTGGTTTATCCCAGGCTTACTATTTACTGTTGGATTTTCCCCAGTATAGCGCTATGGAACTGATGAAATTAAGCTTCCGCATTATGAAGGGACATAAATGGGAGCTGTTCTGCTTACAGATGAGTTTCCTGCCGCTGGGATTTCTGTGTTTGCTGAGCTTCGGTATCGGAACTCTGTGGCTAGTGCCATATATGAACATGACCCAGACCTTATATTTCCTGGATCTGATGCAGAACGAGCACAGGCATTAATTGCCTGTGCTCTTTATTGTCTGTGCTATCACCGTGATGGTGTCCAGTACCATATCTTTCTGCGCATCATCCGTATAATTTCCGGTATACACATAAATTTTTCCATTTTTCAACTGATAGATCTGAATCTGGTCCGAAGCAATATTGTTACTTAAAAGTGCCTCACGGCCGCCCATGGCTTCTATCGTTTCCTCTGTCCACGCGCCGGTATCTACCATCATATCCAGTCCTTCCTGGGTCAGTGACATATTGTCCTCCAGATAGAACACCGGTGTACCTTCCATACTGCGCATTTCACTTTCCTTTATCACCATATAAGGAGCCTGTTCTTTTAAGCCATCCAACATTACCTGCAGAAGTTCCGGTTTCAACTGTGTGACCACGGTGTCATTCTCCGCCACCGAGATACTTGTGGAGCCGTCATCCGCTGTCCCTTTATAGAAGATCGTAAGCGGGTGATAATCCGTCGTCACCTGCTCCCACACTTCCCAGTCTTCTGCCGGATAGCTGAAACTGAACTTTCCATCACTTAAGCTCTCCAGTTCCATTCCCTGCAGATCTGCCAGCTCGATCACCGGATATTGGGAAGTCTGTACCCGATTCCGGACCAAAGGGATCACTTTTGCCGCCGTAACTATCACAGCCACAACGATCAGGGCAAGCACAATTCTGCTGCCCATGGACTCTCCTATCGCTTTTTTGCCCTGGTTTGTCTCTTTGTTTTCGTTTCTCATATGTAATTTTCTCCCTTATAAAAAATCACATTCCAGAAAGCTTTCACTCCTTCTGGAATGTGTCATTTACAAACTTGAATTTGTTAATTCTCTGTGTTCTTCTTATCTCCCTGCACGCTGATCCATTTCAGATAGCCATTGATGAAGATATCCAGTCCGCCGTCCAGTACTGCGTCCACATTACCGGTCTCCACATCGGTACGATGATCCTTGACCAGTGTGTAAGGCTGTAATACATAGGAGCGGATCTGGTTGCCCCAGCCAATCTCCTTGACCTCACCGCGGATATCAGACAGCTTCTCGGCATTTGCTTCCTGCTTTAACAGATACAGCTTGGCTTTCAGCATCTGCATTGCCTTATCCTTGTTCTGGAACTGGCTTCGTTCGTTCTGACACTGCACCACTGTTCCCGTCGGGATATGAGTGATACGGATCGCAGATGATGTCTTGTTGATGTGCTGGCCGCCGGCACCACTGCTTCGATAAGTATCGATGCGCAGATCCTTCTCATCAATATCCACATCCAGATCTCCTTCGATATCCGGCATAACATCCAGAGATACAAAGGATGTCTGACGCTTACCCTGGGCATTGAAAGGAGAGATACGCACCAGACGGTGTACACCCTTCTCAGACTTCAGATAGCCGTAGGCATTCAGACCATTGACCTGGAAAGTCACTGACTTAATCCCGGCCTCATCACCATCCAAATAGTCCAATACTTCGATGGTAAAGCCCTTGCGCTCCGCCCAACGGGTATACATGCGATACAGCATACCGCACCAGTCACAGCTTTCGGTACCGCCGGCACCGGCATTGAGCTTTAAGATCGCATTGTTCTTATCGTATTCTCCGGACAATAGGGTACCGATCCTAAGTTCGTCGAATTCCCTGATGAATTCATCCAGTTCTCCGCGGATTTCCGGGATCAGAGACTCATCGTTCTCCTCATATCCCATGTCGATCAGAGTCAGGATATCATCGTACTGTGTAGAAAGCTTATCACACTCTCCCACCGTATCCTTCAGGTTCTTCAGTTCTTTCATTTTCTGGTTGGAACGCTCCGGGTCATCCCAGAATCCGGGAGCCTCCATCTCACGTTCCATTTCTTCGATCCGCTTTGCCTTGTTAGCAAGGTCAAAGTGAATCCCTCACTTCCGCTAAAGGTGTTTCGTAGGACAGGATTTCTGTCTTCATCTGATCTAATTCAACCACTTAACGTCACCCACTTTCTTATTCTATTATTTTAATGATGCCAGGATCAAAAGGTCTAAGCCCACATGAGCTTGCTCATAGGTGGGTGAAAGACCTTGGGTAGGATTGTTCCGTGCTGCCGCACTATCTTCCGACTGTTGTCAGAAAGCATCACGCTTTCCGTCCGCAGCAGTTCTTGTATTTTTTACCGCTTCCGCAGGGGCAGGGATCGTTCGGGTACACCTTTGCATTTTCACGCTTTACAGGTCCCTTCGGTAAGGAATCGTCCTTGTTCGTTCCGGTGATCTTCGCCTGCTGCTCACGCTCTACCTTCTGTTCGATCTTGATATGGAACAGAAGTCTCACAGTCTCTTCCCGGATGTTCTGAGTCATCTCATCGAACATCTCGTAACCGCTCATCTTGTACTCTACCAGAGGATCTCTCTGACCATATGCCTGTAAGCCCACGCCCTGACGCAGCTGCTCCATATCGTCGATATGATCCATCCACTTGCGGTCAATGACCTTCAGCAGAACCACACGTTCCAGCTCACGGATGGCTTCCGGTTCGGGGAACTCGGCTTCTTTTGCTTCGTACAGCTTCACAGCTTCTTCCTTTAACTGCTGCTTTAGGCTGTTCTTCTTGGGCTTCTTCACACGCTCCGGTGTCAGAGGCTGTAACGGGATCGTAGGAATGAGCAGGGTATTTAACTCATTGAAATCCCAGTCGGAGATATCTGCGTCGTCATTGATACAGATATCTACACAGTTCTCGGTAATATCGGTGATCATCTTGTAGATCACATCACGCATGCTCTCGCCGTTCAGTACCCGCAGACGCTCCTCGTAGATAATCTCTCTCTGTTCACTCATGACACGGTCATACTCTAACAGATTCTTACGGATACCGTAGTTGTTGCTCTCGATCTTCTTCTGTGCAGATTCGATGGCATTGGTCAATGCTTTGTGTTCGATCTCCTGTCCCTCAGGGATACCTAAGGTATTGAACATGCTGATCAGGCGCTCGGAACCGAACAGTCTCATCAGATCGTCCTCCAGAGAGATGTAGAACTTGGACTCACCGGGATCTCCCTGACGTCCGGAACGACCACGCAGCTGATTATCGATACGTCTGGACTCATGACGCTCGGTACCGATGATCTTCAGACCGCCGGCCTCTCTTGCCACATCGTCAAGCTTGATATCGGTACCACGGCCTGCCATGTTGGTAGCGATGGTTACCGCACCGTGTACACCGGCATCGGCTACGATCTCTGCTTCCAGTTCATGGAATTTTGCATTCAGTACCTTGTGCTGGATGCCGCGCTTGGTCAGCATTCTGCTCAGTTCCTCACTGGCTTCGATCGTGATCGTACCTACCAGTACAGGCTGTCCTGTGGCGTGTGCTTCCTCTACCGCATTCACGATAGCATTCAGCTTCTCTCTCTTCGTCTTATATACAGCATCCTGCAGATCCTTACGGATAACGGGACGGTTCGTAGGGATCACAACAACATCCATGCCGTAGATCTCACGGAACTCGGTCTCCTCAGTGAGAGCCGTACCGGTCATACCACACTTTTTATCGAATAAGTTAAAGAAATTCTGGAAGGTAATGGATGCCAGCGTCTTACTTTCTCTCTTCACCTTTACATGCTCTTTTGCTTCGATTGCCTGATGCAGACCATCGGAGTAACGGCGTCCCGGCATGATACGTCCGGTAAATTCATCGACGATCAGTACCTGGTCATCCTTTACCACGTAATCCTTATCACGGAACATCAGATTATGGGCACGTAATGCCAGAATGATGTTGTGCTGGATCTCCAGGTTCTCGGGATCAGCGAAGTTATCAATGTGGAAGAATCTCTCAACCTTCTCCATACCTGCTGCGGTCAGGTTAATGATCTTATCCTTCTCGTTGACTACGAAGTCTCCGGTCTCTTCCTGTACCACACCCATAATGGCATCCATCTTGGTCAGTTCCTGTACATCATCACCGCGCTTCATCTGACGTGCCAGCAGATCACACATTTCATATAAAGCGGTAGACTTGCCGCTCTGTCCGGAAATGATCAGAGGAGTTCTCGCTTCATCGATCAGTACAGAGTCCACCTCATCGATGATGGCATAATGCAATCCACGCAGAACCAGCTGTTCCTTGTAAATAACCATGTTATCACGCAGATAATCAAATCCCAGTTCGTTGTTGGTAACATAAGTGATATCACACTTGTAAGCTTCCTGTCTCTCCTCGGAGGTCATGCTGTTCAGTACCACGCCGACCTTCAGTCCCAGAAACTCATGTACCTGACCCATCCACTCCGCATCACGCTTCGCCAGATAGTCATTGACGGTAACAACATGGACACCCTTGCCTTCCAAAGCATTCAGATAAGCGGGAAGGGTAGACACCAAAGTCTTACCTTCACCGGTACGCATCTCTGCGATACGTCCCTGATGCAGGATGATACCACCGATCAGCTGTACTCTGTAGTGTTCCATGTTCAGAACACGCTTTGCAGCCTCTCTTACGGTTGCATAAGCCTCCGGAAGCAGATCGTCCAGAGTCTCTCCCTCGGTCAGACGCTTCTTGTACTCCTCGGTCTTACCCCGCAGTTCCTCATCGGAAAGTGCCTGCATTGTAGGGCGGAGTGCCTCGATCTTGTCCACCAGAGGTTCAATACGCTTCAGTTCTCTGGAACTGTGCGTGCCAAATATCTTCTCAATAACGCTCATTTTTTCCTCGTTTCCGCACCCTTTTGACAATAAAATGTCCATGGGTCTTCGCATAATTCAAAGGTTATTGTAGCAGATTTTCCTCTATGTTTCAACCTTTCAATGCGCCCGTTGCCGTGAAAAGACTGTAAAAATTTTATGAACAGCTCTCTTCATCTATTCTGTCCCGGAAAATTGACAGTCCGGGGAAAAATTATTATAATTGAAATAAGTAGGATTTACGAAAGCACCTGATGATTTTCAGGTTACCGAAAGGCACAAGGATTACGGTCTATGAAGAGATTATCCATCACACAATTGATTCCCGGAATGATTGTTGCAGAAGATGTCTACAATCTGGATCATGAACTTCTGATTCCGAAGGGCACGGTTCTCACGGACAAGCTCATCACGAAGCTGGATCTGTACGGTATTCTCACAATCTTCGCCGAAGATGTACTCCCGGCATCGGATCTTTCTGAAACGGAATCCTCCCACTATGAACGGATCAAAAGTTCTCCGGAATTTCATCTGTTTAAAGAAGATTTTGAGAATGAAGTCGAACTTTTCCGGGAAAATATGAATCTGGTCGTTCAGAAGAATACAGCCCTGGATGTGAAAACTCTGCTGAAAAACACACTTTCCATTGTTTCGAATCATTCCGGCAGCATCAGTATTCTGGATATGCTTCAAAATATGCGGGAATACGATGATTCCACCTATACCCACAGTCTGAATGTGGCACTGATCTGTAATATTCTGGCGGGATGGCTGAAGCTTCCGAAAGAAGACGTGGAACTGGCTACTGCCTGCGGTCTGTTCCATGACATCGGCAAAATGCTGATTCCCTATTCCATCATCGCCAAGCCCGGCAGACTGTCCGAGGAAGAGTTTGCCACGGTAAAAAAACATCCTGCTCTGGGATATGAATTACTGCAGTCTCAGGATGTGGACGTGCATGTGAAAAATGCAGCTCTGATGCACCACGAACGTAGTGACGGCAGCGGTTACCCCGCGAAATTAAAAGGGAACCAGATCGATCCTTATGCACGGATGGTAGCCATTGCGGATGTCTACGATGCCATGACGGCAGCCCGCTGTTACAGAGGACCTTTGTGTCCGTTCTGTGTGATTGAAATGTTCGAAACGGAAGGCTTCCAGAAATACGATGTTTCCATTCTGCTTCCTTTCCTGGAAAACGTGGTAAATTCCTGCCTGCAAAACCGTTGTCTGTTGAACGATGGACGAAAAGTCACAATCATTTACATCAATAAGGAAAAATTGTCCCGCCCTGTAGTACAGTACGGCGAGGAATATATCAATCTGGCAGACCAGCCGGATCTGAAAATTGAAAAGCTGTTGTAAGTTATCATTTGAAAATTATTTTTTACGCACAATTTTGTACCTCACATTGTACTATAATACAAAGCACTAAAGCATATATTATGTGCCAGTGGCACATGTTTAGCACGGATCGAAGCAAAGCGGAGAAATGGGCTTGAAAATGCGGAGGTACGGAAAGGTATAGGTATTCTATTTATGTCAGACACAATTCATTTGTATGTAAATATGTCCGGAAATACAATTCCGGGCACTTCTTTTGCCACCATCGGAGAAGCATTGGCTTCCCTGCCGGATGTTCCTGCCTCAGAATCCGGAAAGCAGTTCCCGGCTCCCGTTTCAGAGCTGCCGCCGGTGATCCTGCATATCGGTAAAGGAATTTATCGGGAAAAGCTGGTAATCACCCGTCCGAATATTACTTTTGAGGGTACCGGCGGTGACGAGACGATCCTTGTCTATGGAGATGCTGCCTTCGATCTCATGCCGGAGGGGGATAAGCGAGGTACCTTCCGTACTGCTTCCGTCCGGATCGACACTCATGACTTTACCGCCAGAAACCTGACTTTCCAGAACGATTCCGGCTACGGCCACACCGTAGGGCAGGCACTGGCCGTCTATGTGGACGGTGACCGCAATGCCTTTTATAACTGCCGGTTCTTAGGCAGTCAGGATACGATCTTCGATGCCCCCCTGCCATTAAAAGAGGCTCAGCCCGGCGGATTCAAGGGTCCCGGAGAATTCAAGCCCCGGACCATAGGACGCCATTATTATGAAAATTGCTTTATCCAGGGTGATGTGGATTTCATCTTCGGCAGTGGAATTGCCTGGTTTGAGCATTGCACGATCTTCTCCAAGCTGCCCGGAGACCGGATTCCACCGGAAAGTCCGGAGTCTGAAGTAATCTACGGCTATGTGACTGCTGCCTCCACCCCGCAGGAAGAGCCCTACGGCTACGTGTTCCATGAATGCAAATTAGAGAGCGACTGCCCGCCCAATTCCATCTATCTGGGACGTCCCTGGAGAGAATGGGCAAAGACAGTGTTCCTGCACTGTGAACTGGGTGCACATATCCACCCCGCCGGCTGGCAGGACTGGAAAAAGCCCCACGACCACTTCTACTACGGAGAATACAACTCCTACGGCCCCGGTGCCTCCCCTGCCACCCGCGCCGACTTCTCCCACCAACTGACGGATGCGGAAGCTGCGGAGTATACCGTGGAACGGGTGATGAAGGGTTGGGAGCCACAGACATTCTGAACCTTTGCGTGAAATGCTTTTTCGAGCATTCAAACCGTCCGATGCGGTCCATTGTGAAAGGAGTTCCGACATTTATGTATGGAGAAGAATTGTCTCGTCAACTGGCACTGGATTACTGCTGTAGTCCCGCAGATGTTGCTGATTCGGAGAACCATTTTTCAATTTATGCTCCACAAGAAGGACGCCGCCGCTTTCAGGAGGCTTTGATCCGTGGCTTGAAAATTGCTGTCGTCAATGGGAAATTATTATTTACCGGTTCCGAAGAAATTGTTGCAGAATGTAGAAAGCGTTATGCCGATGTAACCGGTGAATGGTTCTTCGATGCGAAAAGACTTCGGGAAATAGAAGAACTGCTGTTGCCGTTCCACCTCCGTGTTGCGCAGGCGCATCCTTTTTTTCTGCCGGAAGCCGATGTCATGCCTTCCTCTGGCATTTCTTTGCCAGATGCGTCTGATGCTCTCGCCTTCGATTTGATTCGGTATGACCAAAATGCCATTCTGCAGTTCCGGGAAGACAACCGCTTTGATGAGGCATTTGCCTTCGATCCCTATGCCCCGGATGTTCTGGGTATTGCCGCAGCAAAAGACGGACAGATCCTTGGCATGGCCGGTGCCAGTGCCGACAGTCCTCTGTTCTGGCAGATTGGTATCAATGTTGATTCCCATGCTGTCGGAATGCATGTGGGTTCTACTCTGGTAAGACTTCTGGCGCAGGATATCATCGCTCAAGGTGCCGTTCCCTATTACGGCACAAGCATGTCACATATTGCCTCCCAACGGGTCGCCCACAGAGCCGGATTTGCTGTGGCGTGGGCAGAATTGGTTGCGGAGGAAATAAAGTAAATGGAAAGTTACGCGAGCAATGAGCCGCGCATAGGCATAGTGAAGAC
>ERZ824480.2993-NODE-2993-length-12038-cov-2.935408_pt1 | contig 12038 bp, 10 predicted proteins | sample MGYA00519861_ERZ824480 | MGnify/ENA primary metagenome ERZ824480 (study PRJEB31778, sample SAMEA3449152) | human gut metagenome | biome: human gut; feature: human-associated habitat; material: faeces | place: United Kingdom | collected 2010/2012 ... | reverse complement strand
GTCTTAAAAATTTGCGTGACGGCGTCGGCATGGTACTTCAGAAAAATGTATTGTTCAGCGGAAGTATCGAAGAAAATCTTCGTTGGGGTGACGAAAATGCCACAATGGAAGAAATTCGTGCCGCTGCGGACGCCGCACAGGCTGACGGATTTGTAAACGCATTTACGGACGGCTATAATATGGAGCTCGGACAGGGCGGTGTCAATGTTTCAGGCGGACAAAAGCAGAGATTGTGTATCGCAAGAGCACTTTTGAAAAAGCCGAAAATTCTTATACTTGACGACAGTACAAGTGCCGTTGACACAGCCACAGAGGCTAAAATCAGACAAGCGTTTACAACGAGTTTGAAACACTCGACTAAAATAATAATAGCACAGAGAATTACATCCGTAATAGACGCGGATAAAATAATTGTGCTTGAGGACGGAAAGATTATCGGTATGGGAAATCACAATGAGCTTATGAAGAATTGTGAAGAATATCGCGATATTTACTATTCTCAAACAGATAAAGAAAAAGAAGTTTCTTAATTTGTACATCTTATCAGCCCACGATAAGAAATGTATTGACTATGTGGGCAGAAAGGCTATGGAAGTAAAATGCCTCCAATGGGACCACCGAACAGGAACAGAAATCAGAAAAAACAGAAACCTAAAAATACAAAGGCGACTGCAAAAAGACTGTTTTCGTATTTGGAACAGGAAAAGCATAAAATTGCGGCGGCATTTGTGTGTGTTTTGGTAAGTTCTGCGTCAACATTGTGCGGCTCGTATCTTTTAAGACCGATTATTAACGGACTTATAGATTCGACCAAAACATCTCAGCAGAAAATCACTTCGCTTATGGCAGGACTTGCACTTATGGCAGTGGTTTATGTACTCGGTGTCGGTGCAACATATTTGCAGGGACGTATTATGATCAGCGTTTCACAGGGTACTCTGAAACGTATCAGAGAGCATTTGTTCCGTAAGGTGCAGAAACTTCCTGTCAGATATTTTGACACAAACCCTACGGGTGATATAATGAGTCGTTTTACTAATGACGTTGATATTATCGGCGAAATGCTTAATTCGACTCTTGTACAGATTTTCTCGGGTACGATAACTTTAATCGGTACACTTGCACTTATGCTTTACACAAACTGGGTGCTTGCGGTTGTGACGATTGTAGTATCACCGATTATTGCAAAAATCGGAACTGCCATAGCCGGTAAATCGCGAAAATATTTTATGAAACAACAAACCGACTTGGGTAAAGTAAACGGTTATATCGAAGAAACCGTTACAGGTCAAAAGGTTGTTAAGGTATTTAATTATGAAGAAAATGTCGTAAATGAATTTTCCGAGCTTAATCAAAGTCTTAGAAATTCACAGGTTAAGGCACAGTTTATAAGCGGAATTATGGGGCCTTGTATGAACGCAATGAGCCAGGTCAACTACACATTGACAGCTTGTGTCGGCTCGATAATAGCTTTCGCGTCACGTTGGGGCGGAGGTGTTCCGTTTTCCGCACTTGACATAGGCGGTCTTACTGTTTTCGTAAACTATTCAAGACAGTTTTCAAGACCTATAAACGAACTTGCACAGCAGGTTACAAATATTATGTCGGCACTTGCCGGTGCGGAACGTGTATTTAACGTTATGGACGAGGCAGAAGAAATAGATGAAGGTAAAAAACTTGTACTTAATAAAGTACACGGTGACGTCTTGGTTGAGGGTGTGACATTTGGATATAATCCCGATAAAACAATTTTGAAAGATGTTTCTGTTTTCGCCCACCCGGGACAGAAAATAGCACTTGTCGGTTCAACAGGTGCGGGTAAAACAACAATAACCAACTTGATTACACGTTTTTATAATATTAATAAAGGAAAAATCACTATTGACGGTGTTGACATTAAGGATATAAGCCTTGAATGTTTAAGAGAAAACATCGCGATGGTTTTACAAGATACACATTTGTTTACAGGCACGATTTTGGAAAATATTCGTTACGGCAGACTTTCGGCTACCGATGAAGAAGTTCGACAGGCGGCGAAAACTTCTTGTGCGGATATGTTCATAAAAAATATGCCTGAAGGCTATGATACAATGCTAAAGGGGGACGGTTCAAACCTTTCACAAGGTCAGCGTCAGCTTTTGAATATTGCGCGAGCCGCTTTGTCAAAAGCACCGATACTTGTGCTTGACGAGGCAACAAGCTCCGTCGATACAAGAACGGAAAAGCATATCAATGAGGGTATGGACGCTCTTATGGAGGACAGAACCACGTTTGTTATAGCACACAGACTGTCTACAATTCGTAATGCGGACGCGATTATGGTACTTGAAAACGGTGAGATTATCGAAAGAGGTACTCACGAAGAACTGCTTAAAAAGAAAGGCAGATACTTTGAATTGTATACGGGACTCAAAGAACTTGATTAATTTATGCTATATGGCATAGAAAGGAATGGTCAGATAAAATGAAGGTATATCAGTTAATCTATACCTCTGTACAGCATAGCCTGTCCGATCCCGAACTTGGACTTGTCAATCAGTCGGGGCTGAGAGTGTTTTCATGCACACAGGGACTTACAAAGCAAAATATTGATGAAACAATAAGATTTGCTACTTACAGACTTCCGAAAAACAATGAAATTAAATATACACAGACACCTTGCGATCCGACAGTGCCTGAACTGTTTCCGAAAATTTTCAGAACGTTCAGACTTTCAGACGGAAGATATGTTGCAATGCAGATTTCTTATGCCGGTTATGATTTTGACGGTCAACCGGGCAATGTGTTTGCTCATGCATTTATATTTGATGATGTTGACGAAAACTTTTTGCCGGAAAGATATATCGGACATAAGCGTTACAGAACGCATCTTACCGAAAAGGATTTGAACGGTCAGATTGTTCATTATTTGAAACCGCTTGATAATATCGCACCGTCTGAAGGTGTCGAAAATAAGGTTATCAACTTTATCGGCGAACATAAGTATGAATTGACTTATGTTTTAGACAGAGCGACAAGACTTCTGACTTCAGATGATATTAAAAATATATGTATCGCGGCAAATGACGCGGAAACGGTGCAGATGTATTTGCTTGCATTAAAGTGGATTTTACCAATCAGTCTTTCCGAAAACACAGGTATTTCAACGTATAACGTGTACTTACCGTCGGATAAACAAAAACAGATTGTGTTCCACGGAACTATAAAACAGCATAATAATATAACAGGTCAAGCCATTGAGGCGAGAAAAAATTGTATCTATATTGATATAGAAAATACAAAATTTCCGCATAGTGCAAAGTCAATGCTGTTGGGATTTGACATTGATGAACTTCGTGAAATATACAGAAAATATCATTTCACGTCAATGACACAACTGCTTGACTGGCAGGCAACTTGGGAAAATACAACCAAAACGGGTATAGGCGGAAAACTTATTAAGCTAAAAAAATCGGCAGGCGACAATGCTTTCAAAACACGTGTGCTTGAACTTTATCCGGCTATAAACGACCTTAATATGAAAAACGTAAAATTTGAACTTTCAAAGATTATGTTTGACAATATTGAATTGTTCCCGAACGAAAAAGAACGCGTGACGGAAATTTATATGGGTCAATGTATCGAAAAACTTTGCAAAGGCGAGAATGTTGAATTTGTAAATCCTTTGGGCAATGGAGAAAACGCAAAAGAACAGGCAAATGCGATAAGAGCAAAGCTTTCGATTTATATGAATTTTGTTCGTGAAAATATAGACGATATTTCAGATAAGAATAAAACCGAACTGCTTGGACTGTTCGGAAGTATAAAGCATATGGCAGAGGTTGACACCTGGAAATCGTTGTTTACAAATAAAGAAGATTTAAAATTATTCGTGCTTTTGGCATCACAGATTGTCATAACAGGTACGGGACTTAACGCCTTTACACAGGTAAAGGGTTGGGAAAAGTCCGATTTGGCAGAATTGGTTGCATATTTTGAATCTTCGACAAAAGATCCGTTCTTAAAGAAAAGCTGTATAAAGTATATATACAACAATAACTTGGATTGGTCTAAGTACGGTATTTCAAAAACACTTCATGCGAAAACAAAAGGCGAAAGAGAACAGGATTTGCAGAAAATCAGACGTATGCTTTCAAAGGTCGGATATATACCGTATCAGCGTGCGACATATACGAGCTTGAAACCTGAAGTTACGGACGATATAAGAAATAATAATTCACCGCTTTTGATTTCAAGACTGCTTTATGCGGTTTATCGTTGGCAGGGAACTTACGGCAATCAGATGAAAGCCGAAAAGTGTGCAAACAGAGTCAGAAAACTGCTTTTGGAAATGAGAAAAACGCAGACTTCGTGCTTTAATTTTATGATTCCTAAATTGGCACTTGAAATAATTGAGTCACCGGGACATTATCACGAAGTTATGATTAATACGGAAACAATGCCTCCGAGCTTTTGGAATTGGTTCTTAATCGGCTATAACAAGAGCAAGGAAGATGAGGATAAAATGCTTGCGTATACGAGAGTATACAGTGCAAGTAAAGCGAAAATGTCGAGAATTCCGGCAAAGAAAAAAATGCGTGAAACTTTTAAAGACGTAGTTGAATAGGAGAGATTATGATGAATATAAAAAAGAAAATTATGGTAATATTTGCAACCGGTATTATGGCATTTTCAGCATCACCATTCGTATTGGCGGCAACTCCGGCACCTGCAAACAACACTCAACAGGCAGAACAAGTTGACACAACCAAGCAAGATACGGCTAATCAAAATAACACAGCCAATCAAAATACACAGGCACAAATTCCGGCAGCCGGAAATGCACAGACTCAAACGGACACTTCAACACAAGTTTCAAATAAGAAATACTTGTCAAAGGGATGGGCTGTATTTTGGTTTATATTCACTATTATAATCAATGCAATTATCAGCTTTTGGATTGGAAACAGATTTTACAAACTTTCAAAGAAAGATAATCACCTTTCATTTGAAATCAGAGCATTGAGAAAAGATATTGAAGAAAAATTCGTAAACAACGTAGGCGGTTTTTCAGAACAAGAAGTTGATATTAAGAATTTAAACGAAAGTCTTGCACTTGATGATGAAGGATTAAAGCCGACTGCAAAACAGCCTGTACTTAATGAAGTCAGTGCGGAAGAAGAAGCACGTTTCAGAAGATGGGAAGAGGCTCAGTCTAAACCGAGAAAAGAAAGAGTAAAGCCTAAATCAGTATTAAAAGAAGAATTTGACGAAGAACTTGACGACGTTAAGAAGATAAAGAGAAAGAATTATCAGCCTAAACGTAATCCGAGCGAAGATTTCGAGGATGAGAAAGAAAACGAAAAATCAGAAAGTGTCGATATGGACGCTACAAGAGAAATCAAGCTAAAGGGCGAGGGCGTAAAATCAAAAGCCAAAGAACTTTTGGGTGATATATTCCCGTTTAAAGAGGACTAAAATAAAGTAGGCAAGCCGTGGCTTGTTTATTGTCAAAAAGACTGTCGTAGGACAGTCTTTTTTGAAAAGAAAGGTGCTGTTATGGATTTAAAAGATGTTCAGCCATATATAGAGGACAAAGTCTGTATGGTTACTGGCGGCGGAGGTTCAATCGGCAGTGAAATAGTGCGTTCACTGTCAAAACTCAATGCGGAAAAAATCGTAATTGTCGATATATACGAAAACGGTGCGTACAGTGTAAAATGTGAAGTCGGCGACAAGGTGACGGTTGAAATTGCGTCTGTTCGCGATTATGAGAAAATGGACTGCATTATGAATAAATACCGTCCCGATATTGTATTTCACGCGGCGGCACATAAGCACGTTCCTTTTATGGAGCTTAGTCCCGAGGAGGCTGTCAAAAACAATGTAAAGGGTACAGAAATGGTTGCCGATTTAGCCGAAAAATATAACGCGGACAATTTTGTGCTTATTTCAACGGATAAGGCGGTTGAGCCGATAAGCGTGATGGGTGCAAGTAAGCGTTGTTGTGAAATGTATGTGTATGAAAAGTCGCTGAAATCAAAACACACTAAGTTTTCAGCGGTGCGTTTCGGAAATGTTTTAAATTCCAACGGTTCTGTTATTCCGTTGTTTAAAAAACAAATCGAAAACGGAGTTGTGACGGTGACGGATAAGGACGTTACGCGATTTTTTATGACTATACCGCAGGCAGTTGAGCTTGTTCTTATGTCAATGACGATTGCGAATGGCGGCGAAATTTTTGTGTTTGATATGGGCGGAGCGGTGAGAATACTTGACGTTGCGGAAAAAGTTATAAAAGACGGTGGAAAAGTGCCGTACAAAGATGTAAAAATTGAGTTTACAGGTCTGAGAAAAGGGGATAAACTTCACGAAAAACTGTTTTTTGACTTTGAACAACCGCAAAAAACACGCTATAAAAAAATATTGCGTGTAAATGGCAGCAGTATAGAAAATTTTGCGGAAATGCTTGATAAGCTGTACGAAAAAGCCTATAAAAACGACAGTGACGGAGTTCGTGAAATTATAATGAAAATGACAAACAGTTAAGGGGGAAGAGTTATGAAAAAATTGCTTTGTATTATAGGTATCATATTTGCGACAATGATGTCAACAACGGCATTTGCCGAAATGTTTTCTTTTCAGAGCGTTTTGGGAGTGAATGATATATCCGATATTCAAAGCGCGGTTATAGTGGGAGATAACGGAAAATGTGCGGATATTGAACAGGAAGATTTACAACAGTGGCTTAATGTGTATTGGAATTTTCAGGGCTATGAGCCTGTGATTTTACCGCAGTCGAATAACGGCTATTATTATATTAAGCTATGGAACAAGGATAAAACAAAATCTTATGTTGTGAATGCAAATTCGGGTATATTAGTAGGAAGATACGGTGAACCGAGCAAATCTCAAGGAGAGGTTAAGGAAAATTATTTGTGGTATTTTCCGTATATAGGAAATGCAAGAAATGCGTTATATACGGAAAATTCAATATTGCAAACCAAATATTTATATGAAGGATATAACTTGCGTGATGTTACATCTGATGATGTGGCGGTTGTGCCTGAAGACAATATATTTTCATCAGACGGTGCGAGCGATTGGGCGAAAGAAGAAATGCAAAAGGCAGCGGCTTGTAATTTACTGCCGATAGATTTTACAAATGAATATACAAGAAGTATAACAAGAAAAGAATTTTGTGATTTGATTTATCGTCTTACCGCAACGGAATTTAATCCGATTGCCGACTCAAGAAAAGGTCAACAGGACGCAATAAATGATGTTATCGCAGAAAGACAGCTTGAAGATAAAATCAGCGAAGTTTCATATTCCGATTGTGATGATGAAAAAATTAAATTTTTGTCGGGTGCAGGGATAATTTACGGTATGGACGACGGAACTTTTGCACCCGATGATAATATTACCCGTGAACAGGCGGCGGCTATTCTTTACAGAACGGCTGGATTTTTGGGAAACAAGACGATTGTCGAGCCGAATGGTACGACATTTGATGATGTAAAATTAATTTCTGATTGGGCGAGAGTGTCTGTTTCGATTATGAATTCAATGAAGATTATGGAAGGAGTTTCTGATACTGAATTTGCTCCGAAAGTCAACTACACCGTTGAACAGGCTATTGCAACAATGGTAAGACTTTATAATTGTTATTAAAAACGGTCTTGCAAAAATGAAAGAATTGTTGTAGAATACATTAATAACTATGTAATTTAGGAGAGGGTTTAATTGGATATACATGAGGCATTGCAAACCGCCGGACAGTATATTTATATAGGTTTTCGTGCATTGCTTGAGGGGCTGCAAAAGCTGTTCGGAATGTTGGCAGATTGGTATCAAAGTCTGCCATGGCCGAATGCGATAAAGCTTTTCAGCAATGATACGGCTAATAAATATTTGTTTTTCGGTATTGCAATATACTTGCTTTTGATGAATATATGGGCATTCGCACTGTTCGGTGCGGATAAATCAAATGCAAAGAGAAAACAGAGAAGAATAAAAGAAAGTAAATTGATGAAAGTATGCTTTTTCGGCGGTGCGACAGGCGGTATTATCGGTATGAATGTGTTCCGTCACAAGACGCTGAAAAAGAAATTTTCGGTCGGTATACCGATTTTGTTCGTATTACAGCTTATTTTAAACAGTTTCATACTCGGATTTTTGGGATTTTGGACGTTTTTCTAAAAGGACTGGAATTTTCAAAGAAAGTGTGATATAATAAAATAAGAATTTGTCGGAAAGGAAGATACGGCAGTGGAATTGAAAGATATTTTATCGACAGACGATAAATTGAGAATTATACAGGAACTTGTACCGGGTAAACAAATTACCCTTGCACACGTTATCGCAAGTCCCGACCCTATTTTATACACGAAGCTTGGACTTAATCCCGAAATTGACTTCGGAAGAAGTGCAATAGGAATACTTACAATGAGTCCTGCGGAAACGGCGATTATAGCGGCAGACTTGGCTACAAAAACATCAAATGTTGATTTAAGCTTTGTTGACCGTTTCAGCGGTACGCTTATAATTACGGGTATGGTTGCGGACGTTGAAACGTCACTTCGTGCAATTATGGACTATGCCGAAAGAACTCTTAAATTTACTGTTTGCGAGATAACAAAAACATGAAGAAGATAATACTTATCGGTAGAAGTGAGTGCGGTAAAACCACGCTTACACAGGCACTTAAAGGCGAAAAAATACATTACCATAAGACGCAGTATGTGAATAACTTCGATGTAATTATCGATACACCAGGCGAGTACGCAGAGACGAAACAGTTATCAGGGGCGTTGGCAGTTTATGGATGTGAGGCGGATATCATCGGACTTTTAATGAGTGCGATTGAACCGTTTTCCCTTTATCCGCCGAATGTAGTATCTGTAAGTAACCGTGAAGTCGTAGGTGTTGTTACGAAATGTGACCACTGGGCAGCGAATCCGGAATTAGCGGCAGAGTGGCTACGTCTTGCAGGATGTAAGAAGATATTTTTTACCAGTGCGTATACAGGAGAAGGTATCGCCGAAATTTTAAGTTATCTCAAGGAACCTGTCGATGTCCTTCCGTGGGAAGTGGCGAAAGCAGAGTATGATAAACTTGGATTTGGTCCAGGCGAGAGTGAGAAACATACACTTAGAATATAAAATGAAAAGAGATGTTGCACTAGAGCGTGTTTGAAAAATGATTTTTTAAACACGCTCTAGAGTATTTTTTAAATACACTTTAAATATAGTGCAGCATCTTTTTGTTTAATGTACTCTCGGAGTCTTTCTAGCACAAAAAGACTCCGAGAGTACATTTTATAAAAAAGGAGAATTTTTATGATTGCAAACTCAAGATGTATCGCCTGCATTTTATCGAAACAGGAACGAAAAATACGGAAAAATTCAGACGAACAGAAGAAAAAAGAATACATACATAAAGTTTTAAAAATATTATATGAGTACGGCACAAAAGAATGTGCTCCAATGGTTGAAAAGCGCATCAAAGACATTTATAAAGAATACTATGAGGAAGATGTTGATTATGTTGCATTAAAGCATAGATATAATCAATATATGCTCGAAAAAGAAGAACGATGAGACGTCCGCAGAAATTCGCTGCGGGCTTCACCCGGAAAAGTTTTATGACGAGCTCGTTCTTAGAGCCTGCGGACAGCATTGAGCTGCTGCCTAATCATCGTCCGCCGGATTATCCATGTTGAAAATGACGCACGCTTTTTCTCGGAGGATTCCCATGAATCGACTCTCCTCAGCCTTTGCCGAGTCCCGCCTCGTCGGCAGCATCGCTGCCGTTATGCTCGCCGCCGCAGCCTCCGGCACTCATGCCGCTCCCCTCGAAACCCTCACCATCGCCGTCAACACAGGTTTCACGACAATGGATCCTTGGGACGCAACGGACAACCTTTCTCGTACTGCGGCCCGCTCCTTTTATGAGAGTCTTTATACGTTTGACAAGAATCTGAAACCGACGCCGCAGCTCGCGGAATCGGTCGACATCAGTCCGGACGGGCGCATATATACCTTTAAGCTCCGGCAAGGCGTGAAGTTTCACGACGGCACGATCTTGGATGCTGAAGCCGTCAAGCTCAGCTTCGAGCTCGGCGCCAGTCAGGATCTCAAACGCACGCGCCGAAATTTCTTCAATTTTGTCGAAAAAATCGAAGCCGCAGACAAGTACACCGTCCGCTTCACCTTGAAGAGTCCGATGACGGCTTTCCTTGAACGGCTCTCTAACGGCACAGCTGCAATCGCCTGCCCGAGTCTGCTCGCCCGCGCGAAGACGAAGCAGGCGCTTGCTTTTGAAGCCTGCGGCACGGGGCCCTATACGCTGGTTTCCTTCAATCCCGCAGAAGAGCTTGTCGTCAAGAAGAACCCCAATTACCGGGATCCGTCGCTGCCGAAGCTCGACGGCATCGTTTGGAAGCCGGTGGTGGAAAACAGCACTCGTGCGGCGATGCTGCATACGGGTGAAGCGCAGTTTGTCTTCCCCATGCCTAATGAACAAATCGCTCAGTTTAAGGGGGATCCGAAGTTCCGTATTGAAGAGGTGCCTTCCATCATGCAGCGCTATCTCTCAATCAATACGACCGTTAAACCTTTCGATGACGTTCGCGTGCGTCAGGCGATCAACTATGCCATCAACAAGGAGGCGCTCTGCAAAGTGGCCTTTGCAGGCTACGCCGTACCTTCCGCGACGATCTATCCGGCAGAGATTCCCGGCGCACTGAAGCTCGGCCCCTGGCCCTATGATCCGAAGAAGGCTCGCGAACTGCTCAAGGAAGCAGGCTATCCGAACGGCTTCACGACTGAAATTTGGTCTGGATACTCCAACAGTACTTCGGCGAAAGTCGTTCAATTCCTGCAGCAGCAGCTTGCGCAGGTCGGCATCAAGACGACAACCCGTATGCTTGAGCCGGGCGTTCGCGCGCAGATCGTATATGGCGTTAAGGATCCGAAGGAAGCAAAATCCCGCCTTTATTACATTGGCTGGGCCGACGGATCAATGGATCCGGATTGGGTGCTTCGCCCGCTGCTCGATTCGCGGCAGGCGCCTCCGAAATTTATGAATACGTCCTACTACAGCAACCCGAAGTTCGACGCGCTGCTCGATGAAGCCATCAGCACTACGGATGAAGCCAAGCGTACGGCGCTTTATCAGCAGGCTCAGAAAATGGTTTGGAACGATGCGCCCTGGGCCTATCTTGTTTATGAGGTCGGCACTGCCGGTGCGGATGTACGGCTGAAGAACTTCCACCTTCGCGCTGATACGGGGATCGACTTCCGTGAAGCCTATTGGGATGAATCGGAAAGCGGCAAATAAGGCGTTCTGATCAAACCTTTGAAGGGCGGTGATTCTCTCTGGGAATCTCCGCCCTTTTCTGAATGTTTTCGGAGCATATACGACAAAACCCCAATCACTATCTTCAAGTTTGCTGAGCATAATGCCTCCCAACGAATACATGTGACTTTGTTCTGATTGAGTAATGCATTGCCGCAGCTTGATGCTGCAGCAATCGTCGGACTCTTTCAAGAAACAAGGCGCGAAATCAAGGAGGAGATGGTGATGAAATTCACTCAGTCGATTTTTGCAGCTGCATTTGCCTTTGCCGCTGCAGCAGCTTTTGCCGCCCCGGTCACTACGCAGGGCGTGGGCGTCGGCAAGCACGGCGATATTCAGGTCGCCGTGACGTTTGACAACGGCAAAATTCAGAAAATCGACATTCTGAAGAATGCCGAAAATCCGGTGCTTGCCAAAAAGGTCTTCACGGATTTGAAGGACCAGATCGTTGCTGCCAACTCAGTGCAGCTCGACGGCATTTCCGGAGCAACTTTCACGTCGAAGGGTTTGTTTGCTGCTGTTGAAGATGCGGCTAAGAAAGCGGGTGTCACGCTCGGCCAGGCCGATAAAAAGGCGCTCAAAGCCGCGGTCAAGGATCTGCCGAAGAATGCTTCCTATGACGTCGTAGTGATTGGTGCGGGCGGCGCAGGCTTCTCTGCTGCCATTGAAGCCAAGAACGCCGGCGCCACTGTAGTGCT
>ERZ824480.2990-NODE-2990-length-12051-cov-3.101367_pt1 | contig 12051 bp, 19 predicted proteins | sample MGYA00519861_ERZ824480 | MGnify/ENA primary metagenome ERZ824480 (study PRJEB31778, sample SAMEA3449152) | human gut metagenome | biome: human gut; feature: human-associated habitat; material: faeces | place: United Kingdom | collected 2010/2012 ... | reverse complement strand
CAATGCTCCAAGAACAACGGCTTCTCCAAGTTGCATTAACATTTGTTTCTACGTTCTAGTCTCGTGGGAACTCCTACCTCAGGATTTTGTACACGGTACATAGGCGAATGTGTGTAGTTCAGATCTTGGAGGAAATACTGGATTCCAGTGGAATAAAGGAAAAATCGACCATATAGATTCTACCAAAAATACAATGATAACAAGAAATACTTGACATGCTGCACGATAAGCGAAATAGGCAAAAAACTGAGTTGCCATAGGAAAATGACTATACCGCAACAGGCGCTGTTGCCATGTCTCCTGTTCTCCAGTTGAACGAGGAAGATATGTCCAATTCATATAGGAGATACGAATAGATTTCAGAGTCGTACTCACAAACTTATCCCATGCTGAAACAGGTTTTACAGGAGCAGCAATGGGTTCTGGGTCCTTTCCTTCCTCCATGAACAAAAGACTATCAACAAACATTTCAGAAAACCTCAGTATTCGCTTCCGACTTCGACACAGAGACTGTTTCCGTTCCTTGACGATGCTGTGCCAATTCCTTCTCAACATCCTCACGCACGGGATCAAAATATTTGTGAGCCATCGCCTCCTTTGCAGTTAATCGGTCCTATACATCAATTCCCATTCCATTACCAACATTATGGTCATAGACAAGCGTCTTATCCAAATAATCAAACAACTCATCACAAATAAACTTCTTTGTGGAGTCACAGACAAACTCACTCCATGAACGACGTTGATATCTCCCAAGAAGACGGATTGTTTCCTTATCCAATCGCAACTTATACTTCGCAATATACTTATCCAATTCTTCACTTCCCATAATCTCTGCGATCTTACGCAATTGATCGTAATTGTCCTTTCCACGGAAGAATGGAGTACGATTAAACACGATACCAAGAAGCATACACGAGACAGACCAAATATCCAACGAATAGTCATATTCCTAATGAATCACAATCCCATTTGCTCTCCTACAGTATCATTCGTTAGGAGCTCTGGACCCTTGTAATGACGGGTACTTACACGCACATTGTACTTTTCATCTACAAATGAAATCGAGACAAATCTCTTACGAGGCTTGTAGTAATCAGCAAGACCCCAATCAATAATGTATACTTCCCGTGTGATGTAGTCAATGAGGACATTCTGAGGTTTAATGTCTCGATGCATGATTCCACGACTGTGAGCATAATCAAGTCCCTATTTGTAAGAGAATAGAAGAACTCCATACAGCCAAAATCTTGTAGAAATAGTACCGCAATTCGTAATCTGACAAATGAAGGTAGAATTCCTAATCATCAATTCTAAGTATCACAACAACTCGGAAATCCCTTGTTTCGACCCACTTCGTAATAAGACTCGGAGCATGTGTCTCTGGATTAAGAACAACTCCTAGAAGCTAATAATCATGTAACTCAAAAGGATCCAACGGGAATGATGCAGGGACCACCTGCAAGTTGCTGCATAATCTTGATTTCTCTGAATGGTTATGGAATGTCCTTCAAAATTTACCTTCGAATCTTCTTCTTGCGGACAGGCTTGAGGTACTTAATACTGACGGGCTTACCCGTCGTCATGTCAATTGCCTTAAAGACTTCACTATACTTTCCTCTGCCCACTTTTTGGATTATTTGATACCTGTCTGGTGACCTAACATCCATTAGAAAACAGGATAGAAAACGTACAGCCAACCAAACTCCACCGTATCATAATTGGCATATCCCTCAGGCATATTGCTAACCACATCCGCATATACTCGCGAGACGCTCATCAGCAAAGAAGGACAAAGAAACTGTGTGCTTTGAAATCAATTAAGAAACAAGGTTATACCAACACCCTATCACCGTAATAGCTCTGCAATCTCGTCAACAGTGAGTTTAATCGATGTACTGTTCTGAAAGTCTAAAGTACTCTGAATTAGCTGCTCCTTCTTTTCCTGCAACTTTAAGATCTTCTCTTCAATAGAATCCTTGATGATCAAACGATATACAGTGACTTGTCGTTTCTGCCCGATTCGGAATGCTCGATTAATGGCTTGGTTCTCAACGGCTTCATTCCACCAAGGATCTATAAGGAATACTGTGTTAGCAGAAGTTAGATTCAAACCAACTCCACCAGCACGTAATGAAATCAACAGAATCTTTGGAAAAACAGAATCCTCCTTCTCTTTGCCAATCGCAGGTTTTGGAGATCCCACGATTCTTTCTCTTTTCATTACGTTGTCCGTCTCTAAGAGCATCTAGATATTCACTAGTGCATATTTATATACTTCTTCTTCATTCACTTCTAATTGGAATTCTCCCTTTGGATAGGAAGGTTCTTCATATTCTGAAAGAATTCGTTCACGTTCCAATTTGGTCATCGAACCATTAAACACCATATACTTGTATCCATGCTTCTCCAGAGCAATCTACTTCAGATCCTTCTCCGATTCCTACTCCAATATAATCTAACATGACTATCCATTGAGAAAAGATAAGAATATTTCCAAATTGAGAACGAGCTTTATCAGCATTCGTTCGGAACTGATCCCAGATCCAATCTAGCTTAGATAGTATGAAATCGATCTTTGTACTGGAATGCCACATTGTACCTATAGTGGAAACAACCAGGCATGCATACGAGGATCAAATTGAACTGACTTGGATTCAAATACGTGATAATCAACTCGTAGTAGATCATTCTTCGAATTCAATCGTCGACAATTGGGACATCGCAGGGGATACTACATGTATCACCAATACAACTCCTACTCCACTTCGTTGGACCATCTGATCAACACAATCCTCACAGAAATAATGTAAACAAGATGTAAACACCGGTTTGAGATGAATCGATGAATTGCAGATCTAGCCCTAATTTTGCACATCCATCTTTTACCGGACATATCAAGTCCTCTACAGTCTTCTCTTTCAATTCCCTCAACACACTCTCAGCATATGCTTCCACTTCCTTCTTCCCCTGAAATGCCACTTCATAGATTCGTTCAATGATATCTGTAGTTAGCGCTTTCTGTACAACCTCTTCCTCTTGACGCTGAAGGACATCTTTGGCTCTGCTCAGCAAAAGAAACGGGTGATCACAGGCCTGACGAACCGCAAGGAGGAGAGAAAGAATCATAGCATATTGATGCATCACAACACCTTGGAGAATGTATTCATTAAACATGGTTCGGGTTCGTTGAAGAAGCTCCTGATAGAAGTGTTGTTCAGATTCATTAAAGGATAATGGTACAACTGTGACAGTTTTCGAAGGCAATGTAATAATTGGATTCCCGCGGGAATCTCGAGATTTGTAGGTTCGACGCAACATCACAAGACTAAGTGGATACTACGTTGTTATTCTTCCTGATTCATACTCGGAGTCGATTTAAGTCGGTTTGTGTATCAATATCCATGTTGATGTGGATGTCTTTCGAATCATGATTCTTCAATCCACGTGTCTCTTTCTTCTTGTTCTCTCCATTGTTAATAATACTATCCCATACATGACGCTATAAGTGAAAGAGAGAATATGCCAAAACGAAACACCAAGGTTGGTAATGAAGAAACTTAAATAGTGAGAACAAATCATTCACAGTATTCTGAAGAGGTGTTCCTGAAAGAATCCATCGAATTTGAGCTTGAAGAGAAGTAACTGCTTTATGAACAAGAGTTCTAAATAGAATGCCAAGAGTAAACATACTGATCATTTTTTATAAGATGACCTTCATCTAACACAATTCGTTTCCATGATGTTGAGTATAAGAGTGATGGATTCGAACTATTTGTTTCTAAGGAATAATACTGTTATTGAGACAGTACTTGTATAAGCAGCCACACAAGAATCATAGGTAGTAATAACAACATGATATCCACAATGAGTGGAATATGTTATTGGAGTGTGACCTGTACAAGTCTCATAGATACGACCACCATGATAAACACATGAATGAAGAACATCTTTCTCAAGATGATTCACTATCTCTGCTTGCCACTATGCATCAATGATATAAGAGATTGAAACTAGATACAAAAGAGATAGAGGACAAACAATCAATGTACCTCCATCAAATGAATGACCTCCTTTAGCTGTAATAACTTCCTGTTCATCTAAATGATATGAAAAGGAGACTTATACTATTTCGACTTACAAGTAACAAAGAAAGGAGTGTAATGGTTTTACCTAATCCCATTTCATCAGCAATTATTCCACCTTTCATTGTATACAATGTCTCAGGATTAACTATTTCTGCTAGTCGAAATAAGGGACAGAAATAAAAAGGAGTATGATCCTCAAAATAATGAATCTCCCATAATGATCCATTTGTGTATTCAGAAGCACGAGAACTATCAGATTTGACATATTTCCCTTGTTCACGTTGTAACATCCAAAACAAAGCTTGTAACTGATATTCACGCAATGTGATCTCTTTCAAACCCTCATTACATTGCTGAATGGGTAACTGCTATTTCTCAATCCCACACCCGACAACAAACACGATTAAATGAGTCATTACTCACTAAGTCCATTGGATTCTCCTCCAATTCTTCACAATCATCTCTACTCAAAGTATCAGCAATCTCAACCACATTCTCATTTTGCAAACGCTCTCGAATACCCGAGATAAGTCCCGTGGAATTCTCATTGGGGATAATCTCCACTGTTGGAGGAGGAGAATCTTCCACATCACAGATTTCACTAGAGTTCAATATCCACAAAATAAACAACAATTCTGGAAATGACGTTTTCATCGCTGTTTTCACAGTATCAGCATAGATCTTCTGATGATCTTTTTGGAGTCCCTGGGTTGCGTATACACTGTAGTAAAGAACATCTAGATGAGAGAACGAAAGAACAACTACAATAAATGCACTCTGTTAACATGTCTGCGTAAAGAGCAGCACCCGCATTGGGAAAGGCCATTCGGAGAATACTTGAGCTAGCAATCGGGTATTTATGCATGTTTGTGAAGAGAGAACGAGATACAGAAATGTCGAGTAGTAACTAGAGTTAATATCTAAAATGAATATCTACAGTGATTTTTGAGAATGTACGGAGAGGAGAGGGACAATAGGCGACAATGCAAGATGCCTCAATTAATCCTACATGAAATTAAGGAATTCAAATTATATCAATGCAAATGAAGGATATATTGAGAAGAATAGCAAGGTCGTTTCCAATCTTGTCATCAATGCGAGCAAAGTAGTCCTATATATGAAAACTGACTGAATTTGTTACACGTTGATTATCAAGAGGTCCCACTTGTTGAGAGACTCGACAACGAGCCACCAATTCCTCATTGTTGTTTTTTGTCATTACCTTTGCTTTGCGACGACTTAGTACTTTGCTCTCAGCCTCTAAGCGAACTACAGTTCCATCACGAATTGACAATCGCGATGATAAAGAAACAGCTGTGACTTGGATCATAGGAAGATGTTTCGGCCATGTCCCTTCGACTTCATCTGGTTTGGTAGATAGACATAATTCCTTCTCTTTGGGAAACATAGAACTAGACTTCCTCTTTTCTATAACTGGTTTCTTTGACTTCAATTGTTCGAGCTGTCCATCAAAGAATCTATGTTTGATTTTGTTGATTTACAACTACCCAGAAATCGCATGGTCACAACTCCAGCCATGTCGTTCCAACAGTAATATACTCTGATCTCGTGGAATTTGGCAAATACTGGAGACCGTTTGAACACGCTCTTCCATGTTGCGCACGGACATTGGATTCACAACACCAAACCTCTGTTAGTCAAAAAGAGGAATAAACAATCAACCAAAAGGAATCACTGTTTGATACTTACAGGATGAAACTCGTTGAACAGAGAGGAAATGTGATTGTAATATGTTTGAAACTAGTTTCAGTAATAGTTCTTGTCGTTCATCCCTGGATGTCAGTTGTCTTTAGGGCCAACGTGGTACATTACACTCATTCTCCTCATTGGCATCCTCTATACATTTGTTTCCAATCTCAGGTGAAAGGTGATTCTCATCTCTTATTCATTAGTCACTTTTCAAACCAGTATCAACGCTTTGTACTCACAATTTTATGTTTGGAGACAGTGTTGAATCTATTGTTGGTGTCATTGATGGATCCAGGCTACGTTCTTGATGAATCAGATTATGAAGATGAGATTGATAAAGAATGTCCAGTCACTTGCAGTAAGAATGTATAATGGTGAAATTGACTCTCAGCCGTGTGTAATCACCACGTTCCATATGGATCCGAACATTGTCAAGATTGCTCTTTATGTGTAGTTGATAGAGACCATCATTGTGAGTTTAATGAGATATGTTGATATCAAGGTTCATGGCTCGGAAAGTGTATTGGACGATACAACATGAAGTATTTTTCGAGTTTCTGCTTCTTTGTTGTTATCTCTGCTGTGTATCTTGGTATCACTAACTTCCCTCCTCTCCGTGCCCTTATTGGTTCCTTTGTTTCTTGTCAACAAACATTCTACATTTGTTTTCGAATATACTCTTCCAATCGTCCCGCATCTACTCATCACTCCCATTCCTCTTCTTTTACTTGTTGCAGAAAGACTCTTCACGTTGGAAAAGGACTTCTTTCCAAGTCCCATATAGTCAAGAGCTGGTACATTCTGGATAGTAACCTCCGCCACATAAAGGAAATGATTATCACCTTGTAAATCAATTGCTGTGAGAGAAGGAAGATCTATTCCTTAGTCTCATTCACATTATCCACTCTTCATCACCAACATATTCACTTGCTTCCGGAATAACCTTCGTCGTTCAACTTCACTTCCCATACAAGTATCACTTCCCATTCGAATCGTCTGTAGAGATGGAAGACCTTACAATCACAAACACTTTTCACTCTTACTCTCGAATCGAATTGATGATGCATTCATGAAACAACCACTACCAAAATCAATTGATTGCAACTTGAATAGATCGATTAAATGTAGTGTAGGACAGAATTGGAAGTTATTGGAAGCATCACCATCTCCGATCAACAAACTCTGTAACTGTGGTACATTGGTAAGAGTGAATGAATAGTAATCAGAAAAGGAGAAGCGACTCACATTTATTTCATTCAAAACTGGACAATTCTTGATTGTCAAACTTCGGTTCTTGTTCAACTGGCCATGGAATGGATTCTCTGCAAAACAACTCACTCCTACAGTAATCCGAGATAATCGATCCATTCCAGAAAACACCACTTTTTCAACATACCGAAAACATTGGTCATTTATCATAATATTCACCAATTGAGGTAGCCTGGCAAAATCCAGTGTCTTGACTTTCGGGTCGTTACAAGAATTCGAGATCACAGTAATGGACTCGATATTGGAGGCAAGAGCCTGCCAATCTTCAAAGGACTGAACAGTAGCAGTCATATAACGTAGAAGAACTTCAGCATTCGCAAGTTCCAGCTGTTCTTCAATATACTGTCCTAAGGCTCCTCCATCTATTAATGAAGTATAGTAATAACTTGAACCATGATTATCAATGGCTCCAATATTCTTGAAAGCATCAATCAATGAAACTTCTGTAGATTGAGGAAGATTTTGAACCAAAACTTTCTCCATGAACCAAAAGCATTCCATACCAGAGAAGAAAGAGAGTTGTGGACAATCTATCACTAACAACAATATTCTATTCATACCCACAATCGATAAGGAGGACTGACCCTTTTCAATTCCTTTTAATGATTGTTCACCAATAGTAACATTGGTAAGAGATGGTAAATCTAATGAACAAGTACTCATAATCACTTACCTTCCATACGAATCGATTTCACAGAAGAGAAACAAGAAGCACCAATCTCAATACTATGAAGTTGAGGCATTTCTAATTCATAGAGAACAATTTGAAGTACTTAAGATATAGAAGGAAGAGCAATCGTTGAAACAATGGGAATACACATCCAACGTACCAATACGAAGAGTCTCCAATGAAACCAAATTTGTCAACTCAAATGAAGTAAATTCGATAAATGATTCTGGTCCAATAGATAGATCTGTCAAAACAGGACAATTACTGATTGATAAGACAAGTTGTTTCTTTCCTTTGTTGTTACTGCACGAGAAACAACCCTGGTCTATGCGGATTGATAATAATTCATTCATTCCATCCAAAATCAATCGTTCCACAAAATTACAACTCCTGGGTTCAAAAATAATCGAACGAAGTTTGCTGAATTCTGATAGATTGAGTTGTTGAAACTGCTTCTCATTACAACTGCTTTCTGCAAAGAATAGTTCTTCCACTGTTGAACTCACTTCACAATATTGACCAAATTCATCAGCAAGTGTCACTACGATACGTTCTGCTGGACGAATCTTACCTCCTCGAACCGACCACTGTGGTAAACGATCCCAAGTAGTTACTCTTATCGTTTTTCCTGTCTCATAATCCAAATACTCGCCTGGATTTAGCTTCAAGTATCCCCATTGCCAATCACCGGTGGCAATAATTACTGAATTATTGTACAATGTACCCTCTCCATTTGGATAGTTCGATTCCCACAAACCATCAAATTGAAGACCATCCTTCTTAAACCACCTCCCTGTTCCACTTTTTGGATAGTGATTCTCCAAAGAATCTTCATATTCTCCTTCATACACCTTCTCCTTCTTGTCACCATATTCCGTCATCTGATTATCGTGGAATGTTCGCACCAACATTTGGCACTCTCCATTTAAATAGATGGATTGTGACAATAGGACTGTGTCATTGAAGGAATATCCAATTCCATCTCGTATCATATTTGCATTAAATTGACATATACTCACAACTTGACCCATAAATATCTCCTTCCAGAATCCATCAATTGTATCGACTCGATAGAAGTGTGATATCTCCTTTTCCTTTTCATAATACACAACTTCAGTAATATAATCACTATTTTCTGGTAAACAGACAATTCGATTCTCACCCCACTGTTGAGCAATAACACTCATCGTTTCAATTGTTGTCAAGAATCCTATTCACTACTGGAACTGGAAACCAAAACAACGCAACACTATATTAGTTAGGTTTTTACCTGACTATAACAAACACTTCACAAAAGCTTCAATGCAATAACAAAGGAACTAATAGCCATATCCTCCGAATCCCTGCTGTCCATATCCATAGCCTCCATAGCCATATCCTTGTTGCTGAGGCTGTTGGGCACCATATCCATAAGCACCATATCCATAGGCCTGTTGTGACTGTTGCTGTTGAGCCGAGTTGTCCATACTCAGAGATGACAGATCCACCATACCTCCATAAGCATCATTACCACTGGCTCCATAGCTGTAATCATAAGCACCAGCAGCACTTGTGTCCGCAGGAGCTGAAGCGACAGCATTTGAGAACATATCCATCAGATCATCCTCTCCAGCAGGTTCAGGCTCTTCGGCCTCCTCACCAAACTCCTCTTCCTCCTCCACAGGCTTCTTTGCAGCCTTCTTCGCAGGAGCCTTCTTCTTGGGCTTCTCCTCCTCCTCGAAGTCATCCTCCTCCACAACCTTCTTAGCAGCCTTCTTCACAGGCTTCTTCTTAGGCTTCTCCTCCTCCTCGAAGTCATCATCATCAGCCACCTTCTTAGCAGCCTTCTTCACAGGTCTCTTCTTTGGACGCTCTTCCTCCTCTTCATCGTCATCATCATAACGAGATGCCTTCTTTGCAGGCTTACGACGAGGACGTTCCTCTTCCTCATCACTCACATCTGTACGACGAGTCGTCTTCTTCTTAGGACGATAATCATCTTCATCATCGTCCTCAAAACGAGGCTTGCGACGAGGACGGTAGTCATCCTCATCGTCATCATAACGACCACGACCCATCGGACGGGCCTGACGAGCCTGACGCACCTGAGGACCAGCTGAGGCGGGAGCACCTCCACCAACAGCATTCTGACGAGAAGCCAGCTTCTGCTTCAGTTCCTTTGCCTTCTTACGCTCGAAACGGAGACGCTGGTCATCATCCAGAAGCTCAATGATCTGGGAGGACTTCTCACGAACTACACCTTACTTTCCTAGACCATTCCTACCTCCATTACCACGATCATACTGTTGCTCCTTGAAACTGAACTCCTGAAGAGAACGCAACTTCTCGATGTTGTCACGAGCGTCGTCAATCATACGAGGAGATCCATTTCGGATCAAGTGATCGATCAAATTCAATGCCTCACTCTCACGTCCATCTAATACCACATACCTTGAAAATGATCTTCCAATACTTGGGTTGGGAAGCCAGAGCCTTGAAAATAGCTTCCTTGATCACCTGGTAATCAGCACTAGATATCAGAAACCCACAACCCACAGAATACTCATTGTAGGAAGCCTGAGCAATATCGCTCAACATCGTTCCAGAAGCACCCCAGTTCTCATTCGAAAGAGCCTGATCCAGAGTCTTCTCCAGCTCCGTCTTCTTGCTAACCCATAAGACTCATAATTCATTCATTGCTTACGCTACAAGTCCCTTAGCCTGATTCAGAAAGTTCATCCTCGAAATAGATTAATATCGATAGGAGCGTTTGTACTGGAAAACAATACCACGGTGAAACACCAATGACAGAATATACCTACAAAAACACTAATATAAGAATTCTATCGTGGATCCAGAATTTTCAATCTTGAACAACCCTATGTGCTGAAAAAAGAATGCAGACGAAAGAATAAACACCATGGAAGATTGCATAGTGATCATTGTTGAAATGAAGCAATACGTGACTCTGAAGCAACACATTCGTTCACTATCCTGTTCTAGTGAAAGAATTTCTCGAATTGTGGAAACAAACAACTGTTGTTGGCTCATTGATTCCCTACCAGTGAAGGGTCATATTTAAATCATTAACTTCTTCACTTCATTTGCTCAATGTATCTTCTGAATGAACAAACAATGCTGATGTGTAGTGCATTTAGTATACCATGTCTGGAAGTGTAATATTTCCATCTGTAAAGAAGGCTGCAACATATGGTAGAGTCTAAGCGTGATTTGTTACGGATATAGTTGTTGCCCCTTTAACTGCTGAAGCTGATAACTCGTGTGGAAAAAAGGTTCGACTTTCCATCGTTGAAGAGGATGAGACCACAGAGAGAAGAGATAGTGTGATGGCTCCTGTTCCTCGTCTTTCAGAGAGTAGAGATATGAACATGGGGTCATGCGATAGACCAAAGACAGAGTTTGCGTCGAAGAAGCTCCGCTATTCGAGAATCAGATGTTCAAAGACGTAGCTCCGTAAGAGAATATCCAACACTATCAAATTGATATGTTAACTTAATTGGAATGTCTTCAACGATTAATCGTCTGTCTCTCAAACATCCGGATGTCATTACTCCTGATGAGGCTCTTTTAAGTACATCCGTCCTCGATGAATCCAATATTATCGATGAAGAGGAAATGGAGGAGGATTCCGAGTATATCGATCCGTGGGTGTATTTCGACACATTCATTCCTAGTTTCCTTCTAATGAAAGAAGTTCCTCGTTACTCCCTAATTCCTAAATATAGACTGAAGCATGATCTGTTACCACCCAAATCACCGGATGTTCCCTCGCACACACTTATTCTTGATTTGGATGAGACTCTTGTTCATTGTTATCTTGACAAACCAGAGAAATACGATATCTCTTTTCAAATTGAGGAAGAAGAATCATACATTGTTTATCTTTGTTTTCGTCCTTATGTATTTCATTTCTTGGAGACAATGAGCAAGTATTATGAATTGGTTGTGTTTTCGGCTGGAATCAAACCGTATGTGAAAACAATCTGCAATTTGTTCAATCACGAAAAAAGATTGATTCAGTATATGTGAATATGCGAATTGATATCTAGATACAGTTTGTGTCGTGATGATTGCGTTTTGGTTGGAAATGGAATGTATATTAAGGACTTGGGTGCTCTGAATCGTGATTTAGTAGGACTAGGATAGTAGCGTCACATGTAGGCTACAACCGTTATTCTTGATAATTCGCCATACACCTTTGCTTACCATGTTGATAATGGAGCTCCAATCGATTCATGGTATTGTGACAAAAATGATAAGAAATTGTATCAGTACCTTACTTTAGAAGAGGAAGGTAATGATAAGAAATTGTAT
>ERZ824480.2983-NODE-2983-length-12074-cov-9.839255_pt1 | contig 12074 bp, 8 predicted proteins | sample MGYA00519861_ERZ824480 | MGnify/ENA primary metagenome ERZ824480 (study PRJEB31778, sample SAMEA3449152) | human gut metagenome | biome: human gut; feature: human-associated habitat; material: faeces | place: United Kingdom | collected 2010/2012 ... | reverse complement strand
TTTGGGATTCATGGTACAGTTACCAGTTCAGATACTGCTCCGTGAATAATTCAGGCTTATTTATAAGTTCCGACGTGATGTGCAGATTCTTTGTATAGGTATAATCGTTGCCGCGCCAGCCTGCCAGCAGAAACCATGTAAACCCCGGCTCGGTATTGCGCGTAGTGTTGAGCATGGCGTCATGCGGCAGGGTCACATCAAAATCGCGGCCATCGGGGCAGCTAAAATGCCAGCCGGTGTTAAAATCCAATCTTTGCATTGTCAATTTACCTTTACATGATTTTTGTGTCAGCTACAAAGCTGCGATTTTTGCCATCGGGATAAGCATCTCCCACAATCATGAACTCCGCTTTCCCGCGAATATCCTCAGAGGATGCCCCGACCATCAGCTCGACTTTCCCGTGTTCGACTTTCCAACGCATATCGGCATCCAGAAAAGCCAGTTGGCTCATTGGCAGGGAAAGACAGACCGTTTTTTCTTCACCCGGCTGCAGATTCACTTTGGCAAATCCCACCAGTTCTTTAACGGGACGTACCATGCTTGCCGCCACATCATGCACATAAAACTGCACGATTTCTGTGCCGGCTTTATTTCCTGCGTTGCGCACATGCAGCCGCCCTTTCAGTACACCGTCGGCCTGAATAGCGTCTTTTTCCAACCGCAATGTATCGTACTCGTATTTTGTATAACTCAGTCCATGACCAAAGCAGTAGCGTGGCGTGTGCGCTCCATCGATATAGGCGTTTTTCGGCGTGCCTCCTGTCATACTGTAACAGGTATTTGTCGGGTGGTTGTAGTACACAGGAATCTGCCCCTCATGGCGTGCCACTGTACAGGGCAGCTTGCCGCAGGGATTCGCCTTTCCGGTCAGCAGCGCGGCAATGGCCTCACCGCCCTGCGCACCGGGGGCCCATGCCTCCAGTATCGCGTTGCATACGCGGTCTGCCGTATCGCTGCTGATGGGGTGACCGTCAAAGTGAACGCCGACAACAGGCTTGTGCAGCGATTCCAATTTTTCTAAAAAGCGTTCCTGACAGACCGGCAGTCCAATGTGCATGGCATCAATACCCTCGCCCGTTGTGCAGGACGCATTCCAGCCATAATGACCGCCCAAAGTGCAAATCACCAAATCGGCATCTTTTGCAATCTGCAGTGCCGCATCATGACCGCTTTCCTCATTGCCGGCATAGGGGTATCCCTGTGCATACAGAAACTCTGTATGCGGGGCAGCAAGGCGCAATGCCCCCAGCATACTATACGCATCGGGATAGCAGCGCCGTGCCAGCGGCTCGACACCGGGGTTTTCCATAACGACTTCGCTTCCCGGATATGTCTTCTGCACCGCATTTTCCGCAGCCGGAGAATCCGCATCGGCCTGGATGCCGGCCATGCTCATCTTAACGCCCAGCGTATTTTCTTTCATGGCCAGTGCCGAATATCCGCCGAATAAGGCACGGACACTGTCAGCGTGCCAGCCGATAACAGCCACCTTTTTTACGCTTTTTGCCAGTGGCAAGACACCGTCGTTTTTCAGCAGGATCATTGACTCCTGCGCGATTTTGCGGTTCAGCGCCGTATCTGCGGGAGTGATTTCCGCCTGTACATTTTCAGCGGGGAAGGGGTTTTCAAACAGACCCAAACGGAATTTCATCGTCAGAATACGCAGCACCGCTTCGTCCAGCAGCGATTCCTGCACAACACCGCTGCGAATGTTTTCTTTCAGTTCATCGTTATAAGCCGCAATGGTCGGAAGCTCTTGATCCATACCCGCTTCCAGCGCAAGGCGTCCTGCATCGGCAGGACTCTCAGCCAGATGATAAATCGATTCCAGCTGTTCCACAGCACTGTAATCCGACACAGTTACACCGTTAAAGCCCATCTCACCGCGCAGCAGATCACGCAGAATTGCCTTACTGCCTGCCGGGACCTGCCCATCAATGGCAGCATAGGAGTTCATTACGCTGTCAAGTTTTCCCTCTGTAATGGCTGCCTGAAACGGCTTGGCATAAACTTCACGCAGTTCACGCGGGGAAACGACTGCCTGTGCCGTATGGATTCCACCCTGTCCTGCCATAAACCCAAGAAAATGTTTGCTGCAGGCACTCATACGATGTTTATCCTGTAAGCCTTTCACATAGGCTGTCCCCATCGCAGCGGCAAGGGTCGGATCCTCACCGTAGGTTTCTCCCATACGACCAAAGCGCGGGTCACGGCAGATATCGAACACAGGAGCCAGCGCATGACTGATTCCCATAGCGCGTCCCTGTCGGGCAATGCAGGCTGCCATTTTCTGCTGCTGCTCCGGGTCCCATGTGGAAGCCTGCCCCAGCCCGCAGGGAAAAGAAGTCGCCGCTGTCACCATCACACCCGTTAATGTCTCGATATGGAAAATTGCGGGGATATGATGTTTGCCGGACTCCATGATTTGTTTCTGCAGCCTTGTAATAAGTCCCGCTGCGCTGCCCACATCGTCCAGCATAGTCGCAATCAAAATGCAAACCTGACCGACACCGTAGGGGTTCTGCTTCTCCACCGATTTGCCAAGGAAAGAATCAATGGCATTGTAGCATTGAATCTGACCAAATTTTTCATCCAAATCCATCCGTGCCAGCAGGTCACTTGCACGTTCTTCCGGGGAAAGACTGCTATCTTGGTATTTCTGCATCATCGTATTTCCTTTACTCGTAATCTTCCAGTTTCCAGCTGTCCCGCCATTCAATCTTCACATTATCGCCGTCAAAAAGGATGGGAAGCCAAACGTAGTCGGCATTGCGCGTATCCTCTTGCGGCAAATTGGCAAGCAGCGCCCAATCCGCAGGCGTTTTCTCCACGTCCGGATCAAAGAGTCTGTCGTAAAGCGGACCATAATGCGTGTAGTCGTAATCCGGTGCATTCGGCATCCAGCGGTCGGCACAGGCAATGTACAAGTCCTTTTTGTTCGGCACTTTGAATACCGACGAAATCTGGCTGTGAAAGCTCGTTTTTGTCTTGTCACCAATATGCGGGTCACCCTGTACCGTATAAGGACCGTGCCATGTATCAGCCATGGCTGCCTCTGACGGATTCGGGAAATACCCGGTTGTGCCGGAAGTCAACAAATAGTGTTTTCCATGCCGTATAAAATGCGCCGTAGCCTCCCGCACATGGGGCGGTCCTTTGTGGGGAAAATGCGTGGAGTAATAGCCGGTCACATCGGTGTAATCCTCCGTCAAATCGGCGATGATCGTCTCAGAATGTACGCGTTCAAAGAAATAATACGCTTTTCCGTCCGGTGCTACAGCCAAGTCAAAGTCACCCGCACTCATACCAAGTGGGCGCAGTTTTTCCCTCACAATGGTATACGGACCAAAGAAGGAGTCTGCCGTAAGCACTGTTTCGGTCTGCGTCTGGTCTTTCTCCATAATTTTCAGCCAACAGACATATTTTTTGGTCCGTGCATTATAAATGATGTGCGGACGATCCATCATAGAAGTGGGGTGCAGCGAACTGTTCGGGTCATCCGTCACGGGCGGGATGAGCAGACCTCGATCCTCCCAGTTATACAAATCTGTAGATGCGTAATAACGAACGCCCCAGTGCCAGATGCCCGCAGCCTTGTCCGTTTTTTCCTTGTTTTCGCCGTACCAGTAGTACACACCATCGAGATAAATCAGTGAGCCGCCATGTGCTTGAATGCGGTTCCCATTTGTATCCAGCCACACTTGACCGGGATAAAATGCATCGTACATTACTCATATTCCCTTCTAAAAAGCGGGCAGAGAAGATTCCCTGCCCGCAAAAATAGTGTATTATTCGGCGGCTGCTTCCGTGGTCGCAGCGGCACGAGCCTCAAGATCCTGTTTGATTTGGGGCATCTGCTTATCTACGGTGTAGAGGCGCAGAATCGCAGCAACAACAAGCATGAGAACCAGCGGAGCAACGGATGCAAGTACACGAATCATCATAATGGCAGAATCGACCTGCACATCCGCACCACCGACATAGCCGGAAGCGCTCATCAAAACGCCCATCAGGAAGCCACCAAATGCACTGCCAATCTTGCCGGCAAGACCGGTCAAGCTGCCCATCGTGCCTTCCATACGCTTAAGGCCTTTCCATTCGTTGTAGTCAGCTACATCGGCAATAAACATATTGAACATCATATTCAGCGGCACGGCACCGGCAGAAACGAACAGAGCCGCCACAATAAAGAATACCATGTTGCCGCCTGCAAAGAACGTTGCAAGGTAGCCGATGCAGCCTACCAAAATACCGATGACAGACATACCAGCCATACCAAATTTTTTGCGCAGTACGGGCAGGGCAAAAGCCAGCGGCAATACCAGAATCGTGGTCACCGAGGCAACGCCCATCATTCCAAGGTTTCCGATGATGTACTGCCAGTAGTAAGTGCCGACACCCAAGCCCGTGGCAATGTTCTGTACAAAACGAACCATGCAGATAATAAGAACCGGGCGGCTTTCCTTCAGCAGAGGCAGCAGGTCTTTAAGATGTGTCTGTTCGCCATTTTTCTCAGAGACGGGGGTGAATTTTTCAGGAATGGTAAGGATGCGCAGCATACCGATTGCGGTCAACGGGATAGCGATCATACCGACCAGACGGCTCCAGCCGACGGCATCGGTTCCGACCTTTGCCATTGCCGTGGGGAACAAGACATTAAATACCATTGCGCCGGCCATCGTAAAAATACTGCCGTAACCAACGATTTTAGACTGCTGTTCCTTGTTTTCGAAGGCGCGAACCATGTACACAACATTGTTGGCATTCAGGAACGTAACGCAGATGGAGTTCATAAAGGTGTACATACAGAAGATCCAGATGCACTTGGCCGCGGTAGCAAAGCTCGTCGGGCAGCTGAACAGCAGCCATGTGGACAGCCACAGGAACAACATAAAAATCTCATACGGGCGACCCTTACCCCAGCGGGTTTGCGTGCGGTCGACAATAAAGCCCGCAACGATATCGGTAAAGCTGTCAAAAATTTTGCTGACCATGAACAGTGTGCCCACCAGAGCAGGGGCAAGCTGCAGTACATCGGTACAATAGAACGTGACATAGCCAAGCATCAGTGTGGACAATGCTACGGAACAGGAACTGGAGTTCCACAAAAGCAGCTTGCCCAAACCGACTTTTTCGGCCTTGCGCTGCTGCTTGCGCGCCAGCTTTTCTTCTTTTGTCATAATGATTTCTCCTTCAACTTGTGTGATAGAGGCTTACCGTGTCAATCGATTGTGGTCTTATTGTATCAGAGGATTCGTCATCTTAACAGGCAAAAATTGGCGCAAGAGAAATATATTTGGCTTCGTTTGCCGGAAAACGCCAATTATCTTCTGTAAACGCTAAATAGCTATTTCTAATGCGGCTGCGTTCTGCTATAATACCAGTAGTAGAAATGCAAAAGGAGGTCGCGCAGTGGACAATGTCTTAACTATCGCCGAAGAACGGCTCAATTTGTTTGCCCACATGGCGAACAGCGCTTGCGGACTGAGCTTATGGTGCTTTGGGATGAAAAAACAGCTGTACACCTGCACCTGCCCGGCTGAGAAGGAGTTCCGTTTATTTCTGGATTTAGGGCAGTGTCTCGACTATGCTATTGCTCATGGTCCCGAAAGCCATGCTCCCATTTTGATGAGCGACCCTATCGGTATGCTTTGGGTCGCTGAGTGCGTATGGCACGGCGATGATGCCAGCTATCTGGTAATATTGGGACCCGTGTTTGATGCCGCAGCTTCTTTGCAGACTCTTCAAAATTGCTTGCGCGGTATGAATCTGTCGGTGTCCTTGACCGCAACCATTATGGAAAAATTGGAACAGGTTCCGATTTTGCCTTTATCTACGCTGCATCAATATATCAAAATGCTGCATTGGGTTCTCTATGAGGAAACTCTGGATGTAGGGAGCATCCGTCTGCAAAATCGAAGCAACATAATTCCCGATAAGGAAGAATCTCCCTCCCCTTGGGATCCGGACCGTGCCCGCGTGGTGGAAGCACAAATCATGCAGCGAATCCGCGAGGGAGACATTTACTATCCGGATAATAGTAAAGGTATGGGACGTTTTGCCGATAAAGATTCCTATAATTTGGGTAATCCCCTGAGGGAAAGCAAAGATACCGCTATTATTTTCACGGCGCTTTGTGCCCGTGCTGCCATGGAGGGCGGGCTTTCCCCCCGCATTGCGAAACAGCTGGAGGTGCAGTACATCCGTGCTATTGAACAATGTACCGACGTAGGGCTGATTGAAGTCAACAGCGCAATGGTATCGGACTTCGTTCACCGCGTCCACGACTGCCGCATGAATCCGGCTCTATCCGATGCTGTTCAGGAGATTTGTGCCTATGTGCATAGCCATCTGACCGATAACATTTTGCTGGATGACATAGCCGCTGCGGTGGGTTACACTTCCTACTATCTGACAAAGAAATTTTACCGCGAGACAGGACAGCGGATGACAGATTACATCAATCACGCCAAAATACAATACGCCTGTGTTCAATTAACAGGAACAGACAAAACGCTGCAACAAATCAGTGAGGAACTGCATTATAGTTCCCGCAGCTATTTTACCGCCGTATTCCGCAAGGTAATAGGATGCAGCCCTACGGAGTACCGCAATAACGGAGGAAACAAACCATGACCTTGACCAGCCATACAGATTTTGCCGCTTTTCTGGAGGCGGTACAGCAATGCCGTGGGGAGGTACTATTTTGTACCCGGGAAGGCGACAAGCTGAATCTGAAATCCACCCTGTCCAAATATCTGTTCGCCGCGTTAGCCGGGAATGAGGAACTGCTGAGAAAGGGAAAAATCGTGTGCCAGTTTCCGCAGGACGAGGAAAAATTGACACACATCCTTTCCGCCTCGATGTAAAAGCAAACAGGGAATAAAGGCAACACCGCACAATTCCTGCCTTGCGGCTTAAGCAGCGCTTCGGCGCTTAGGGCAACACCGCACAATTCTCGCCTGACGGCTTAAGCACCGCTCCGGCGGCTGCGGCACGGCATCTGCGTTGCCAAAATGCTCGATAATACACAAAGTATTATCTGCGCTTTTGGCTTAGCAGCTGTCGCACCTCGCTCGCCGTATCGGCACTTAGAATTATGCGGTATTGCCTTAGAATTATGCAGTATTGCCAAAAAAATGGCATTTGCGTATTTTGTTTGGCTTTTTTACCAAAGAAAGTCGAATTAGTATACGTAAACGCCATTTATTTTGTTTTCTGCGCGGAAGCAGCACTTTATACTGTAGGGTATACAATACAGAAAGATGGGTGCTTCCTATGAATCTCTATGCCCTTTCCGTGAATCATCGTGCGAACCCTCTCGGCATCAACTCTGACGAGCAGCCCTATTTTGGTTGGAAACTGAAAAGTGAAAAGCCGAACACAATGCAAGCCGCATATCGCTTACGGATCTATGCAGACGATACGGTTTGCTTCGACAGTGGGCGGGTGGAAACAGCATGCAACGCTTTTGTTTGCGGTCCTGATCTTCTGCGACCGCAAACATTCTACCGCTGGGCAGTGACTGTATGGGATAATCATGGCGAAAATACCACCGCCGAAAGCAGCTTTGAAACCTCGCTGTCTTCCAAGGAATGGAAAGCCGATTGGATGCGCACACCCCGCGCCTATGTGCAGCGCAAAAAAGGGTTCGGCACACAGCCGCCGGCCACGCTGTTTCGTCGCGTGTTTACTCTTAGCGCTGCACCCCGCCGTGCGCGGCTATATGCCACCTGCCTTGGAGTTTACCGCCTGACCGTAAACGGAAAACGCCCCGATATGCGGGAGTTTGCCCCGGAACACACATCTTACAAGGGGTTGTTGTGCTTTCAGACTTACGATTTAACGGCACTTTTGCATATCGGCGAAAATGTACTGGGCATGGAAGTCGGCGACGGCTGGTATTGCTGCCCGCAGACGCAGCCGCCCATCGATGGCTTGCAGCCCGACCATACGGTGTTGTTCCAACTTGAAATTGAAAATGCCGATGGCACACACACCCGTATTTGCTCCGACGAAGGCGTGCTGGCACACGAGAGCGCTGTGCGTGCCTCGGATATTTTTGATGGAGAACTCTATGACGCGCGTCTGGCCTTGCCCGGCTGGGATATGCCCGGTTTTACTGCTGCTGACTGGCTGCCCGCTGTCAAAGATACAAAGCAGAGCGATTCCGTTTTATACCCGCAGTTTGACGACCCGGTGATCTGCGTAAAAGAATTGCCCGCACAGTGTGTTTATACCAGCCCCAAGGGCGAGACGATCGTGGATTTTGGACAGGTCGTCGCAGGTCGCGCCCGTGTGACTGTGGATTTGCCGACAGGTGCCGCAGTGACGTTAGAACATTTTGAAGCAGTTGACGCAAAGGGAAACTATTTCAACAACATCGACAGTGCAATGGGCGTAACCGAGCAAAAAGACGTGTTCATTTCCGACGGTACGCCGCAAACATTTGAGGCGCGGTTCACTTTTCACGGATTCCGTTATCTGCGTGTCAGCGGGGTGGAAAATCCGATTGCCGCGCAATTTGTGGCTGTCGTTCTTTCTACCGAAAAAGCAAATGCCGGAACCTTTGAATGTTCCAATGCAGATTTAAACCGCTTATACCAAAACACGCGCTGGAGCCAGTGTGCGAATATGCTGTCCATTCCCACCGACTGTCCCCAACGCGAAAAGGCGGGATGGACCGGCGATATCTCTTTGTATGCCAAAACCGCCTTGCTGAATGAGGATGTCACGCCGTTTCTGACCCAGTGGCTGCAATCCCTGTGTGTGGACCAACGCGAAAACGGCTCGATTCCCTTTACGGTTCCGGATGTGTCTATCTACCACTATGCCGGCATTCAGATGGGGGAGCAAACCGGATGCGGCGGTCCCGTGTGCAGTGCCGGTTGGGGTGATGCTGCCGTGACGGTGCCGATGGCCATGTACGAAGTCACCGGCAATACCTGCATCCTTGAAAAGCAGTATGACAGCATGAAGGGCTGGTGCGACTATGTTATCAGCCGTGCCCGTATTCACGCACCGAACAGCACCCTGCCCGATGAAGTGGAAGAACATCTGTGGGACACCGGATTCCAGTTTGGTGAGTGGCTGGTGCCCAGCCTTGCCGGAGCACCTCAAGAGCAGTTATTCACCACAATGGCTACAACTTCTGCTTATACAACGCCGATTTTTGGCTGGCTGGTCGTCCACAAAATGGCACAGGCTGCCGCCGTTTTAGGGCGCGAAGAGGATGCTGTTCGGTATCAGGAAGAAGCCGACAAGATGAAACACGCGATCCGGGCAGCACTTATTACGGCAGACGGTGTTTTAAGGTATGAACGGCAGGGTGCTTATGTGCTGATGTTGGTCTTTGGGCTTGTGCCGGATGCATGGGTGGACAAATTCGGTACAAAGCTGGCAGAAATCATTCACGCAAACGGCGACCGCCTTGACACAGGATTTTTGCCCACGCCCTATTTGCTGGATGCGCTCTGCATCGGCGGGCAGCGCGAACTCGCCTATACGCTTTTGTACCAGACAGAGTCTCCGTCGTGGCTGGCACAGGTAAAGCGCGGTGCCACTACAATTTGGGAAAGCTGGGAGATGTATCAGCCCGATGGAACGCCTAAAAAAGAGAGCTTCAATCATTATACCTACGGCACGGTAGACGATTGGATTTTCCGCACCATCGGCGGCGTAGACCAAGATGATACAGGCTATCGGCGGCTTGTGATTCATCCTCAGCCGGACAAAAGCTTGACGTGGGCCAAGCGTAGCTTTGAAACGGAGAATGGAACCGTATATGCGTCTTGGAAACGTGAAGGCGGACAATTCATCTTAACCGCCGACATTCCCTGTAATACCACCGCCAGAATCATTCTGCCGGATGGCACACAGCATACGGTCGGCAGCGGTCACTATACATTGAATTGTTAAGGCAGCACCGCACGGTAACCACGGTGCACCCGCCCTGCGCGTGACGCCGGAGGTGCCTGACGACCTGCACAGTGCCGCCGTCACGGTGGAAGCCGCCTGCGAGAACACCCCCGACGGCACCGAGGTTCTGTTTGCCATCGAGGGTGTCGGGGAACAGGCCGCCGCCGTGCAGGGCGGTAAGGCTGTGCCGCCCGCCATGATCCAACAGCTGAACGCCGCATTGAATAAAATCAAGAAAGAGGGATGAACCATGAAGAAGGTTACGCTTTCACTGGATAGCTCATTGAAAGAGATTTTTACCTATGACGAAAGCCGCGCAGTGTTTGACAAATTCCTGCCCGGTATGCGCACGATGGCAGAAAACCAGCCCGCAGCACTGGGCTTCTCCGTTCGTAAAATCCTACAATTTTCGGGCGGAGCTATCCCCGACGAAGCTGCCGACGCGCTGGACGCAGCCCTGTGTGCGCTCGAACTGTACAGTGCCGAGCCGGAAATGTCCGACACGCCGCTGACCCCCGACGGGGCTGAGGTCGTGCCGGAACCGCCCCGCGATGCCATCTACCCCGGCAAAGTCTGGCGCGACACCAACGGTCGCCGCATCCAAGCCCACGGCGGCGCACTGTATTACGACGACGGCATCTACTACTGGTATGGCGAAAACAAGGATCACACCGACGGCAAATGCCCGGTCTGGACATGGGGAATGCGCGCCTACCGTTCCACCGACTTATGTAACTGGGAAGATTTGGGCTTGTTCATCCAGCCCGACCTGACCGACAAGGACGCGCCGCTGTATCCCACGTCCCGCGCTGACCGCCCGCACATTGTCAAATGCGCGTACACGGGCAAGTATGTCTGTTGGATCAAGCACTGCGGTGACAATGCCTGCTTTACGGTCTTGCAGGCCGACAAATTCTTAGGTCCCTATGAAATTGTCAAAGCCCACTACCGCCCGTTTGGCTGCGAGGTCGGTGACTTTGACATTGCCGTTTGCGGCGATACGGCGTACCTCTATATGGACGCAAACCACAACGGTCAGCTGACGATGCGCCTGACGCAGGACTTCTTGGAGGCGGAAGAAAAAATCTGCTGGCAGTACGAGGGTCTGCACGCGCCGTTCAGCCGCGAAGCGCCGGCTGTGTTTGAGCATGGCGGCAAGTGGTATATGCTGACCTCCGGCATGACCGGGTATGTGCCGAACAAGAGCGACAGCGCCGTGTCCGACGCGCCCGACAGGCCGTTTGTGAGCATCGGTGACCCGCACGCAGATGACGCGAGCCATGCGTCCTTCAACAGCCAAATCTCGCAGGTGTTCAAAGTTCCCGGTAAGCGCGACCTCTACATTGCGCTGGCTGACCGCTGGGTGCCGGACTACCCCGTGGATGCCAAACTGGCTGATCTGCTGGAGCGCTGCACCGCACAACGCTTTGACCCCGAACACTACAAAGCAACGTCCGAAGAAATGCAAACCATGATGCAAAGCCCGATGCTGACCAGCGCCAATACTTCCCGCGCCAATTATGTCTGGCTGCCCATCACGTTTGAGGAAGGCAAGCCGAAGATCCACTGGCGCGACAGCTGGAAATTGAGCGATTTTGAATAAGGAGTTTTGTATGCGCAGCACATTGAATTTCAATTCCCATTGGCAGTTCACAAAACCCGGCGCGGCACCGGTGGCTGTGACCCTGCCCCACACATGGAACGCCGCCGACGGCACCGACGGCGGCAACGATTACTTCCGCGGGACCTGCACCTATACCAAGGAATTTGCCGCCCCCGCACACGCCGACGATGAGGAGGTCTGGCTGGAATTTGAGGGTGCCGCCATGACGGCAGTCGTCACCTTGAACGACCAAGAGCTGACCCGCCACGCGGGCGGCTACTCCACCTTCCGCGTCAATCTGACCCCCGCGCTGGCTGCGCAGAACACGCTGACTGTGACCGTGGACAACAGCGCCAACCGCACGGTCTACCCGCAGAAAGCGGACTTTACCTTCTATGGCGGCATCTACCGCGATGTACATATCCTTATTGTACCGCACAGTCACTTTGCGCTGGGTAACCACGGTGCGCCCGCCCTGCGCGTGACGCCGGAGATGTCTGACGACCTGCACAGTGCCGCCGTCACGGTGGAAGCCGCCTGCGAGAACACCCC
>ERZ824480.2980-NODE-2980-length-12094-cov-2.734363_pt1 | contig 12094 bp, 15 predicted proteins | sample MGYA00519861_ERZ824480 | MGnify/ENA primary metagenome ERZ824480 (study PRJEB31778, sample SAMEA3449152) | human gut metagenome | biome: human gut; feature: human-associated habitat; material: faeces | place: United Kingdom | collected 2010/2012 ... | reverse complement strand
GAGAAGTTGTAGAATGATTTCTTGATCGTAACAGAGAAAGTATTTTTAGAATAATCCAGTTCAATGATCGAACAAAAGATTGAGTACACACATAGAAGGAGAAGCTGTTCATCTGAGGGAATCACTCTCACAGTGACAGGATTAACATTCGGATCATGAAAAATCCGAGTATGTTCAAACCCTTCTCGCAGTTGGAGAAGATGATATCCTTTCTTGGAAGTTACAATGGCATAGGACCCATTATCGAGAAGAGTGATCCCTGTCAAAGGACTGTCAAAAGGAAGCGTGACTCGCTACAGATCAGCTCTCTATTCGAAAAGAACTCGCAGTTTGGTAGTTCCAAGCCAATTAATCGAATTCATGCGAAGAGACAAGACTCCTTCTAAGTCCAGCAAATAATGTATCCAACAAACAAGGATTACTGAGCTGTTACATGTCCAGTGACTGGTATTGCAGGAAAAACACCTTCGCTAACAGGTTTGACAACGTAAGGAGATTGCGCATTCTGTTGGATGGGAACGAACATATTCGATTGGGCAGGAGCATTTGTGACCACAAGAGGCGCTCTCTGAGAATTCATATCTGACGGTAAGGGCATCATCTGAATTTTCTTCTCCTGAGACTCAGAAGATGACTTGAGAGTTGGAATAATAAAGATGAAGACAATAATTGCAATGATGAGATAGACTATCAAGCATCTTGTTAGATAGGTCATCATCTCCCCCATGAAGCGAATGACAACAGGAATGAAGGCATCGTTATCACCATTACAAGCATCGGGGTTTGAGTAACGACACAACCTTCCAAGAACGTCATCATTGGAATAGAGTCCACAGAATCCGATAGCCCCTTCTGCTGCACTGTAGATATCTCTGAAGTCTGCATTTCTATCAAGGAACTCCAAAATGGATTTGGCTCCGTTTATCAGACTCTCCTGGGACTCGGGATCCAAGCTTTTTTGGAAATCCTTCTAGACATAAGAGACAAAAATGAAAAACGACAGCCATCTCAGGAAGCATAAACGACATAACGCCAGACAGAATCACCAGACAGAGCACATTCAGAACAATCAATATTTGGATAATGAGGTACTACAGTTAAACGTTACACAATCCAAATACTATAACATTCCAGCACTTCGAGAATTGAGCAGCAAGAAGAAGGATAAACATTCCCAAAAGCGATGTCCAAACCGCTGTTTGTCCAACACTATAAATTATGAGAAGAATTGAAAGCATACCTGCTTTGAGTTGTTGAAGAGATAACCAACGACTTATAATCCTAGATGTCAGTTCACTGTGCAATAACTACTCCATAACTCCAAATACACGAAAGGATGATTCCGATGACAGCAATAACTAAATTAATATAGAATAATCTTTTCTCTTGTTTTGTAAAACTTCGTCCAGTCATAATAATAGTTAATTTTGAAAGGAAAATCAAAAGGATTCAGTATACCGAATCCCTGACGAAATTATGGCAAATGCAACAATTGAAATACCGAGAGAAATATCCAAATACATGATTCCAACAAACAAGAAATAGGAGAGACTTTACAAATAAATAAGCACAAAAACCAGCAATGATGAGTAACACAAGGATCGTTCCAATAATACAACACTTCAGTTTCCGCATTCGTTTCATTCGCTCAATTGCCTGACGAAGTGCTACTTCTGTTTGTCCCGTTCGCTCTGACGTTGTGTCGATCTAGATTTGATCCTTCTTTCTATGCTACATTGATCTGTACATAGTCTAGGAGTTCACCTTGCTCATCAACAAGAAGAGCGAGATCAAAGAACATCTGCTGGATTTCCCTCATGCTCTTCTGGATCTTCTCAATTTCCTGCAGTGGAATTCAAAATACAATTGTACTCGATACTGCATCTGACTCTCAATACATGCCTCGACCAGTTGATGTGGCACAGTCTTTTCAATTTGCTATAGATCACACAATATGACTCTTATGACAATCTGATGTTGTCCCTCTTTCTCTTCAGAGGCAGATTCAAGAAACGAGGGCCGCCGATAGTTCATCTGCAATTGTCGCTCATAGCGTTGTTGTAGTTTTTGATACTCAGAAATGTATTCGACAAAGGAGTGTGCAATGGACGCATACGACTGTGCATACAAACTAGACGTTACAGAATCTCTGGAATCAAACTTGTAAACACTTGCTGAAATGCTTCCTCGCAGTCGATTGTTATAGTCAAGTTTTAAGGTTTGAATGGCGAACTACATAGTAGTTGATGAAATAGCTTACACGACTACTCGCAGCAATTGAATTGCCTCGTTCAATAACGTTTGATATCTTCTTCTGAACGATCAGTCGATCATCAGGACTGAAGGTCGATTCGTAGGTGTGGACAAGTTTCTCCAAGGTTGAATTGACATCCTTTATTTGACTCACCGTCTTTCGGATGTCCTCGATCTTTGTGATACTCTTAGCAATAGATTCATCATCTTTCTTCACAACCAAATCATCTCGTGATGATCTTCATCTCATGACACATTCAATGTTCATACGAACTAGGAACTAAAGCCTGTAGAAGATGATCGACAGAATCATCACTTGACGATGATTCCGAAGAGGAGTCTTCAGCCACTACAACCTTATCGACACTGTCAAATGGATTCATTCACAGGAATGAGTTTGATTCGTGACAATATCCCTTGTAACAAACAGGATACAGTACTAAATACAGGAGATATCAGATACTTCGGTCTCGAATCACAACGCACAGATGATCTCCAGGTTGGAACCGACATCTTTCAAGGGTGATGCGGTCATCGCTGCTCGGTCGGGCACCACAAACTCGTCCCAACTGACGGAATTGGAAGTGACCTTCTCTTCCAACAAAACTGGAAAATTAACATCGAAAGGAGTCCCTACCATGATGTAAATTCAAGAGTAGAAGATCTCCGACGAGCATCCTCATTTACCTGTTTAATCAGAGTGCAGAGTTCTTTCAGCGTCGCATCTTTCCTAAATGATTAGAATAAGGGCAGAGACAAACCCGGTGTGAATATTTATCTCGCAGTCTCGAGGAACACCACCATTAACAGTAAACTCGGATTCTCTATGATATTACAATTTCTGGCGTATCTAAAACTACCTGAAATTGTCATTCTTGCGAATGAATACTCGAATCAAAAAGGGACAAACCTGCAACAATTAACCACTTGAACCATAGCCCACATTCTCACGATCTACTTTTTCTGTTTTCTGCATCTCCGGTTAACGAAGAATAAGTGATTATGAAAGGGAATGTGTAGATTCGCATTTAGAACAAATAGAATAGCCTTCACTAGTCAGCTAATTTGAATGATAAAAGACAAGAAGCCAATATCTATATACATAGACTGATTTTCCATTCTTTCACAGCACTCATTTGAATACTGTACTCCCTGATTCATTAAGGTCTCTGGTACACACCAAATTGACTAATCTCTTTGTCCAATGGCAATGATCCTCGACAAAAGGTAGTTACCATCTTATTGAGAAGAAGAGGAGAAAAAGAAGAGGCTACATGGATAAAGGGACAAAATTGTTACAGCGAATTTGAAGCTCGGTAAGAGAGGAAAGACCATTATCTTGAAAGAGTTGAATCAGTCTCTTGAGAGTAAGATCAGAGATATCATTATCTAGAGTGGATCAAAAATAGAAAATATCACAAGATAATCCAAGAGATCGCAGTGACGGACAAGAATCATTAAGTGCATCAATCAGTTGAATCACTCCTTTATCTTTGATCTTATTCTCTCGGATATAAAAGAACCGAAGACTGGATAGGATGTCTTGCTGGAGGATTGATAAAAGTGGCTGAATTGAGTCATCCGTCAATACATCGCCTAGAGAGAAGTAAAACGAAAAGACAAACAATCCAAGCAGAAGAAATGAAGTTTCTCAAAGCATTTGGGATAAGTCGTAAGAAAGGTGAGACTTCCGTTCAATGAAGGAAGAGCTTGGATCAATTTCCCACATCACAAATACAGTCAAGCATGAAGGAAGACAAATGAAGGTCTGATTTACTCATTGCAGCTAGCAACAAAGAGAGCTGATTACTAGTAATTCCTGTATCTAGAGAATAGAAACCACTCTCAGATGCATACTAGCTAAATTCAATTCACCTAGAGTTGTAAAACCTTTGCTTGATATGGCTGCACATAAACAGTCCAGTATACGTTCCTTCATAGGGTAGTCTGGATATTTACACTAATACAAAACTCAGTACTAAACAACGAGAGTCCCTCAATACGAGCATTCTGACATGTCTCTAAGATTCGGCTCAAAGACTCTTCTTTCACATTTTCTGATACTGTAAATCATAATACAGACAGACAATTACCTTCAAGATCGATGGGATTCTCTCCGTTATCCATTAGCATACGTTCTATTTCACTGCAATTCTCATCTAGCTGTCAATCAAATTGTCAAAGGGAACTCGTCAACACTACTGATTCTCGCATATTCGAATATGAAAACCTCCTCACTCGTTTTAGTACAGGAGAGAGACGATTCACCCACGACTGCATTCGAGATAAAAGAAAACATGTATCCGCATTGTCTTTTTCGGCTCAATGAATTCTATTGAATCGAAGATTGTTGTAATAGGACCTCCGGGTTAGTGGTTGGTTCTGCCTTGTTAGCGTAGATGTGGGGAAAACGTGTCTATCCGTTCGTTATGTACGAGGACGCTTCGTAGAGAATTCAATAACGACTATTGGTGCCTCATTTTTGATGAAAACTGTAACATCGGGAAACATGTCAGTTACCATGAAAATTTGGGATACTGCCGGTAGTTCCCATTCGAGTGGATGATCCTTAGGTCAGGAGGTGTTTCGATCCATGAGTTCTCTGTACTATAAGGATGTAGATGGAGGTACTGCTTCTCTTCCCTTGATTACGTAGCTGTCATCGTATTTGATGCATCACGTCCAGAAACAATGGGAGTGTTAGATGGATGGTTACGAGAGTTGAACCAACACAACGCTGGACGACAATGTTAGATTTGGTTACTTCCTTTAATGTAGTCACACTACTTCTGGCATGTAACAAAATGGACAAGAATGCGGGAATAGACAAGCGTTCTATCGAAGATTATGCTCGATCAATCCATGCACGTGTATTTTATACCTCTGCAAAGACAGGCGAGGGCATCGATGCTCTTTTTACTGAAATGGCGACTAGCATTATTAGTCGTAAGCGTAATGACTTTATTCCAAATGCTCCAACGTCTTCTTCGAGCCCTACGACAATTGCGACACAGGCTCCTGTTGAGGAAAAGAAGGGTTGTTGCTGTTACTTGGGTTTGTTTCAAACACCTTATTTTACAGGAGGGACAGAAATGGTTAAATACTCTTGAAGAGGAATGAACGATTCCAGATTATCCAGAGTCACCTGGTGGATATCAAAATCTACCTCCTTTCCAGATTTTTTGAACACTGCAATATTCCGATTGAATCCTTTGGTCACAGAATGATTTATACCCGGTGATAATGTGGGACGACGATTCGAAATCATTTGCATCCCCATCTTCTGAAGAATTAATGGGAATTCCTCTGGATGAATCTTGATCGTAGAATAATTATCCTCCAGAGTCTTGGAATAGTGACACTTCTTGTGATAGGAGGACCACTGCTGATACTCAAGAATGAAAATTCCATGTTGCTTGAGGAGAGCATATACTTTCAGAAACAGTAAGAGAATGCCCTTATCACCCCAATTCAGATGGATCCATTTCGTGACAGAAAAGCTAGGAATGAGAAAAAAGAGAGAAATCGACCAAGTGATAGTATCATATTGTCTCATAGAATGTTGATCAGTCAAAAAGTTTTCCACTTTAAAGTATACATTGTAGGGAAAGTTTTTGAAAAGAGTTTCATTTATTATGGTAGTCTGGTTAGAATCCTCATAAATTGACACTTCCTTAAAATGATAGTGGGAAAACGATAAGAGCTGCTTCTCTTCATCACTTTCACTCCCTTCCTCAGAGAAATCATCTCTCTTTTGTTTTGCAGTTCGCTTAGATACGTCTGCAATCTTCTTCTTCACTACAGTTCATTCCAAGATATGGAACGTACTCAACTCATTGGCACGAAAACTCAGTACCTTACGAGCCTTTGCAATTAAAACTCCATCCAAATCGATTCCAAATATCATACGAGGCCGAAACTGATGGGCTAGCGCTATCGTTAAATAACCAGCATTGCAACCAATATCTAACACAATCTTCTTTCGAAAGTATTGTTTCTTTAGCATGAGCAATCGAGGATCTGCCCACACCTAAGCATCACCATCATAGATAACCTAAACCTTATCCGAATTTGATTCCTTGTCTGTTAGAGATAGTCGGTAACCATAATAACTAGAAATGATGAAATTGGCATCTCCTTACCGATCGTAGTTCCCGTATTGGAATATTCGTTTTCCTTTGATCCTACATTTAACAAATTCAAAAATACATGTACTTCTTCTTTGAAGAATTCATCGTACAATTGTTAGTGCCAAGCTTGTTCAATGAAATCTACTTCCATCTACCTGTTCGTGAAAGAGATACACAATAGGATCCACAAACCTATCACCACAGTCTAGATGTGTTTCTATGGAGATACACCTATTTTGTGAAGAGTGCAACTTCAGGAAGAAATGGTACACCATACCGAATATCTTCAAAACTGTGTTTCGACAATACTGTTTTAGTGTTCTCACAACAATCCAAGAACCATTATGTTCTTACATCTCTCCATTTAATATGCTCTCGATTTCTACATGAATCAGTCTAAACCGTCTAGAAGATGACGTCATGACAACGATCCAATTATGTACATCACAATCCAAAACTCATTTTTCGAAGCAGCCAATTTCTCAGGAATTAGGTCCTTTAGAAACATTATATCCGGGTTCCACGTTTCCCTCGTGATGATTCTTAGATACTCTTCATTATTTCTTTGATTGTGAGTGTATAAGCCATGCCTTTTGCTAAAGCTGAGTCCCTGAACTGTCCTGTCCCAACCGCCTATCAGTACGTCGTTCGTAATACTCGGTAGGATTTACTTGGGTCTTTGTGACTCTAGTGACTGTACTGTGGAAGAGAGAAGCCGTATCCTGGAGAAAACTGAGTACAACATGTTCTCATTCCCTTCTCCCATGATCACTGTTGATTATTTGTCCGACTCTGGATCTTCCTCTATGACTGATGTCCAGTGGTGTGCTTTAATGCGTGGAGATGAGGCTTATGGAAGAAATCATGGATATTACTGCTTCCTTGATGCTGCTCGTGATCTGTTCGAGCGTGGTGACAACCAGAAGAGACTGGTCTACAAGGTCTTGACTGATGAGGCCACCAATGAAGAGCTGATTGAGGAGCTCTTGGCTCCTTGCGAAGGAGGTTTTGTGAATGGAGGTGTGTACCAGTTGGAGCGTCCTAACTTCTTCATCTGTCCTCAGGGTCGTTGTGCTGAGAATCTTCTGTACGCTACTCTTCGTAACGTTCTCTATGAACGCACTGGAGACAAGGTCAAGTACACCATTCCTTCCAATGGTTTCTTTGATACAACCGAAGGAAATGCTCGTAACAACCTGTTCCAGCCTATGAATCTCTTCGCCAAGAACCTTTATGATCCTTTCCCAGTGGAGAAGATCTGGACTGAGAACCCCTTCAAGGGCAATATGGACTGCGAGCGTCTTGAGGAGGTTATCAAGGAACACGGAGTCGAGAAGATTCCTTTCGTCCTGCTGACTATCACCAACAACACTGGTGCTGGCCAGCCTGTGTCTCTTGCTAACATCCAGGAAGTGAGTGCCATCTGCAGGAAGTACGATCTGCCTCTGATCTTCGATGCTTGCCGATGCGTTGAGAATGCTCGTTTCATTCAGGAGTTCGAGGAGCCCTACAAGACCTGGTCAATTCCTCGTATTCTCCAGGAGTGTTTCAAGTATGCTGATGCCTTCACCATGTCCCTGAAGAAGGATGGTCTGGTCAATATTGGTGGTATTCTTGCCTTCAGAGACCGTGGTCTCTTCAGCAAGAAGTTCTCTTCGGAGAAGATGCAGATCGGAACTCGTATTAAGGAGCAGCAGATTCTTCAGTATGGTAACGATTCATATGGAGGTCTGAGCGGACGTGATGTGATGTGTTGCGCTGTGGGTATGTTCGAGGTTCAGAAGCTCACCTATTTGAAGCGTCGTATTGATCAGGTGCGTCGTTTGGCTGAGGGATTTGCCAAGGAAGGACTGCCTGTGATTTTGCCTTCTGGAGGTCATGCTGTGTATCTGGATATGGACAAATTCTTCGAGGGTATTCCCTACATGACTCCTCTGTCTTTCCCTGGAGTTGGTTTCTGCATTGAACTTCTCCGTAACTATGGTATTCGTGCTTGCGAGTTGGGTCCTTTCGCTTTTGAATATGATCAGAAGACCAAGGAAGAGCAGAAGGGAGTATTGAACCTGGTACGTTTCGCTGTACCTCGTAACCAGCTCAATGACTCACATATCAACTATACTGTCAAGGCTTGCAAGGCTGTATATGATGCCAGACACGAAATTCCTCCAGTAAAGGTTGTTAGAGGAGCTGAACTCAGACTTCGTCACTTCCAATCTGGAATTGCGCCCTTGCCTATTCCCAAGTAAGTTTATATAAGGGGATCTGTGATCTATGTTGTTTGTTGAACAAACAATCGAATTAGGTAGAGTAAGGGTAGCTCGTTTAAGATACCATCTGTAGTACCAATCAACCATCAAATCATGGAAAATGAGCTTCCATTTCAACACTAATAGATAGAACTTCCACTTCAACAATGCTAAATAATCCACATGCCCATCAATATCGCGATACATTCCTCTACTCATTCATCACACATCCCAAGATACCTACCGAACTGCCATTTCAGTCATCACTGTCAGCTTTTCATACTGTGAACATTCTAGTACCTTGATCAGATTTGATAACTACTCTTCACAAGCAAGCATAATCCTTACCAGCATCTGATTCCGAATCACAGCATTCATCTCCAGCGGCATCTTTTTCATCATTTCCTGCATTTTCTCCATTCGCTCCTGCATCTTCTCCATATCACGTTTCTTCATTTGTTCTTCTCTGAATTTCCTCATCTGTTCTTTCTCCTCATCTGTAAGCTCTTCACCCATTCTACTCCTCAAATCCATATCCAAACTCCTACTTACGATTCATCATGCCTCCTCGACCCGTGAACATAATTGATAAGAACTCCGCACTATCTTCCAATCCCCATGGTTTACAACTCTCTCGCATTGCTTCATGGTCTTGCTGAATCATCGCTAACCACATCTTCCTAAAACGCTCATTGAATCCCTCGCTAAAATGATAATACATTCCATGATCCAGAATCACCAATTGCGGATTGTGAGTACCCGGAATCGGCCGGACAAGTAGATTACCGGGATGAGGATCCATATGAACGCTATTGAATCGGAAGATCATATCACTGAATGCTTGGATGCACAGCATACCAACGTCGTGTGGCTTGAATCCAGATTGCCTAATTCCATTCAGATCGTTTACTTTGACTCCATCAATATACTCCATTACAACGATTCGTTTTGATGAGTATTCACGATATGCCTTTGGAACATAGATTGATGGATTAGGAAGGAAGAACTCTCGACATTGTTCCATGTTATTGAGTTCTTCGCTAAAATCAAACTCACTCTCTACAGTACTTCGCAACTTCGGAACAATCCACTAAAGTGAACCACTTCAAACACATTTACATCATATTGGAAATGCTTGAATATCTTCGCACAAAGCTTTGTTACAAATTCCATGTTTCGAAGATCAACTTGTGTATTCCGGGCAACAGTGGGATACTGGACTTTGATAGCCACATCTTCTCCCGTCTTTAGAGTACCACGGTGGACTTGAGCTAGAGAAGCACAGCCAATAGGAACATCTTCCACTCTTTCGAAAATATCTTCAGGTTTCATACCCAAATCTTCCTTAATAACTCGCTCAAACTCAGAAAAGGGAACGGGACTAAGATTGTCTTGACACTTGGAGAGTTCCTTGACGAATTCGGGAGGAATACTCCTCTCCATGGACGAAATCATTTGACCAAACTTTGCAAAATAACCTCCAAGATGACTAAAATGGAAAGAAGATATAGAGTTTACTCGCAAATACGAAAAAGTCGTTTGGCTGTTCGCTCATTAATCTCATGTTCCAGGGCTTCATACTCAGGGGTACCCCTATCGACTTTTCGGAAGGAATACCAATAGTCATAGACGATGATTCCTGCATTCCCCAAAAAGTAAGTTGTTCGAGAGACCCTTTCCATCGCATCGCTCACCTTCAAGCTAAATATCAGAAAGGAGACAACCTGAAATACCGATTCTCCCGTTTTATGAGAAACAGACCCCCCACACCAGCAGTTGCAGTGCATGCAGTTAATAGCTTATGATTTTTAGTAAAAGAACGTATCATGATAGAAGAGGAGAAAAAATGGGAGAAGCAAGAAGAACGGACAAACGATTGGACGCACAGGTTATTAGTCCATACGTGATTATTGTGCTCAATACGAATGCTATGACCCTGAAAAGCTGGAAATTACCTTATTGACATCATATCTCCATTCTACGGTACTTCAAAGAAACAGTTAAGTTCAAACATCCTGTCTTGATAAGAAGCGATTCCTGATGGTTGAACAAACATAACAAAAATAACGAACAACGAATAACGGTTACATGAAGAATGGTATGGAACAACGAGAGAACAGTTACGATAGACCTACTTCGGTGCCAGCATTAGTGGGCTAAAAGACGAGTTGCTGCGGTAATGGCGAGAGACCGACAATTCTCCGAACAAAATGGAGTGTCTCCAAACCTACATCATTACTAGTCAATTGTAATGGTTCTACATAAAAATCTCTTTGTCAAGAGTAATACGTTGGTTACAAAGACCACAGTGTGGCCACGAACTATTCACTCTACAGAAGTAATTCAATGGAATATATAAAATACCTTGGAATGCATGAATAGATGAGATCACTACCCGCTCTCTTTAGACCAAATGAACGAATAGATCCGAATGTTCCGGAGAACATCCTTGACATAAACTCCTTTATCGATCTAATTTTCAACGCGTAGATGAAAGATGGACACTTCTTTGCAATTGAAATGGACCAATCAAATTCTTTTAACTTGAGGTCGAAAGATAATTACCTATTGAAGGTAATAGTTCAAAATCAAACAAACACAGATCCATTAAATATAATAGGATAGGTCGTCGGACTTTCGAGATCCATTGTCTCCGTACTTCTCATTCCACTCACGAATAGCTCGAATAACACTATTCGACTCTTCGAAACTGAATGTAATCTATGTATCATCCTTCCCTCTTATAGCCCACTTCTTTCGAAGCCTTTTCAAAGTCCTTCATTGTCAATGGACGTACCTTAATCTCCTCTTTATCCTCCACTTCCATTCCATTTTCATCATCCTCATCATCCAATGACAATAATCCCATCGAATCCATTTTTGGTTCATTCGATTTTGCTGGTTCTGCTTCTTCTTTTGCTACAATCTCGCGTACGGGCATATAAGCAGCTGCTTGACAGAGATTGTACAAATCACTTCCAGAGAAGCCCTTCGTCATTGTATCGCTTGCAATCGCCTTCAGATCTACGTCGTCACTCAGCTTTTCCTTGCGCAGAATCACCTTCAAAATCTTCTCACGTTGCTCAGCATCAGGCAAATCAACCAATAATTTGCGTGAGAAACGTCTCAATACAGCATCATCAAGATCGAACGGACGATTCGTGCATCCAATCACAACTACACGCAGATTCTCATCAGTTAGCAGTCCATCCCAACATGACATAAATTCATTCTTCACTTTTCGTGTATATTCTTCACTGCTACCCCCTGAGGAACGTGAACTCAGAATAGAATCAATTTCATCAATGAAGATCACACAAGGAGAGAGTCTAGCAGCCAGAGTGAAGATAGCGCGTGTGTTCTGCTCACTTTCACCTACGTACTTGTTAAATATTGTAGACGTAGCAATCGAAAGGAAGTTAGCTCCACTCTCTCGTGCCAAAGCCTTCGCTAGCATCGTCTTTC
>ERZ824480.2979-NODE-2979-length-12098-cov-3.975587_pt1 | contig 12098 bp, 10 predicted proteins | sample MGYA00519861_ERZ824480 | MGnify/ENA primary metagenome ERZ824480 (study PRJEB31778, sample SAMEA3449152) | human gut metagenome | biome: human gut; feature: human-associated habitat; material: faeces | place: United Kingdom | collected 2010/2012 ... | reverse complement strand
TTTTGCTCGCAACAAAAACCTTGTAATTGGCGGACGGGGTGGGATTCGAACCCACATGCCGGAGTTACCGACAAACTGATTTCGAGTTATATCCGTTTGACCGACTTTGGACGATTTCATTAGAAATTGTTGGAATGTAGCGGAACGCTAAAAAGCCCATAAAATCAGGCTTTTTGAGGGGTTATGAACTCAAAAACCGCTTAAATTCTGAATTTGAGTCAAGTCGGACGAAAATGCCATTTCTAATATTTTTCTAATAAATTTGTTAGAAAACTCATTAGAAATGGCTTATTTTTTACCCCTCTGGCGGAGCATTGGCAGTGCATTTTTGAGGCTCCGGTTACGGCGGACATAACTAAAAATCATATTGGCTCATAGTGCGGTAGATGGGATACAAACTTCACGATGATTTATAAAGCAATAGCTTATTGTGAACAATGCAAAGCCTCGTCCATAACTGCACGGTGGACGATTCGCCATAGTCGAAGTTTACTTTCTTGATAATTTTCTTTTAATCTGTTTTCTGCAGCATGGCGAGCTTTCTCGACTCCGTCAGGTCGCATAGTTAATCTCAATCCAATTTCTTCAAGAGTATATTTTTTCTCACCAAAAAGCCCGTATGTATGTTGCAGGACAAATTTGTCTTTGGCAGAAAGCTCGTCAAACATCTCATGCAAAAGTTCTATGCAGATTTTATGATAAACAATTCTGTCAACGGACATAGATAAATCTTCTATTAACAGATAATCATACGGGTCGTCTTCACTATCCTCCGGCAATAAATCGTGAACAGATAAAGAGTGGGTATTATAGTTAATATAATCGTTTACATTACTTAACTTGATATCAAGTTCTTTGGCAATATCCTCAGGAGATTTATTTTCGGTATAATACATTCTCTGAATTCTGCGAATTTTAGCCATTGTATGTTTGCTTATTGAGAATGCTCCGACATTCTGACTCATAAAATCATACATTGCACTTTTTATAAATGGGGTTAAATATGTTGTGAGCTTTGCTTTCTCGGGATTATAGTTTCCCTGTTGTAAATGGTAAAAAAATTCTGTTGTACCTATGCTTTGTAATTCTTCAAGCATCACCTCGGTGTAATTGCTTATTTTACCTGTATCTTTATCTATTTTATAAGCATTAAATTTTTTTGCTGTTCCAATAGCTATATCTCGGATATAATCTTTGACCTGGAGATACAATTTATCAAAAGCGGATTCGTCACCACTTAAGTACTGTTCCAATAATTCTTCGTTAGTATAATTTATCATGATTTCACCTCCATGGTGGGTTTCTTCTTTGGCTTACCTACAGGATTTGCTTTTCGTTCAACTTTACATTCCTTACAAAGATTTGCAGTTGATAGCTGGTCCTCTAATGTTTCAATTGATATTTCAGGCGAAATAGTTGCGGCAAAAACAAATTCATCAGCTTTGTCAAGTAGAGTTTGTTTATCATCTTTGTTAATACGGCCTCGTGTACAATCCTGACGAATTCTCATTTTGCATCGGTAGTGAGCTTGGAATATTGGGTCATCTGCTGCTAATTCTTTTGGATTACCAAGAGCGTACGCCATTTGTTTACATGTTATATTAGGTCTGCCCGGAACAGTATTGCTACAGTATTTAGTGTGGTAACCTTTTTTAGTAATAAAATATTTTTTGCAGAATTGGCATCTGCGAATAAGATGCCCTGCTTCCAATGCTTTGTAAAAATCAGTTTTTAACAAAGTCATAAAAATATTTGTTTCATATTGCTCGTATATTTTATATTTACCTGAGCCAGGCTCTGTTTCCTTTGAATCATACTTTAAAATCACGGGTTCTTTGTCATAGAAATCACCTGTTCCGGACAAAGGATTAGCTATGAGCTTGTGACTATCTTCTCTGTTAAGAAAGTGATACAGTGCCGCGGCATAGTTTTCAGGATTCAGCGTTGACAAATCTTGAAGATGCTGAGAAATAAAATTTTGGATTGTCCTGATAAAAGATACTATGTCGCTTACAATGAAATGATAATCCATAACATATTCATAATATTTTTTCATATCAGGTTTGTCCATCAGGGCTTCCTTTGAAATTAAATCCTCGACAGTAACATTAATATCTCCTGTATCTTTTGCATGCTTTTCAAGAACTTCGTTTGCGCTTTTAATGAATTCGTCAATTTCAGATTCTTCTGCTTTCGCAAATTCTTCGTCATCAAAAAAGGATATTTGTGTTATATATTCTCTTACATTATATAAAATATCAGGGTCATTATGAATTAGCTTGACAATCGGGAGACTTTGTACCAATTCATCCAATTTCAGATAATACTCATTAGCCTTCAAAAGATATTCTTCATCTTTGGTTTCTTTGTATTTCTCGCAATAATGAAAGGAGTTTTCGTCAACTTCTATTATTTTTTTATATTTAGCTTCCGGAAAATTTAAAATATCTCTTGAAATTTCACCAAGAGGAAACCTTTGTCCGTTAACTTCCAAACATTTGTTACCCACATAAAATACAAGCTTTTTAAACATAATGACACCTCCTTATCATAATTTGTCTTTGGGGATTTTTAATATGTCATATACAAGTATTATATTATCACAAATTTATACACAATACAAGTAGAAGAGGAAAATTGGGAATAAAAAATTTTCGATTTTTCTCTTACTTTATTTTAAGGAGGTGTTTTTTCAATGAGAGAAAACACAAAGCCTTCCGTAACTGCGGAAGAAACTGCTGAAAAATCGGCAGTGTATCCTCCACCATATAAAGTAAAGAATAATTGCTTGTATGTGGAGAAAACAAACAAGCAGGGCCCATACGATCAAAAGCTCTGCAACTTCACACCATACCTCACTGCAGAAATTACTGTAGATGATGGAGCATGTGAAACAAAAAGATTAAGGATTGGAGGTGAACATGAAAATGGTCGCAAGCTAAAAGAAATTGAAATCGCCGGCAGCGAGCTTGCAAGTTTCAATTGGCTTTTGGAGCATTGGGGTATTGATTGCAACCTCGAAATCGGATGCAGTATTAAGGATAGCATACGATATGCAATTCAGTCTACGGCGCCGAAAGCTCTGCGAGAAACTATCTATACCGTTACAGGTTGGAAGAAAATCAACGGCGAGTGGAAATATCTATTGCCCGGCGATGACGCTCTGACTGTTGAACTTACAGGTAAGCTTAAGCGATATGAAATGGCAAAAGACTATTCGATTGAAGACATAGCAATGGCATCCGCAGTGCTTGAAGTTGAGATCGCTCCAAAGGAAATAATTTATCCTTTGATAGCATTTACATTTCTGTCGCCCCTGAATGAATTCCTCCACAGAGCAAACTGTGAACCGAAATTTGTTATGCTTCTGCTCGGTAAAACAGGAACGAGAAAGAGTACCCTAGCCGCACTTTTTCTTTCCTTCTTTGGTAGGTTTACTGCATCGGACCTGCCTCTTTCCTTCCGAGATACTGCAAACAGCATCCTGCATCATGCGTATGAATTAAAAGATGTGCTTACCTGCATTGATGACTTTCATCCGTGTGGTAGACAGGAAGAACAGAAGCTGACATCGACGGCACAGTCTATCATGAGAGCCTATGGCGACAGAACCGGCAGAGGCAGACTCAAAGCAAACAGCTCACCTATGAACTCACGACCTCCGCAAGGGAATGCTCTTATCACTGCTGAGTTTGCTCCCGACATTGGTGAGAGTGGTACGGCAAGGTATTTTGCATTGGAGCTTAAAAATAACGATGTGGATTTGCCTATGCTCACCTCGGTTCAAGCAGAAGCAGCCAAAGGTGTGCTTGCAAATTCTATGAGAGCATACATCGAAATGGTAAGCGAAATTGCTAATCGAAATGAAAATGAATTCATAAAAAAATTGCGAAAATCTTTCGAGATTTATCGTGATGAATTTAATGAATGCGGAATTAAATGTCACGGTAGAGTGCCTGAAATTGTTGCATGGCTGAGAATTGGAATGAGAATGTTTCTAAAATGTTTGAAGAAGCATGAGATGATTCTGCCTGAGAGAATTGATGAGATCAATATAGAATTCAAAGATATTCTTCACGGAATTGCCAAGCGTCAATCAGAAAATATTGAGCAGGACAAGCCTACATATAAATTTATTCGCAAGCTCATTTCTCTTATAGAAGGCGGAAGTGTATCGCTGGCTGATAAGAATGAACCACCTAATTATCTTCCCAATAACTTTATTGGATACGAAGATGATGAGTTTTATTACCTAAATAAAACGATGGCTCACAAGGCTGTAAAAAAACTTTGTGAAGAGCAAGGTGAAAGTTTTTCTGTATCAGAGCAGGGACTCTTAAAGGCACTGGCTGAAGAAAAATTGATACAGCCCGGCGAGAAGCAGAACACGAAATCAGTTAGGTTTGGTAATAGAACCCAAAGGGTTGTTTGCTTGTATAAAAGCAAGGCTCAAATTATAAATGATATGACCTTGTAAATAAATGGTGTGACAATAGTGACGCGAGCCTTAAAATTCTCGTAACGACTGATGTTTTCGCAAAGAAAATAAGTGACACAAAGCAGTAAAAAGCTGTTGCAAGTTACTGAAAAAAATCTTTTTTGTAGCTGAAAGCAAAACAGTTAAAACTCCTGCTACTGCTGGGAAATCAGGTGCCTGTTACTGATGTTACTGTTTTTCCTTCCAATAACCCATAAAAATTTGAAACACCGTTTCAAATTTTTTGCGCGAAAATTCTCGGGCCGAGAATTTGAGAATTTCCCAGACTTAGGTCTGGGGCAAGCATAGCGTCCGGCTGTCTGCCTGCCGCGAAGCGCCTCCCTGAAGGCGCTTTTTTCTCGGGCAGAAGCCCGGACCCACTTACTATATTTTTAAGTTAGGAGAGATTTATATGAAAGACAACAGAAGAAGAGATATGACATTGACGATAAGAGTTACGGAGAAAGAAAAACTATATATAAAGAAGCGTGCTAAAAAAGCAGGCCTCTCAGTTACAGATTATATAGTCAGACTTTCTCTCGAAACACCTATATTTATTCCGGTTAATATGCAACCGTTTTTATTGGAACTCAAGCGCATTGGAAACAACATTAATCAGCTTACAACAAAGGTAAATTCTAAGGTTTTTTCGTCGTATAATTTCCGTGAATTTATCGATGCAATTGAAAAATTAACTGAACGAATAGGTGACGTTGGGAGGAGGAATTGATGGCGACATTAAATATAATTCCTGAAACAAAACAAAGCCCGAGTGCAATGCGAGGTGTTATCAATTACTGCCTCGATGAAAAGAAAACTTTTGATATAAATTCTGGCAGAAAACTTATCACCGGAGTTAACTGTATTGGTGAAAAAGCTTACACAGAATTTATGACAACCAAGGCAGTATATCATAACGAGGGCAGGGTGAATTTTTATCACTTTTCTCATTCCTTTTCTCCCAAAGAAAAAATCACACCTGTCGAGGCTCATGAGGTAGCGATTGAGTTCGTAAAGAAAGCATGGCTGGGGCATGAAGTTTTGGTTTGCACACACATGGATGAGCCTCATTTGCATTCAAATATTGTTGTTAATTCTGTAAATTTTGAGAACGGTACAAAGCTTCATTTATCACCAAATTCACTCAAAGTTTTGCGAGATTTAAATGACGAAATTTGTATAAGTCATGGACTCTCTGTTCTGCCACCTTATGAAAAAGGTCGCAAAGGTATGTCTACAAGAGAATACCGAGCTGCCGAAAAAGGTCAGAGTTGGAAGTTCAGGCTTATGAGTGATATTAAATATGCGATGGAACGAAGCGGTAACCGTGAACAATTTACAAAAGAAATGGCAAAACAAGGATACGAAATGAGGTGGACAGATGAAAGAAAAAATATAACTTTCACTTGTCCGAACGGAATGAAGTGCAGAGATATTAAACTGCACCACGATAAATTTTTGAAGGAGGCAATTGAAAATGAGTTTAAGATCAGAGAACAACTTACAAATGGATTCCAAACTGAAGGAATTAATGGAGAAGAACTCGAGGAATATGGCAGAGTACGACAACAGTCAATTGGAACTGAAGGTGTATTCCATACCAGAGAAACAGAGGTCAGCGGAACTGAAAATGATACAGGATATGGTAGAATTCCAACCGGAGCTGTACATGCTAATAAAGACTCTGGCTACGAAAACAGAGATATCGAATATGTCGAAAGCGATGCTACAGAATCTGCTGGACGAGAACCGGAGTATCATGAGCAACCTGATATCAACGAACGCGACTACCGTAGCGAAGATGGAGAATTTGTTGCAACAGGATGGGAAGATGAGAGACGAATATATTTCGAAATTCTCCAGAACCCTGGATATCGAGGCAACGAAACTGAGCAATCTTACGAGCAAGTTAGAGAAACACCTGTTGAAGTTCCTGGGGATAACAGTGGGAGCGGCAACCTTATTCTCGACGCTGGTGTCGGTACTCTTACAGCTTTGGCTTCGCTGATGGATAACGACCAAAACGATGAACCGGAAGAGAAGAAAAAGAAACTTGATGCCAAGGATGCAGGTTCAAATGTTGGGTTTGCATTAGGTAGTGCCATAGGTCTTGCGGCTGCACTTATAGCAAAGAGCAAAAAGCAAGATGAGGACATAACAGAAACCCCGACAGAAGAACTTGACGAGGTAGAAGAAATCAACAACAAACCATACGAAGAAAGCGAGGATTTAGATGAAGATGAAGGTTTCAAGTTGGAGATGTGAGGCAAGCGGACTTGTTCCGCTTGCTAATTTTTTTAGGAAGGAGGTGCTTTTTGTGACCAGAAGAGAACGAGAGCGTGAATTGCGTTCATACCCGATGGCATTAACAGTGCCGGAGGTTGCTGAAATCTTGAGGGTTTGCACAAAAACAGTGTATAAACTTATAAAAGAGGACACTATTCCCTCTGTCAAAATTGGCAGAGAAATCCGTGTTTCAAAGGGTCGTCTTATTGATTATTTGCAGAATTCTGCATAAGTTCGAACCCCGAAATTGTTTTAAGCGACCAAACTTAAAAATATATCTGGACTTTGAAAAGTCTTTGTGGTATTGTTTGTGTCGCAGCGAGAAAAATATAAATTTATAGGAGGTAAAGAGATTATGGCAAAAACAACATTTGCTGCAAGCATTCAAGCTAAAAGCGGAAGACTGTATGCGGTCATTCAAGTCAAGACAGGTAAAACAACAAAGCCTGTATGGAGAGCACTCGGACTTGATGAAGGGACTTCAAAGTCAACCGTAAACAAAAGATTCAGAGAGGTGGTGGCAAAATTTGAAGAAGAATACGAAGAATTGCTCGAAAAAGCAAACAGACCGAATTCCGAAATACCAATATACGAGTATATGCATGAATTCCTGGAACGAATCAAGCCGAATATTCAATATAACACTTATGTGAGCTATAACAACATGGTGGAAGGAAAAATCAAAAGGTACTTTGAGGACAATCCCCATCTAACCATAGGCAATATAACGGCTAAAGAAATAGAAAAGTTCTATACACACCTGTTCAGCTTTGGGGTAAAGGCGAACACTGTGATACATTATCATGCAGTCTTGCACAAGGGTTTCAAACAGGCATTCAAGGATGACCTAATTATAGCAAACCCGTTCGACAAGGTAACAAGACCAAAGAAAAACGAGTTTCAAGGCTCATTTTATTCAAAGGATGAAATGCAGAAGCTTCTGGAGCTTACAAAAGACGATCCTATATATCCTGCAATACTGATAGCAGGAACAATGGGACTTCGCCGAAGTGAGGCTCTTGGCACAAGGTGGTCAAGAATAGATTGGGATGCACACACCATACTGCTTGATACAAAGGTTATAGAAAAGACCGTGGATGGCAAGAAGGCTCCTGTGCCGGTGGAGCTGATGAAGAACAAATCAAGTAAGCGAACGATGGTTATCCCCGATATGGCATACGAAATGCTGAAAGAGCAAAAGGCACGGCAGGATATATACAGAGATATGTTTGGTAAAAGCTATAACCATGAGTTTGACGATTATGTATGTGTAAATCCAATGGGCACCCTACTGAAACCGGATTATGTAACAGAGCACTTTAGACTGTTGCTGAAGGAAAATGGTATGAGACATATCAGGTATCATGATCTTCGCCACACCGTAGCAAGTCTCTTAATAAACAACGGCGTTCCGCTTATGCATGTGTCGGATTACCTTGGACACAAAGATATACAGGTAACTGCAAATATATATGGTCACCTTGACAAGACATCTAAGGAAATCAGTGCGAATGTGATAAATAGTGTACTAAATACAAGTGTATAAGACACCTCGAAGTTCGGGGTGTCTTTAATCATAGAAAGGGAAAATTTTATGGAAGAAAAACAGTATATGAGCGGGTGCCAATTACGGCAATATCTGCACATATCAACAAGAAAGATGAAGTTCCTTATGGACCATAAATTGATACCGCATATTAACACAGGACATGCAACACATAAGTACCTAGTACTTAAAGAGGATGCAGAAAAATTCCTTGTAAGGCTGGGAACTGACCAAAAGTTAATCGAAAAGCTACGAGGTCAGTTCCCACATGAAGGAGAACGACATCCGAAACCCTTCTTCGTAGCATCCGAAGAAAACTGCACCGCCTTCCGTCTGTGGCTTGAAAAGAGATGGGCAGAGTTGCCTGATGCTCTGCCTACTCTGACTGCTGCAAAAGTATCAGGACATAATGCACAAAGAATACGAGAACTTATAAAACAAAATATCCTGCACGGAATTATAGTAAATACAACACAATATATACCTAAAACAGAATTTATATCATATCTATCATCGCCTGAAAAACTTGCGATACCAAGAACAGAAGCATATAGAGATTTAATACGAGAGTTTAAGAAAAGGCAATGCAGAGAGCGAGAAAATGAAATCCGCCGACAAAAACGAAAAATGGCAAGAGAAATGAAATAACTTTGAAAACACCGAGGGAGAAACTGAGCAGAAATGCTTGGTTTCTCCCTCTTTTTTGCGTTTTAGGGAAAATTTAGGTTAAAGCCTCGTGAATTTAGTTTTTGCTAAATTTATTTTTGAATTTCCTAAACAAATTTTACACAAACTATTGTAAAGTTGAGCAGAAAGTGTTATAATATATATTGTCATATTTTAATTAGAAGAGGTGACTGAGATGGCTGTATCATACAAAAAGCTTTGGAAGCTTTTAATTGACAAGGATATGCTGAAAAAAGAACTTGCAGAAAAAGCCGATATAAGCACTTTTACCATTTCTAAAATGAGTAAAGGAGAAAGCGTAACGACCGATACTTTGGTCAAAATTTGTAAGGCACTTGATTGCAACCTTGATGACATTATGGAACTTGTTGAAGAATAAGGTGTACTGTTTTTAGTACAGTTATTCTGATAAAATTACAGAAAGGAGATTCTTATGACGGCAACACCGTTTCATGCATACTACACAGCAAGAATACTTGATAGCTTGCAGGATGACGATAAATTCATACCGACTTTTGCCTCATCAGATATAAAGGTGTACCCTTATCAGGTCGGCGCAGCACTTTTTGCAACACGCTCGCCGTATACCAAGGGTGTAGTTTTGATGGATGAAAGTGGGCTTGGAAAGTCAACTGAAGCTATGCTTGTTGTTACGCAGAAATGGTATGAAGGAAAAACAAGAATCTTAATTGTAGTTCCCAATAGTGATTTGCTCATTCAATGGGAAAAGCTTATTGAAAACAAGTATTCCATTCCGTTTATCACAATCGCAAATGCAGAACAACTAAAAACAAATGGCGAAACATTCGAGCAGGAAGCAGTAGTTCTAACCACATACGATTTCGCATCACAGTATAGTGAGCTAATCGAAAAAACTGCATGGGATTTAACTGTGTTTGAAGAAGCAAGTCTGTTATCCTCGGTTCATAAGGAAGATAATAAGCAGGCAAAAATACTAAAGCGAATAGCTAAAGACTCATTCAAGCTACTTTTAACTGGAACTCCAATCGAAAAGAATATTCTTGATTTATATGGGCTTATGTATTTCATAGATGAAACCATACTCCCTTCCGAGCAAGAATATATGTCAAGATATTTCAGGAAGCCTGAAAACTACCCGGAGCTTGCAGAACTTGTGAGCAAGTATTGTTTCAGAACTCTCAGAAGTCAAGCAAGACATTATGCAAAAATTCCTGAAAGAAAAGTTATCACTTGCGAATTTGAGCAATCAGACAAAGAGCAAAAACTATATGACCTATTAAAAGCATACATAGATAAACCTCAAAAGATAGCCTTCCCCGAAATGAAGCCTTACGATCTTGCACTTATGCTATTTGACCTGCAAGGTTCGTCAACCCCGGCAATAAGGAAAGCTATTGAAGGAATTATAAAGCGACTTGAGAAAATAAACGGCGGTGAGCAAGAGCTTGACGAATTTAAGGCAATGCTTACTGCTTGTGATGATATAGAAACAGATGAAAAACTGAAATTGCTTATAAAGGCTTTGGAACAATGCTTCAAGCTGCTAAAGAAAGCCGGAGCAAATAAAAAAGCAGTTATATTCACCGAAAAAAGAGAAACACAACAGTATTTGTATGATGCCTTGAAAGATAGCTATAAAACATACATTTACAATGGCTCAAAGGATTACAGAGAAATATCAGGGTTTAAGACAGACGGAGAGATTATCATATCCACCGACAACGGTGCAAGAGGTTTTAACCTTGAGGAAGCTTCGCTCGTTATAAACTATGATTTACTCTATAACACCTTGAAAATGGAACAACGAATAGACCGATGCCACAGACTTAATCAGCAGAATGATGTTATCGTTCTGAACTTCTTAAATAAAAGCAATATGGCAGATGTCAGAAAGCTTGAGCTTGTTAATAAGCGAATGTTGGTTGCAGACGGTGTGTTCGGACAGACAGATGCAATCTTGGGTGGTTTTACAGATAACCTCCAAAAGACCTTAAAAGAGTTCCAAACACGAACAAAAGCACAGATAGATGCAGAATACGAAGAAACACTCTTACAGTATGAAGAAGAAAACAGACGGGATGTAGAATCAGCCGAGCAAGTTCTGTTTACCACCTTTACAAGCGAGCTTGCAAAAAAGGTTAAAATTACACCGAAGTATGCAGATGAAAGAATTGCTAAAGTCAATTCAGACTTGTGGGAGCTTGTAAAATACTTCTTCAAAGAATACAACGAGAACCACACAGATTGTTATTTCGTTATAAACGAAGAAGATAAAACCGTAAAAGCAACAGACTACACAGAGCTTCCGTTCCTTTTCTACTATTGGACCGGAGGACAAAATAAAAGATACAAAGCATTAAAAGAGTTTAAGAAAATCGCTCTTATTTCTCCGCTTGCAAAAGGCATACTCAATAATGTCGAGTGCAGCGATACGGGAAAATTAACTGTTGAAGGTGTCACGGAGCCGTGTAAAATAGCTTTCTACACAGTAGATATACTTGCAGGACGAAGATACACCGGAAAGGTTTTCAATCTCCTTTGCGGAGTAACTGAAAGCGGTAAACAACTTACAAATGATGATTGCTTGAAAATCCTATCATATCCCGTAGTTGATTATGAAGAATCAGGCAGAAAGCACGCTTGTTGGCTTAAAAGTCATTCTCCCGGCAAAATGGACAGACTTGTACCTCTTGATGAGTTCATAGAACAATCAATTCAGGATAGCAATTCTGCTCAGGCTGAAGAAATTGACAGAATGAAACTGAAAGCTACAACGGATAAAAACGCACTTGAACACACTCTGCAAGATTTAAGAACTGCAATAACAGATGTTGAAAAGCAGCTTGAAGCAGAATCAAGTGACAGAATGGCAAGACTTACTCTCTCTCGCAAGCTCGGCGAAGCAAAAAACAATTTAATGCAAAAAGAAGAAAGCATTTACTTTGATGCTATGCGAATTGACCTTGCCTGCGAAGAAGATATTAAAAAGTTTTTAGAACGAGAACAGATAAATGCAAGACTTATGCGGCATTTTGAAATCGAAATCATAGGAGGATAAATCAATGAATAACAAATTGGATGGAATGTCAATGAATATCGAACAGACAGAAATGGAAAAGT
>ERZ824480.2975-NODE-2975-length-12114-cov-3.106974_pt1 | contig 12114 bp, 17 predicted proteins | sample MGYA00519861_ERZ824480 | MGnify/ENA primary metagenome ERZ824480 (study PRJEB31778, sample SAMEA3449152) | human gut metagenome | biome: human gut; feature: human-associated habitat; material: faeces | place: United Kingdom | collected 2010/2012 ... | reverse complement strand
TGATGGTAACATCGCTAAGTATGTTCCTGATCACGGAAAGCTTTGAAACTATTGAAATTATCAATAGTCATTCACAAAGGTGGAGTTGTTTGTTTCAAATCAAAGTACGAAAATCAATTTGAACATATTCTTTTGCATGCCAGAGAAAGCTCCCATTGTTAAGGAATACAAACGAGCAGGGTCTTTTTTTGGTGCCAAAGGGACGCGAGTCCTACGTTTACTAACGACTGCTCTTACAATCGGTACTTTCCTTTCTTTCCTTCTTATTTCATTAGGTGCAGGATACTATTGCCTACTGTACGTGCCTTTTGATGAAAGTCACGGAGATAATGTGTTTAGTTCGGTAATGGTGAATGTAACATTTCATTTGGTAGTTCCGGAGATATTACTTCAGAAAACGGGATGAATTCTACGGAGTTAAGTCAAAGTCAGACGATCCCAAGAGTACTTTTACGAAAGAGAATTAAATACTCCTTTGTAACAAACACATCATACAGAACTCGCTTCCTTTGGCAGAGGCTTGTATTCCACCTTCTTACCACCATAACTATAAAGAACAACCGATATCATCACGAGAATAGCACCAACTATAAACCGTCCAGAAAGATGGGTATGGAAAAGGAATACAGAGATCACAGTCGAAAAGAGAATGGAGGCAGAACCAGCAAAGGCCTTGAGAATGTTGTCGGCATATTTCAGCACCATTCCAATCACCAAACCACCCACAGCTAGAAGGAAAATAGCAATCCAAGCCCAAATCGAGTAATTCTTGAAGAAGACAGAAGGATAAAGAATATCATGCTGCTGATACCAAGCAGAGATAATTCCAACCAACATACTCCAAAAAGCTAGCCAGAAGTTACGACTCCAGATAGAGAGCTTTTTATCCTTGAACATCTTCTCCATAAACACTCCAGCTAGACTTGAAGAGGTTGATGAGATGATCACAGCAATGAAACCGACAGCAAAGTTCATGTTGGGTGAAGGAACAGAAGTCTTCTTCTTATCATTGATAATAATAATACCAGTAACAAGAATAAAGAGACTGAGCCACTGTAAACAGCGAATCTGTTTTCCAAGGAAGAGCATACTCAACAGAGCAGTGATCAAAATTTTCATACGAGTACAGATCTGAAACAGTCCAGCATCTAAATTAGAAATTGCCACATACATGGCAATATTCTGGATGGTGTAGAGAAGAGCAGGAACACTTTGCAAAAGAACTTCTCGCTTGTTTTCAGAAGCCTGCTGGCGTAAAGTACGAAAAGCCTTTGCAATAGAACCACAATCTGAAACCATGAGAAAAAAAGACATAATAATCTTCATCAGTTCTCCCATAATCACTGCTGTTGTTGAATTGTACTTTTCTGTACTGTAGGTACGAGCATATCGCATAAATATAACCTGAGCTGTATTCATGAAAATTAGAAGCCCGAGACTAAAATATCGCATATGTCGTTCTCTTGTCATTGTTTCCATAGTGCTCTTTCCTTAGAATCACTCCTCTGTAAAAGGGTAATAATCTATTTCGACGATTGCACGATGCCAAACGGACCAATCCCTGTTCGATCATCTCACAATTCTATTTGTCGCGCCATTTCAAATTCAAACATAACAATGGCAAATATTGAGGGTATGTCAGTTAGAACTGTTACATTTGAAGTACCATGTTGGCAAACTGTAGTTAGCTCTCTGTTCGTTTTCTTTTGTGTTCCCCTCCTAACTCTCGTATAGAAACTCCGAATAATATTGATATGTATCAAATGGATCCAAGTAATACCGGTACGCAAGTTGTTTTGCAGATGATACGTAGATATTAGTCAAGTGATGAATCAACGAGTGGACGGATCCTATGGAGGATATGTCAATGTTCAGAATGTTGGTCAGTTGCCGAATACCAATCAAGGGTATCAAGTTCCATCAAACTATCCTGTAACTCATTCTAAATCCCCTCTTATTCATAGACAAATCAATCCCTCCAACCTCTCTTTCCTCGCATGCAAATTCAGGGAGAAACTACTGAGGAAGAGCCTGTATATGTAAACGCAAAACAATATTCTCGTATTCTACTACGAAGAAAGGCGAGAGCGAAATGGGAGAGTGAACATCGAGTAACAAAAAAGGAAACTCCCTATATGCATCGGTCGCGTCATGAACATGCGGTTCGTCGTATTCGAGGAGCAGGTATGTCTTATTAGGTTGCTTATATGCAGATGGTCGTTTTCTAAAGAAGGAAGAGGTTCAACGATTAATTCAAGAGGTTTGAGTGTTATTTAACTATGAACATAGGGAAAAGTGAGTAATGTACAGCAATCGGATACCAAGTATTCGCCTTCAGCGACAACTCCTCCGTTCATTCAACAACCATTGCCGTATCAATCCCAGCTTGTATCTCATGATTCACCTCCAAATTCACGGGCTGCTAGTAATGATCCGGATCTTGTTCGGTCTGGAATTAGTGATTTAAAGAGTCTTGAAAAGACTCCGTATGATTATTTTGGAGATAATCGAGCGGTTCCAATGTAATGAATTGTGTAACAATGTGTCAATATTAGTATGTTTTTATTACAAACACAAATTCAGTGTAGACTTAAATCATAAATGTACCTCTTCTCGGGATTCCGAAGTGTTTTATAAGCTTCTAGCAACTTTTGCGTCTTCTCTTCTGCATCTGGACCACTAAAATTCAACTCTAATTCGTTTTCTTACTGATAATAGTCAGGATGAACCTGCATGATCAACACACGGAAAGCACGTTTAATCTCCTCCTCACTCGCTGAACGATCGACTCCCAGAATCTCGTAGTAATCTGGTTCACGATTCGTTCGTTTCGAAGAAGTCGATTGCCGAGATTGTCTCTGTTTGGATTTCTGTCCAAATTTCTGTGTTACAAACTCCTCATATTCTTCTGCGTAACTTTTATAACTAATATGGAAGAAATCCATAACTCGATAGAAATGGTTCATGAATTCATCCCATCTGGCTTCACGAGCAAACTTCTTGCTATTCATCAAATACATTCTGAACAGTCACCTATAGTACTTTTCAATAGCTGTGATATCTGTACTGGAATCCATCTTCTTCTGTAACTGCATTAGTTTCCTTTGTTCATATCCATAATGTCCCTACAATATGAGTCTATTTCATTGCTCTTTACACGAATGATCGCATCCACGAGCTTCTGATATCCATATTTTAACAATGGAATCAAGTATTTATCCTAAAAGTGATATCCGAACAACATTTCTACAATTCGAATTAGAGGGATGTTCTTCATATCTGGCATCTTATGAAGCGATAAACCAGTCGGAATACCTGTAACTCCGCTAATAAAAATGGTGAAAAAGTCATGGAGGTTATTATTCTGAGCAATCACCACTGGTAGCATGAGTGTCCTCACCGAACGATTCTGGTACTCAAAATAAACATTTCGAAGTGAATCCCGTTTGATTTGAGATTTCTGAAGTAGTTTTCGTCGTTCCTGTTAATCACTCCCTCCTGCTTCTTCTACCTCTTCTTCAACCATTGCTCGCACATATTCCCATGCTGTCTGCTCATAGATACCCCACGGTTCAATTTCTTTCACACCTTCCATTATGTGTGTGTCCAAAGGTACTGCATCCTCTGAAGACGCTTTCATCTCTTCTAACTATGCATTTAAAAAGCAGTTGTAATATGAACAAGTTTGTAATTATAGTCCTTGCCTCCATATACTTGACACTTCTTGGATGCATCTTTATCAGAATAACTCGAGACAGCAACACTGTTATTGAAATGAACATAACAGTCAAAGGAAAAACTCCAGAAAGGAAGATAGGCTCGCTATCAAGTTATTCTCCAAACTCTTTCCCTACTCGGATGTTTACATTCACTTCTTTTAGGTTGGTATTCTTTGAAACCCAGAACATGATGGAGGCATGTTCTCTTTCATAATCTGTTGCAAACGGTAGATAGAGCGTGTCCTGGCTGTGTGCAGATGAAAAATGTCTTCGTTGCCTCGAAAGTATCCCCAATGCAGAACCTCGAGGAAACACGGAAGAAACTACTGAAATCAGTCGTATGGACGTTCCAAGTCCATACTTGGTAAACGATGACAACATACAAAGGTTTTCTATGAAATGGAAACAAGAACAACTAGCAGTATGTTACACTCTTCTAAAGCGGTCTTCAACAGAAGCTTCATCCAGTAAAGAGAAAATGACGGCATCAAGCTGAACATCCAAGTCAGTATGTCCTCCTTCCTCCAGAGTTGGTTGAATCATTGCAGCCGGATTCAGAGCAGGTATCCCTCGCACCGACCCATCGTGCATTCGTTCTTCATTCTCCAAAAGACCTGCCTCGATGTCTTCGCGAGGTTGTCTTACAGGTTCTTCTTCCATCATTTCTGTGATAATGCATTGAAGAAGAGGAGAGAATGTGATCCCTGTACTTGAAAGAAACCGGATTGCCTGAAGAATGTCTGGATTATTGTTCCACCGCAATTCATCAATCAGTTGCATAATTTCTATTCATTCAATCCCATAAATTCAACTTACGAGGAAAATACGGACTTTCAGTAATCGCAGGAGATTGAATGAAAGATTTAAATAGTTGCGAGCAAATGATGTATCGTAACAATCGTGTCTCTGTTTGCATCAATTGCCGTAATCGCGATCGCATATCAAAGCGGGTGTCCACAAGAGATCGAAGATAATTATGGTTATGAACTAAGTCATAATTTTGAAGACATAACACCTTCGGCCGATGATTTTCAGTTCGATGAAGGAAAATCCCAACAGGTACAACAAGACACAGTTCAGGAATCATAAACTCGATACAAAGCAGCACAGAAGATCTATTTTTACCTCGAACAAACTTGTCAGTGACATGAATCAAAAAGAGAAGGAAAAAGAGAGAGGCGATAATGCCAACGAATGTTACCCATCGTTTGTAAACAACGCCATTCATATTAATCTGGAGGAGACCCATAAAGATGAGAATGAGCATTGCACAGACTCCCCCTATTGCTATTAGGGCTGGCAGTAAGGCTATGTATAGATTGGGCCAGTTAAATAGAAGGTGACAAGTGAGTAATCCCCATTGTAGAAGTGTTGCGTAGAAATAGGCATATTCCCACTTATCATCATCCTTTTTGATTCCAGTAGAACTAATAATAAAATAGGAAGGGAATATCTACCACATCTTAACTTGCATCGCAATTCCATATGCAATCACAAATAACCACTCTATTATAACAAATGGAATTCTCGAAGTGAACTTATCTATGGATCATGGAATGAAAGAAAACAAACGCCTTTGATACGAATTGAATAGAATTAGATTCGCAAAAACTCCGAAATACACAAGCCAAATCTGAAGGAGCAATAGATAGTAGTGAGAATTGTTAGTGAATACCACTTCATTATTACTAATATACTTGACAAATGACTTGGATTCTTTCTGAGTACGAGTAACAAAATCACTCTTAATCATGATGAAAATCAGATTACTGTTAAAATTGCTTAAAAACCACATAGGAGATCTATACAGGAATTCTGAAGACCTGAATTACATTTCCTTCTTGGTATTTGCTCGAATGTACATCCCAGGGATAATTAGGAAAGGCTGAATGACAATCATGTATAAATATGAAATTCCGTATATGAAATTCACATTTATATGAATCTAGGAGATCAAAATAAAATTCCGAATCCTCACAACATTAGTTAAGTATAACATCATAAGGATTGTAAAAATAACAAGAGTCACAGCGAGACCACAAAACACAATCCAAGTCTCATAAAGATAGATTATGCGACCCCAAACAACACTTTGGCTCTTTCTTTAAATCAATGCACTCGACTCTTACTAGCATATTCATCGTTGTTTCTTCCCACATTGTTCCTTGTATATAGGATTGTTGTTGTTCGTACCAATCATTGTATCTAAAATCAATAACAACATTCGTCATATACCTGTGAAAATACTGCTCCAGTCCAGCTTCAATTGCCTTACCTTCCGATGAACTGATCCCAAATTCAAGTGCAGCTCGTTTGTCCCAATACATTGGATACGATTCCAACATCTGGTGCAGTCTCTTGTTACACAATGACAATTCGAACAAGTCCTTTATCTACTAATAATGGACTCTAAAGAGGATTACCGATAAAAATGAAATGATATCAAGAATAGTCGTTCCATTGAACAATGCACACAACTGTGCAGAACCCCTTTCACTAGTATCTGGAGAGTATGGACCACCCTTTTCTAGTGAATTCATTTGCACCACTGTTTCTGTGATGTGGAGAATGAAGATTGTTAACTGCGAAGAACTCTGAAAAACCGTAAATTCCGTCTTGATCGATGAAAACATGGAATCATTTCCTTCCTCTATATGATTATTTATGTCTTAGAAAGTCAGAAGAGATTTGTAAAAACAAACATAAGATTTCTTAGGAGGTGAGTTCATAAATGAGAATCCAGAAAAGCCAGGAGAATCCAATTGCTTATACATTTTCATTCCCTGGTGACAAAGATAGTCAATCTTGTAGAAGTCACTCTTGCTTACCGAATACGCCTATTATTATCAATAACTATTATTAAAACATACGTTCTTTCGAAATTCACGTTTTGCATAATCCTCTATACACTTCCTTATTTCAGGTGGCTGAGTTTGTGCTTTACGCAATACTTGTTTGTAGAATGCTAAAATATCTCTTTGTAGTCCAGAATGTGACATGACTCTTCAGATCAGTCCCATAATTGGTCAATACCACGTTTGTACGATTCTAAATGGAATCTCAATAATTAGTCACAACGAAGAAACAACAATGATTGCTTTTATTGCATTTAGAATACGGATATTGAAACTAGATTTAAGTAATAAATCAATTCTTATTCTAGTTCGCATCCTAACACTTGACTCCTAACATACAATTCTTATGGATCGCAGTAAAGCTGTTCAGGCCATTCGCAAACGACTTTTTGCACTAGGTTGTCCTTTCAGTGAGGAGGAAAACCTGTTATGTAAGAGTTGTATAGTATCAGTTAATCTTTAGCCAAGCAGAATTCGGTAAACATTGCAGCATGGCTAGAAGATCAATGTATTCGATTGTAGGGATTACTGAATTCATGGGATCCAGATATGACCTTGAGATGAGAGGACCTCTTAGGACTAATAATGAAAACTGGAACCAGGCATTTACAAAGGTATCTATTAGAGTTGACCATTCAGAATAGTATCTGAAAGATCTGAGTTGTCCCTATGTTGGCAATGGATTCTGTGAGGATAATAAGATTATCTGTTTTCTTTGGATTGCATCGCATGCTGTTACTGTAGAGTATGAGGACAATTGTATACATATTCTTTCGTTTTGTTCTTTAGGTGATAAGTACAATATTATTCCGATCGATACAGACTTGTCTGCTGAAGAGATTGAGTCATTGAATGAACTCCGGGATGGTCTCTTACGCATTGCATCTCTTATGAATGTCAGTATTGTTGACACCAATGACATTTCGGGTATCATTGATGCCTTGGAGGAGGAGGTGAATCAACTCAAGTCCCAAGTTGTGGACGGAAAGATCAAAGAACTACCTTGGAAACTTGAAGATCTACCAATTACTATTAATACTGAGAGTCAGTTCCTTGTGTTGTGTTTATTGTAGATCCTCGTTTGCGGAATGCGATGTGTGTGATGGAATGTCTTTATAATGAGGATGTCCGTGAGATACAAGATAAGATTAACTACATTATTGAACAAGTACAGATTCTCACTGCTCATCCTTCGACGGATGCATCATTAGGTGTTGTTGGTTTTTTCCTTGTTTGTTGGTAATATTAGAATAAGTGACTGGTCATTTGGTGATTGAACAGAGTGGTGAACGAACAGATTTTGATTTTCAATGAAGAGTACTTAGTTGTATTTCCGATTTCACAAATAGAAATCATCCTATCTCTTCTCTTTCTCTCCCTCTGTCTTTCAGAACAACAATTCTTCCAATCAACACAATTACCAGAGAGGAATCGTGAGATACCAAAGACAATTGTATTAGTGAAGAAGAAGCGTTGAGTATTAGAAAGAACAAGAACAGCGATTGTATGTATTAGAAGAGGTCCTTGTAGTGAATATTGAATGGATGATAAGAATAGAAAGCAAAAGAGAAGTTGTTAGTAGAACAAGTGTTAGAACAGAATCATTTGAAAGAGAGTCTGAATACAAAGATTTCTGAACTACAGAAAGAATTGAAGAAAGAAGAGAGTAGCTTGAGTTCTTTGAAAGCAGTAGTTTGATGTGTTTGATATTGAATATAGGAGTTGAAGGGATATGAAAATGAATGGAATAGGCTGAAGGATGAGAAGCGAGTCTTGGGTCAGTCAGTGAAAGAAGTGAATTCTTCAGTGAATTGGAATGAGTTTGCAGAAGAGGAATATAATCGAATTTGTGATAAAGTGAGATATTGGTTGAAGGTTGTTGAAGTGAGAGTGAAGGAAGTGGATAGAGAAAGGAAGCGTATTCTCCAATCAGTACGAAGTGATCCAGACATGAGAAAGATCCTGGGATTCTTGGAGAGTGTGTGGAGTGTGTGTGAAAGAAGTATTGGTTGGTTGAAGAGCTGGTTGTCAGAGTATGTTTGGAAGAATGTGAAACCGATTATGAGACCGTTGAATGGAGTGTGGTTGAAAGTGAAGGAGGTGATATGGAGGTGTGTATCGTGGGTGATAACAAATGGGATAATCTTTGTGGATAGTACATGGTTCGTATTGTGTGAGAATCCTGCTGTAAGATCGAATGATGAGACTGAAGACTAGACACGCGATCATGCTTCTTTGTGGTTCTGGATGATCATGGGAATCTGGATATGGTTTATTGTAATTAGGATTCGTTGGTGTTATGGTCTTTTGAAGAGTCTTATGAACTGGGTGAAATGAACTGTTTGTTGACTCAAATGAACCATTCTTTGTATACATAAATTCATCAAGAGTATTAAAAGAAACAAAACACGTCAACACACGCCAAAGAGATAACAATCACATTCACAATACTCTTCAAAAATGGTTGTCACGTATTCACGATTTAGATGACTCCTCAAGCTATCGAAAACAACAATAATAACTGATTCCAGTTTGTTATTGAATCTGACCCAAAATTGGAATTCCAGTATCTGACAACACGTTACTTCATCTTGGTTTCGTTCCAATTCTTCATAACTGTTATGTATCCATATCAGAATCCATCACTTCCAGTATGTTATTCTTTCCGCATCTCATTATGTAGCCATCTGGTCCGGCTTATGGGTATCCTCGTCCACAGCAACAATTCGGAGGTCCCTATCCACAGGTATGTGCGTGGTTCGGTTTATTTCGATCCGGTAGTTACTAACATTTCTGTAGGCACCTGGATATCAGAATCCGCCCTATGGATACCAACCTACCAGTTATTCTTCTCCATATGGTGTGACTGGTCAGGTCAATTATTCCACCTCAACACCAACATACGTGACTGGTCCTGTACCTCCACCCAGAGGTGTTATTAACGGTGCCTATGGTGCTCCTCAACCAAGATCGTATTATGGGGGATCAGGTCCTTCTGTACCTACTTCTATGAATTTCCAGTCTCAGAATATGAATCCTGCTGGAAGAAACCCTACTATGGGTTCCACTATACCAATGAGTCAGACTCAGCCTTTCATGACTCAGCCTTCCGTAACTCAGCCTTCTATGAATCAACCATTAATGAATCAAGCTACTATGCCTCAACCGGCAACAAATCAGCAAATGGGTATGAATCCCGCGGGATTCATGCCTGGAGGTGCAAATCCTCTCCCCCCACCTGTTTCTTCCTATGATCCTAACCGTTATTTTGATCAGCATCCAACAGTAGGTCGCTCTTCGACTCCAACACCAGTCCAGAAGGGAAGTATTGCCCAGCAGCGATTGGTATCAACAAACCAGAATCCCTCAATTACCCAGGATCCTTCAACTATCCAGAATCCTCCAACTATTCAGTCAAAGCCTGGTTCTACCAAAGTGAAAAAGGAAAAGAAGGAGTTTTATGATGTTGAGGTCGAGAAAGGGAGTAGATGATAATGATCAAGGTGATTGATAGATATCAAACGACTGAACGAACATGAAAGTATGGGAAAGTTGATTGAAGTAGCGTCTTCTGATTATTATCATAATGGAGGCTGGGTTATGGTAACAACACATCGACTGATTCTATTAACAGAAGATCAAAGTGGAGGTGTGTATTGGCCTCTTAAAACTACTTCCTTTGTTCAATTGGATTCGAATTTCTTCAAAGGATCAACATTTGTCTTCCAGTCAACAGTGGCCAATGCTTCTAAGAGAAGTCTACGAATCAAAGATTCAAAAGAAGCTGAAGTCCTCCAGAGTTTATTCCTCACAAATCAGGAATTCCATGAATATGATACAGTGTATATTGTCAATCGAAATAACATTCTTGCCGTGTTTAGAGAGGAATGTACTACAGTCACTCGTTTTGCAGATGCTCTCTCCATTTGTAGTCATAATGCTAATGCTCTATTTATTTGGCTAGTGTCTGTTGTATGAATGAATGATTCTTTTCGAGTATAGAATAGTGTTCTTCCTTTAGTCAAACAGCAGTTACGTGCTGCTGCAAATGAATGGTCGAAATCTACAATTGGATCTGTGTCACTTGATGACTGTGAAATGTTAGATGTAATCAAACAAGGAAGTAGTGAAGAACAATATTATTTAGAATTGGCTAAACAAATTGCACAATTCTTTTCAAAGAGTTCATTAATGAAGACATATTGTGGAGCCATTCCACTTCTTGACGCTTATTATTACTATGGCAAGGTTACTGCTACTAATCTGAAATCTCCTAATGAATTTGTTAAAGCTTGCTCATTATTGACAGAAGACAAGGTGAAAGAGAATTCAGTTTATGTTCATGTGATTGATGGAAAACAAGTTCTTTGTACTGGTAATGAATGTGAGATGAGAATGATGAGTAGAAGCTGCTTCATTTGAAAAGGTGGAAGAATCGATTTTGACCGCAATCGATCGAAATGGAGGATTTATTGCAAGAAATGCTCTTATTCGTCAGTTGGCGATGCCTGTTGGTGTCTGTGATAATATGATTCAGGTTAGTTTGAATCAATAGATGCTGATGTGTAGAAGGTTGAGAAGAGTGGTAAAATCGTACGAGATAATGACAGCAGAGATGTCTTCTTCTATCTCAACTCATTTGCTCGTGTATCCACGAAAGTGATCCCAGCTTGAGTTAGTAACAAACATTGCAATTCTCTTTCTTTGTTATGTCAATTTCAGGTTCAGTAAGAACAAAATGACTCAATACGGCAAGAGAAGCCCCGATAAACATTCCAATAAACAGCATAAGCAAGCAAATCGTAATTGGTGAATTGTTTAGATATGTCGAAATGAAGGCATCCAATCTCTACACATGTTATCAACTAGACTAGAAATCACTTTTGTAATTAACTGCAGTTTTGAAGGAACCATCTTGATTGGATGTGCTTCTACAAATTTGTGTCTAAAAATGAAAGCAATAAACAGTCCTAACGTCTCTAAAACAAATTCTGTAAATGCCTTGACATGACGAGGTCCATCATATGTCATATACTTGTTCTACAATGAAAACAAATTGCATGTAGTACTCCAGAAATTAAGATGAATGTTGGATACGTCCCAATATTAAATTGCTTGGTAATCTTGGGATTCTTATTTCCATCAATCTGCAGATCATTCAATGGCATTGCACCTACTGTTGCTACGCTATATCGATCACCCATTGCATGGTCAAATTCTAGCAAATCCTTCTTTAATTTCCTGCATTGTGAGCACCACTACAATGAAGAGAAGGAAATAAACTCACAGGCGAATCGAACATAACAAACCATTTGGTTTTGCTACCAGCCAAAAGGACTTTGTCAAAGAAATCATCATCCGTTAGTTCAACAATATCTATAGTTTAGAAAACAATCCAATTTCCAGTACCTGCTGATCCAACTGCAAGAATAAGAAATAGTACATAAACAAATCTACGAATCATCTCTCACTACTCAAAGGGACAATCTCATCATCGCTTTCTATAATCAGAAATGACAAAAGAAGTACCGATTCAGATC
>ERZ824480.2967-NODE-2967-length-12135-cov-3.308692_pt1 | contig 12135 bp, 6 predicted proteins | sample MGYA00519861_ERZ824480 | MGnify/ENA primary metagenome ERZ824480 (study PRJEB31778, sample SAMEA3449152) | human gut metagenome | biome: human gut; feature: human-associated habitat; material: faeces | place: United Kingdom | collected 2010/2012 ... | reverse complement strand
CGCGGCTGGTGCAGGAATCCTCTGTGCGGCGCTGCTCATCGGCGGAGGTGTCTGCGCCGCACTTTTCTTTATGAACAAAGGCGACAGCGCTCCCGACACACCCGAAACGCTCGTCACCACGACCGCCGCACCGCTCACCGAGCAGAGAAGCGATGAAAGCGAGCCCGCACCTATGCTCGGCACTTCCTCGACCGCGCCGAAAGAGAAGAATCCGTATTATTACGGCAGCATCGAAAAAAATTATAAAGGGAGCGGCAGCGACTACTACATAAACGAATGGGCTAATATTAAGCTAAACCTCGCCGACACATACGATACAATTAATGAGGATTATAGAGGCTTTGCATTCATTGCAAATGATTCGAGGGGAAGCTGTTTCGGTATCCAATATGAGCAGATGACAGATGAAGATTATGCCCAATACGGAGATATCGACGGAATTATATCGGCATGCGTAGATACCATATCAAAACTCTTATACGACAAACAATATAACTATGTATACTCCTCGGGTAGTTACAACATTTATATCGCATCGGAGCAATATAAATGCGTAAGGATCAAGTACGATGAAAATGTTGACAGCTCAATAGAAGGCGGCTACGCTTATATTTGCGGTCGACAAATGGATGACGGCAGAGTAATCATCATATTGCAGATGGATCAGGATCGTCAAAACCACGGTGCCGATATAACCGACATGCTCTCTGCGATAGAGCCGCTGAACTGACGCACGAAAGGACAAGTATATGAAAGCGAAAAAATACTCACCCATCGCAGCCCTGCTCTGCTGCATCATGCTGCTGCCCGTACTTCTAACCGGCTGCGGCAGCTCGCTCGAGGGCACGTGGGTCTGCGCAAAAGCAAAATCGGGATACCCGGACATAATGATCGTCGAGCATGACGGCAAGGGTAGCATCGAGGGCGTCGACATGAACTGGTATACAAAGGACGATCGGCTCTACATAAACGCCGTTCAGCTCGTCAGCTATTCCTTTGACTACGAGTACAAGTTCGACGGCGGTTTTCTTCTGCTCGACGATCGCCCTGACCCTCGCGTCCGGCGCTTTCAACAAGCGCTCCGCACAGCCCGAAGGCGGCGTTCTTTCGACCATTGAACAGCCTGCATCCCAAGAACAGGGGATGGCTGGTGATGCCAATAAGTCCCCCGTTAACCAAATTCCCAGGTAAAATCTTTTTCCTCTGCTGATGAACGCCTCAGTTCAAAAATAAATCAGCAGAAAACAACTTGATCAGGCCGCGGTCGTGGCGAAATTGGTAGACGCACTACTTTGAGGGGGTAGCGGAGCAATCCATATGAGTTCAAATCTCATCGACCGCACCAAGTTTCGTTGGGGTATCGCCAAGTCCGGTTAAGGCAGTGGATTCTGAATCCACCATTCGTAGGTTCGAATCCTACTACCCCTGCCACGAAACCATAAAAGGCTGAGTTTTTCCAAACTCAGCCTTTTTCTTTGTTGCCTTTCTTTGGGACCTTTCTTTGCTGCGTTTCTTGGGCCAATCGCTTGAAGAAATCAAATTAAAGATTCCCGACCAATCGAGCAGACCTTCCTTTGAAGGCGATTTAGAAATTCACTCAATTCGTCCGCAATCTGCTGCCCGACTCGCGTCAAAGCAGCCGATTGCTGAGGCCTAAAACTGCAGTAAAGCAACAGCGAAACGCTGTATTCGCTTTTTCATTAGGCGGTTATTTCATCGCGCCCGGCAGAATAAGCGAACGGACATCCACCGCCTTTTCCATCATGCCGTTGTCGATGAGGAACTGCTGATCAGCGGCAAGCCCCTTGACGTCAGCTTCAGTCAGGACGTCATAAAAGCCCGACCAGTCATAGAGCTTCTCGGCATTTTCAATGGAAATGCCCTGCTCTTTTGCTCCCATGGTGAGCGCTTCAGCCTTGTGTTCGCGAATCCACTTCAAAGCAGCGCGGTTCGTTGCAACCACGCGTTCGTACGCTTCCGGATACTGGTCAACAAAAGCCTGACGGACTGCCATTACGAGATTGGGTTCGACGAGCCCTTCGCACGTCGTAATCGTTTTGGCGCCTTCAGCGTTTGCCTTAATAATGAGGCCCGCAGCGACCAACCCCGCGTCAGCCGAACCGGAGAGCACCGCCGTCATGGCCTTGGCAGGATCCATGCTGATGAAGTCCACGTCCTTGATGGTCATGCCTTCCTTCTTGAGCGCGGCTACGAGGAGCTGATGGAGCACCGTGCCTTTAGGTCCCACGACCTTCTTGCCCTTGAGATCCTTGATGGAATAGTCCGTGCCGGGTTTGCCGATGATGGCAAAGATCTTCTGCGGGTGCCCCACACCGGAAGCAATGCGGATGGGGTTGCCGGCACCGGCTGCCATCAGCACGCTGGCCGTATTCATGACCGCAGAGAAGTCGAGGTCGCCAGACGCCATAGCCTGTCCCTGAATGGCACCCGAATTAATGACGCGCCAGTTGATCTTGACGCCTTCGGCCTTGAAGGCATCTTCGAGCATCCCGCGCTCCTTCATCACAATGTTCTGCAGATTGAAGGGCGATTTCACATAGGTGATCGAAATGCTCTCGGGCATCTTCGGTGCAGCCTGAACTGCAGACATACCGGTTAAGCACAGTCCAGCCGCGACGGCCGCCGCGGCAAAAAGGTTTTTAAGCTTCATAACATGAATCCTTTTTCATCAATCTCCGCTCCTTCGTCTCTTTAATGCTCAGAAACAGAAATGCGTCTTCTTTGCAGACAAGGAGCTCGTTGAGGCACATTCTGACACCGCCATGAGGAAAGCGGCAGTTTTACGACTCACTCAAAGGGGACTGCGTCCAACCGAGCTGAATAAAACTCACGGTCAGCGGAAAGGATTGTTATGAAACCGCCTCCTTCGTTTTGCCGACCTCCCGAAGAGATAGGGTGCTTACATGCGTTTACTATTGGAACAATAGGACGTTTACATATTTTCCGTGTTGTTCTGATGACACAACCTCAATTAAGGGTTTTCGCGCCATATATCAGTTTTCCAAATTTGCCGGCAAACAATCTATTAGAAAGCCGGCCATAGGGATAACCCCCCCCCCTATGTTTTCTCGACATTTAGGATGCCCTGAGTGCTTGTGCACAACTCTTCGACTTCATTCGAAACCGTTGAGTCAACCAGAAAACTCTTGGAGTACTCCCTAAATGAATCGCACTTATAAAGTTGCCAAGTCACTCACACGCGGCGTCGTCGTGACGAGCGAAAAGGCTTCTTCCTATCAGGGCAAGGCTGTGAAGACGGTTATTGCTGCAGCTGTGGCAACCCTCGTTGCGGGCAGTGCAATGGCCGCATCCTATATCGACCCGGTTGAAGGCGCAAAAGTTTACGCTGACACAACGGCTGCGCAGACAGACACGCTCAATGACAGTATTGTCTACAAAAAAACAGAAAACGGTGCTGGTGCCTTAGTTACACCTAATCAATCCTACACGTTTGATAAAACGCTGTGGGTGATTGCTGATCAGGCCAATGCTGATGCTACTGACAGCCCTAAGTACGTCCAAGCTAACGGCTTCTTTATGTCATCGGGTGCCGCTGATGACTCTAAGTTGATCAATAAGGGCACGATTTACGTCACAGCACTCAATAAAGCTCACTACTGGGCAACACACGCCATGAGCGGTGACAAAGGTGAAATCATCAATGACGGCACCATTATTGCGAAAAATGCCGTTGCGCTTGCTTCCGGTAGTCAGGGCAACGGTGTGAAGATCATTAATAATGGCACCATCGTCGTTGAAAATCAGGGGCGAGCGATCGGTTTGGAAGCCGGAACGGCACCTGTTGCAGAAAATAACGGCACGATTACGGTCGGAGCACTTGCTGAAGATGCTGAACAAATTATCGGCGTTTATATCAGCGACAATGTTACGAACGCTTCCTTTACTAATAAGAAGGGAGGTGTGATTAATGCCGCAGCTGAAGGCGCGATTGCTATCGGCTTTTATAAAGGCTCAAATAACACCGCAACTCTCGCTACCGGATCTGTAACGCAAGGCGATATTGTTGTTTCTTCCTTTACCGGTAGCACCGACAGTCCTACTGCATCTACCAGCAATATCAACATTGAAAAAGACGCCTCCGTTACAGGCGATGTCATTGTTAAGTTCGGTACTGCTGCACTTACCGGTGCCGAAGGCGCTGCTGTTGACGGCGATCTGATCGCTGCTAATGGTTCTGCTACTGTCGCTGAAGAGTTGACCTTCAACAATGTTTCAGTTGGTGCAGCTGCTGTTGCCACTGGCGACGATAGTGAGGCAGCAACCAACGGTAACGTTACGGTCACTGGCGAGCTCAACGCCGCCACTCTTACTTTGAACACAGCCGATTCCGCATTTACGAATGAAGGAACGGTCAAGTTCAACACGATCACGTTTGCAAAAGCTTCAGCTGACACGCCTTCTACGACTGACGACACTCCTGCCAAAGGCTTTGTGAATGACGGCAAAGCTACCGTTGAAAATCTGGTCTTCGTAAATACTACCGATACCATTACGAATTCCGGCACGCTGATCGTCCAGAATGTTGATACGGGCAAACTTGAATCGGTCGGCGTTACCAATACCGGTACGATCGAAACATCGCTTGCCAACCTCATCAAGAGCTCCACGGATGAAGATGGCAGCGTGATCTACACCGCCACTGCTTTCGGTTCAGCTGCCTCCACTAACAACACTGGCGACCTGATCGATACGAGCACAACTGGTACCTACTCACTCGACGACTACAAAAACATCTCCTCCGCGCTTGGCGACAAGTTCAACTTCACAAACGCCAACATTGTGGTTGATGTTGAAGGCAAGCAGTCTAAGCTTGATCTCGCTGAGATCGGCAGTTCAACGGCTACCGGTCCGACGAACTTTGGCCGCAGCGATGTTTACGCAGAATTTGGTACGGGCACTCCGCACTTCGACGGTAACAACTGGCTCGGTCGTGAGCTGACCATTGGTTCACTTGAAGTTGCTAAAACGGAAGCAAATAAGAACAAGCTTGAATCGCTTGCCGTCGGAAACAGCGGTGAAAACGATCCTCTGCTCACACTGCGTGGCAACAACAAGGGTGAAGTAATCATCGGTGCCAAAGAAGGTGATGAACTCATTGCTGTCACGTTCAACAAAGTCAACCTGGGCGCAGAAGATACTGACTTCGGTACCATCGACAACGCCGTGACGTTCGCCGCTGCATCCACCATTACGGGTGCCTTCACGTTCACGAACGAAGCCGGCACGACCGTTGCGGCCGATAACGGCAATTTGACGGTCAACGGCACCATGACGACCAATGGTCTTACCAACAATGGCCAGATCAGCGTCAATGGCGACCTGGATACGGCTTGGTATGAACAAGGAGACTCCGCAAACACCGTCGTTATCACTGACGGTACGTTTGCCATTCTCGGCAATAAGCCCGCCGCAACGACCACTCAAGCCGAAGGGGATGAAGAAGCTCCGAAGGCCTTTGAAAACGCTGTTAAAGTCCAGACGGTTTCCTTTGGTACTACTGCTGACGAAACTAACCTCGGCGTGCTGTCCGTTGGCGCCTCGACCGCCGCGGCAAATGCAGCCGTTGCCGATGCCTACGGTGAAATTGATGCTGACAAGTCTGTTATCTACATCGCCAAGCAGGCGGTGTTTGGTGATGGCACTGCAGCCCTGAGCATTGGCGGTGCCGCTGGCCAGGCTACGGATCTCCTCGTCGACATTCAGGGAGTTGCTGGCACGGCCGGTTATGCCGCTAAGGACGGCGTCCTGAAGAACGCCATCTCCGCAGATAATACAAACGGAGCTAAGGTCACGCTCGTCGGCGTCAAGAACGCACCTGCTGCAGCCTTTGAAGGCGAAAACGGTGCGAAGACGCTTAAGCTTGCTGACTCTGCCACTGGCGGCACGCTGACGGTCGACTACGGCACGATGTTCTACGGCACGTCTACGGACCATACGTCGCAGGGTACCGTTGCAGCTGACGGTACGATCTCGTTTGCCCGCAACACAACGTATGACAAGCTGCTCGATGACACTTATCAGGGCGGCAATGCCAAGGCTGACCTCGATGCCGTTTCTTTCGGTCATAACCAGCTGAGCGACGCGGTTGTCTGGGGGCTCACGGACTACATCGCGGACGTCAAGGCTTCGGATGGTTATAGCGCTGCTCAAGACCAGAGACAGTACCTGGAAAACAAGATCAGCGATTACCTTGATAGCGTTAACACGGCTTCGGTCATGGCTCTTGCCGGCGGTGCCTTCAACACCGCACTTGATGTGAACGATCAGGTCACCGCTGCCCTTGAACGCCGCACTTCGCTCGCCAGCCTCAATGCTCCGCGCACGACTGGTGTTACGCCGTGGGTTGACGTTTTCGGCACGACCAACGAAGGCAAGCGTCTCTATGGTGAAGGCTATGGCTACGAAGCCGACATCTACGGCGCCGTTCTGGGTTTTGACTACACTGCCTCCTGCGGTGCAACCATCGGTCTTGCCTTCAATGTGGGTCAGGCTGACAGCAATTCCGTGGGTGACGGCATCAAGGTCGACAACGATTCGGACTTCTACGGCGTGAGTCTCTACGTTGCGCAGCAGCTCGGCGACTTCAATCTCCGTGCTGATGTAGGCTACACGAAGCTCAAGAACGACCTTTCGACCAATACGGTCTTCGGTCAGGTCAAGGAATCCGAAGATGCGGACGTCTTCACCTTTGGTGTGGGCACGGAATACCTCGCCAAGTTCGGCGCGCTCAACATCGTTCCGCATGCTGGCATCCGTCTGACGCGCATCGACATGGACGACTCCAAGTTTGGCGCCGACTATGACACGATGACCGTTTACCAGATGCCGTTGGGTGTTGCCTTCTCGGGTACGTTCGATACGAACGGCTGGAAGGTTGCTCCGATGGTTGATCTCTCGGTTGTCCCGACCTTTGGCGATAAGGATGTGAAATACACGTTCGTTGGTGCTTCCGACAGCAACCGTGTGTTCGACTCCAACCCGATCCGCGCCACGATCGGTGTTGAGGCTCAGAAGGATGCTTGGACGTTTGGTCTGAACTACGGTCTGACGGCCGGCGGCGACGATCGCATGAACAATGCCTTCAACGCCAACCTCCGCTACTCGTTCTAACCAACCCGTTCTATAGGGGCTCAGCGCTTCGCAGTGCTTAGCCCCTGAGAACCCGCCCGGGGCCTTCTTTCATTGTGCTCCAAGGATGAAGGAAGGCTCTCGGGGACTCATACCGCTTTCGGGAGACAACTGCACTCACTCACCGAGTGAGGGCATGTCATCCCGCTCTCTGGCACCCGTCTGCCGCTCGCGCGGGGACGGGTCTTTTTTGCGCAGTGCCAGCACGGTTGACGAGCAGCAGGAATACCTCATGACGGAAAATGATTTACCGGACGAGCTGTCGGAGTCGCCCCCAGGACGCTATCGTCCGCCGGGATATGCCTCGGCAGACAAACGCCGCCGCGCTATAGCGCTCTTCGAAGCCGGCATTGGCTACACCAAGGCTTCAAGAATCCTCGACCTCCCGTCCACGACGCTTCGCGACTGGGCTGAAGCCTGGAAAAGCGGCAAATTCAGCGTTGAAATATCGCCCAATCTTTATCGTTACAGCGATGCCGTCCGCACGAAAGCCATCGCGATGCGGCTGAGCGGCAGTACCTGGAAAGCAATTCGCGCAGCAACGGGCGCGCCGCCCGCCACGGTGCGCAGATGGATCGACGCCCATTGCGCTCAGGCGAAGCGCAAACCCGCGAAACCCGAGCCGCCCAAATAAAAACAGCACGATCAATGGTGGAGCAGCTCGGCGAGAAGCCCTTCTTCTGCCGCGCCGACCGCGGGATCCGAAAAGCGCCGAGGGAACGGCATGAGAAGCGAATGATCTGCCGCGGCGCTGCCGCCACGCAGCACGACTGCACGGTCTGCCATGCGAACGGCTTCACGCACATCGTGCGTAATCATGAGCACGGTCATGCGCTGGCGGTTAAAGAGTGCTCGCGTTTCATCCTGAAGTTCCAGGCGTGTGAGCGCATCGAGCGCGCCGAAGGGTTCATCCATCAGCAAAACGTCCGGCTCTGCCGAAAGCGCCCGCGCGAGCCCCGCGCGCTGCTGCTGGCCGCCCGAGAGTTCCGCGGGAAAGCGTTCAGCCAAATCCGCAATACCGGCAAGCGTCAGCGCCTGTGTGACTGCTGAAGATTTGCAGGCTTCAGAAAGCGCCTCCCCCGTGCGGGCAGAGAGGGCGAGCGCCGCGTTTTCTCGAACCGTTTTCCAGGGTAAAAGGAGCGGCTCCTGAAACACCATGGCAACCTTCGGATGCGTCCTTCCGGACGCATTCGGGGACGTAAACCGCACCGTTCCCGCCTGCGGGAGGAGCAGGCCCGCGGCTGCCTTAAGGAGCGTCGTTTTGCCGCATCCCGAACGGCCGAGCACCGCCGTTACGGAGCCGGGCGCTATGGAGAGCGTCAAGTGATTCACCGGCGGCTGGGTGAGTCCCGGGTAGCTCACCACCAAACCCTCGAACGCAATGCCCCAGAGGCTGCGTTCGGGGTCTGCTGCAGATGGAGGAGCTGTCTCAAGGGCAGTTTGTCCCCCGCCGCTTTTCCGCCTGCGGTTAAGGCACGACTTTGTCCAGCCTTCCGCCCCACGGCGAAAGAGCTGATCGCAGAGGATCCCTAAGCGCGCAATGGTGAGAATGCCCACCATCACCACATCGGTTCTCGCCAAGGACGATGCATCTTCAATCAGGTAGCCCAGACCCGACGCAGCAGCGATGAGTTCTGCGCCCACCAGTGCCCGCCAGGCGTAGCCAAATCCCAATCGCAGTCCCGTCAAAATGCCCGGAGCCGCCCCCGGGAGCAGAATTTCCTGCACACGCGCCGATTCCGTGAGTCCGAGCATTTGCGCGAGTTCCCTGTATTTGCTGCTGACGCTTCGCAGGGCTGTGAGCGCCGACAAATAAATGGGAAAGAAGCTCGCTAACACGACAATCGCCAGCTTAGGCGCCTCATCAATGCCCAGCCACAAAATAAGGAGCGGCACCAGCGAAAGCGGCGGAATGACGCGGAGTGCTTCCAGAACGAGTGAAAGCGCACTCTCCCAAAGCGGACGTCGATAGAGTAAAAGTGCGAGCCCCAAGGCGGCCGAAGCTGAAAGCAAAAAGCCCGCAAACACGCGGCCCATGGAGACCGCCGCATGCGTGAGGAGTTCGCTGGAATCGAGAAGCGATAAAAACCGCTTGGCCACTGCTCCCGGTCCGGGGAGCAAAAGCGCCGGCACAGCGCCGGAACTTGTCACGAGCCACCAGCCTAAGAGAATGACTGCCGGGAGCAGTACCGGCAGGAAACGCCTTAAGCCAGATCGGCGCTCCTCTCCGGGCGGCGCAGACCGGTCATTCTGATCGTTTGGAGGGTTGCGAAAAGCTTTAGGCATGCTCAGACATCGCCGAAAGGAAAGCAAAAAAGCCGCGGCGTTAAAGTCCGGCCATGAACCTACTCTGCCACAACTGCCGGCATCTGGGCGGCCGGACAGGACGAAAAACGGGCGCTTCGCTAAACATTCGAAGCGCCCGCCGGGGATGAGACCAAACTGACGATTAGGTGAGGAAGACCATATCCATCAGGAAGAAGACCGGGAAGAGAATGCCGACCGACCAGAGCATGTAGCCGAAGAAGGACGGCATCTTAACGCCGCGTTCATTGCAGATCGCAACCGTCATGAAATTCGGTGCGTTGCCGATGTAGGTCACCGCTCCCATGAAGACCGACCCCATCGAAATGGCCATCAGCGTCTGAGCATCCGTGGTCATGAGCACTGCAGGATCACCGCCCGCCAAATTGAAGAAGGCGAGGTAGGTCGGCGCATTGTCAAGGAACGCGGAGAGCGATCCCGTGAGCCAGAAGAAGAACGTGTTGTTGAAGCTCCCGTCGGCATTGGTGACGAGCGCCACGAGCGACGCAAAGGCGCCGTCGTGACCTGCACGCAGCATTTCGAGCACCGGCACGATGCACACGAAGATGCCGAAGAAGAGCTTGGCAACCTCCAGAATCGGGTCCCATGTGAAGTGATTGGCCTCACGCGTAGCCTTGGCGGTAAGCATGAGCGAAAGCCCCGCGAGCGCCAGGAAGCAGAGATCACGAACGATCGACTCGAGCGCAAAGTGCACGTTCAGGAACGTGAATTCAATGCCGGAGCGGCTGAAGCCCGAATAAAGCACAGCACCGATGATGCCGGCCAAAAGGAGCACATTGATGCCGCCCTCAATGGCAAAGGCCTTGGTTTCCGCCGGCGCCTTGAAGCCGTCGGCCACATCTTTCTTAAAGCAGGCGCTGTCAATGAGGAAGTAAATAAAGAGCAGTACGCCCGAGCACAAGAGCCACGGCAGCATCAGGTGTTCGGCCGTCCAGAAGAACCCCACGCCCTTCAGGAAGCCCAGGAACAAAGGCGGGTCACCGAGCGGCGTGAGCGCGCCGCCCACGTTTGCCACGAGAAAGATGAAGAAGATGAAGGTCTGCATCTTGCGGGTGCGGCCGGCGTTGGCTTCAATCAGCGGGCGAATGAGGAGCATTGCCGCCCCCGTCGTGCCCATGAAGTTAGCGAGCACAGCACCGAGCCCCAAAAACGCCACATTGACGATCGGACGGCCCACAAATGAGCCGCGGACGTGAATGCCGCCGGCTACGACGAAGAGCGATCCCACAAAAATGATGAAGGGAACATAGTCGGCCAAAAGCACGTGGACGATAGCGTCAGTACCCACGGAAAAGCCGAGGACGGCGCAGAGCGGTACGGCACAGCAGAGCGCCCAGAACACCGCAACTTTGCCGAAATTTTTGTGCCAGAAATGCGGCAGGAACAATGGACAGAGCGCAATGGAAAGCAGGATCCCGGCGAAGGGAACGGCCCACGTTAACCCAAGCGAACTGCCGTCGATGCCTGCCGCATGGGCCGGTACGGCGGTGAGCGCGCCAAGCGCGAGGATTGCGGCAGACATGCGCGCAGAGGAGAGAAGCGTCACGAGATACTCCAATCTTTTTCTTGTCGGAAGATGCGGTTTCGCCGGTTAAGGATGCGAAACGCACCAGTGGAATTTGGTCTGCCCAGGGCAAAGAAATTGGAGATTGGTAAACAAAAGAAGTGTTTCCTACCTTGCAACCCCTTTGTCCGCTTCTCTTGACGGGACTGGGCGCACCGGAAAGTACCTTACACCGAAAACGATGTTAACGGCATGCAGGATGATTGTTTTTGCGATGAAGAGGCCAAAAAAGAGGTTCGATCTTTCAACCGAACCTCTTTTTCGAGCTTAAGCGCTCGCAAAACGGGAAGCGTCCAGCGCCGCCCAAGAAACCCCTGCACGCCGCTCAGAAAACATTTCAGTTAGGAAAGACTCTCAAAAACCCGCCTGAAATCCTCTCTAACCGCAGCAGAGACATTTTGGAGCGCCGCAGCGCCGCTGCCCGCTTATGCCCCCTTAGAACGTATGGCGGATACCGGCATAAATAGTCGCCGTCGAGGGATCGTGATCCTGATAGCTCGAAGACGCATCCTTATCCACGCTGTCCTTATAGTAGGCGGCAACGGCATACACATTCGTGCGGCGGCTCAAGTCGTAGGTGTAGCCCACCGAGGCGCCGTAGCGGGAAAGTTCCGTTTTGCCGCTGGCATCACTGCCGTCCGCATCTTTAGCGTCCGTGTAGCCGACGGCGAACAAGGCCTTGCCGCCCAGCACCGGTGCATCCATGCCGGCCAAAACGCTGTAGCCCTTAAACGCCTTGCCGCTGAAATAGTTGCCAAAGGACGCATAGGTATCCATCGTGTCCTTCTGAGCAGCCGCAGCCGTGGCGTCATTGGCGAGCATGTTGTCGAAATACTGACCGCTCAAATAGGCCTTGGCAACGCCAAAGTCATAGGAGCCGCCCAGCGTCACAGTCAATGCATCGTCTACATCGCTGCCGCCGTAAGTATTGAGCTTGTTGGACCAGTTGTAGCTGTCAACCACGGCCGTCACGTCGAGCGAACCCACCTTGTAGTTGGCGCCCAAAGCATAGTAGCGGTTGGCCGAGGCCTTGCCTTCGGTTTGTCCGAGCGGCGTATCCTGCTTGGTATTCATAT
>ERZ824480.2960-NODE-2960-length-12158-cov-2.812856_pt1 | contig 12158 bp, 13 predicted proteins | sample MGYA00519861_ERZ824480 | MGnify/ENA primary metagenome ERZ824480 (study PRJEB31778, sample SAMEA3449152) | human gut metagenome | biome: human gut; feature: human-associated habitat; material: faeces | place: United Kingdom | collected 2010/2012 ... | reverse complement strand
GAAAGACTGACAAACGGAACTTGCATCCAACTCCGGTCCAATGAACCGAGACTAGAAAACACCCTGGAGCAGTCCAATTTGATCCAACCGGACGAATTTCCGATTCAATTTTCCGGCAAAACGCTGTAGCAAACCATTCCTGCCAGTACTTTTGCTATCTATAAATTCCAAAAAGAAATAGCAGGACCAATAAGATAAGTTAACCTTAGGTTACTGAAAACAAAAAAACGTGCCAGGGAAAACCTGACACATTTCTTTTGCCGAGAGTTCATTTTAGTCACCCAGAGTGGCAACCATCACAGCTTTAATCGTATGCATACGGTTTTCAGCTTCATCGAATACGATAGAATTCGGAGATTCGAATACATCTTCCGTCACTTCGATACCGTTCAGGCCGAATTGTTTATGTACATCACGACCTACCTGAGTTTCCAGATTATGGTAAGCGGGCAGACAGTGCATAAATTTACAATTCTTATTTCCTGTCATTTCCATCACTTTTGCATTCACCTGATAAGGCATCAACAATTTAATCCGTTCTGCCCATACTTCGGCAGGTTCTCCCATAGATACCCATACGTCGGTATATAAGAAATCACATCCTTTCACTCCAGCTTCTACATTATCGGTTACAGTCACCGTTGCACCCGTTTCCTTTGCAATCTCCTGACAAGTAGCGATCAATTCGGCAGCCGGTTGTAAAGCTTTAGGTGCAACAATCCGAACATCCATACCCATTTTAGCACCACCGACCATCAAAGAATTACCCATATTGAAACGAGCATCTCCCAAATAAGCAAAAGTTACTTTGTTCAGGGGTTTATCGGTATGTTCCGACATAGTCAGGAAGTCAGCCAGGATCTGAGTCGGATGGAATTCATTGGTCAAACCGTTCCAAACAGGTACACCGGCATATTTAGCCAATTCTTCAACAACATCCTGAGCAAATCCACGATATTCGATACCATCGTACATTCTCCCGAGTACACGGGCCGTATCTTTCATCGATTCTTTCACACCTATCTGCGATCCGGTAGGTCCCAGATAGGTGGCATGAGCACCCTGATCATAGGCAGCCACTTCAAAAGCACAACGGGTACGGGTTGAAGTCTTTTCAAATATTAAAGCGATATTTTTACCTTTCAAACGGGGCTGTTCAGTTCCGGCATATTTTGCTCTTTTCAGATCGGCAGCCAGATCCAACATGTATTTAATCTCTGCGGGGGTGAAGTCCAACAACTTCAGAAAATTCCTGTTTCTTAAATTAAAAGCCATAATCTTCTTTATTTTAAATTGTAAATTTCAGATTCCAAAATCCTGGTAATGGACAAAAGTATAAAAAATAAACTAATTCTAACACTAATTTCGTACACCTATTCTTAATCGTAATGCATGGTAATTTTAGAACCGTAACGACGGTCTTCCAGCTTGGTAGCTTCGGTGATTACCGCTTTCTGTCCACCTTTCTCGACAAAAGAAAGACAAGCCCGGATCTTCGGTGCCATACTTCCTTCTCCGAAAGTCCCGGCTTCCAGATATTTCATCGTATCGGCATAATCGAGGAACTCCAAAACCTCTTGGGTCGGTTTACGGAAATCTTTATAAATATAAGGGACATCGGTCAGAATATACAACTCATCGGCTTTCACCCTTGCTCCGATCATTGCCGAAGCCAAATCCTTATCGATCACTCCTTCGAGCGGCTGCAACATTCCTTCCCCATCCACATATACAGGGATACCGCCACCTCCACCGGTGATCACAATACTTCCCGAACGAGCCATCCGTTCCACCAAAGCAGCATTTTTAAAATCGATAGGGGCAGGAGACGGTACTACTCTTCTCCACCCTCCTTCTACTTTAATCTCTTCTTTAAAAATCCATCCATGTTCTGCAGCCAATTTATCTGCTTCTTCGCGGGTATAAATTCTACCAACCCGTTTAGTCGGATTCTGTAATGCCGGATCGTGCTCGTCGACAACAACCTGAGAAATCATAGAAACAACATGCCGGGTAAGTCCGTGTTCCCGGAGTATATTCCGCAAATTTCTCTCGATCATATAGCCGATCTCACCTTGTGAATAAGCCACACACATATCCAATGTCATGGGAGGTAACCCATACATTTTTACTCCGGCATCGTCACTCATCAGGATATTTCCTACCTGAGGACCGTTTCCGTGAGTAATAATCAGATTATACCCTTCACGAACCAGATAAATCAGATTCTCCAAAGTCTCCCGGATATTTTGGTTCTGTTCTTCGACAGTACCTTTCTCAGTATGGCATTTCCCCCCAAAGCAATCACAGCTAATTTCTTTTCTTCCATATATTTCCTTTTAAATTGTTTCTAATTTCATCGTTCTCATTTTATTTCTTAACTAAAACCAGACGACAGATTCATATTCTTTACTTTCAGGAGCACATCCTCCTCTACAAATTTAGGAAAATAAGCTGTTCGAAAAATAGCAAAATGACGATTTTCAGCAACTGCAAACGTTTGATAATCAACAACAGGTATAATTATTCCGTGGATTTTTATAATTATGCGGCGCAAAATCGGAACTTTGATCGTTTTTTCTTATCTTTGCAAAACTATGCAAGAAAAGGATAAAAACACGAGTAACAGCGCTTGGGTGAGCAGATTAATGAACAAATATACCATTACCCTGCTTATTTTTTTGGTGTGGCTTGCTTTTTTTGACCGGAACAGCCTGGTAGGTAAAATGCAATTGCGAGGAAAAATCGCTACTTTGAAAAAAGAAAAAGCTTACTACCAGAATAAGATAGAAGAAGATAACCGGAAAATGAAGGAATTATTGAGTAATAAAGATAATCTCGAGAAATTTGCCAGAGAACAATACCTTATGAAAAATAAAAACGAAGATATCTTTGTTATCGTAAATAAATAGGAACGTGGGAAGAATACTGGCCATCGATTACGGGAAAAAAAGAGTCGGTTTAGCAGTGAGCGATCCTTGCGGAATTATAGCAACAGGCTTGCAAACCGTTTTATCTCAAGAGATATTCCGATTTCTGGAAGCATATTTATCCCATGAAAAAGTAGATCTTTTTGTTGTCGGTCATCCCAAACAGATGGATAACAGCGACTCGGAAAGTATGACCTATATCAAGCCTTTCCTGAGTGGTTTGAAACGCAGATTCCCGCATATCCCCATAGTCATGTATGACGAACGCTTTACTTCTGTTCTGGCTCATAAAGCCCTCTTAGAAGGAGGTGCCAAAAAAAAGACACGTCAGGATAAAGCTTTAATCGACACGATGAGTGCAACCATTATCCTGACTTCTTACATGGAACAACAACGGAATTTAAAAATTTAAAAGCTTTACATATATGTTTTTACCTATAGTAGTCTACGGACACCCGATCTTACGTAAAATTTCAGAAGATATCACCCCCGAATACCCCGAACTGGAAAAATTCATCCGGGATCTTTTTCAAACGATGGACGAAGCAGACGGAGTCGGCCTGGCAGCTCCGCAAGTCGGACGAAATATCCGTATATTCGTTGTCGATGCAAATGCTTTCGAAGAAATGGATCCTGATTGTAAAGGTTTCAGAAAAGCCTTTATCAATGCGCATATCCTCGAACGTTGGGGAGATGAAATCAGCCGCAACGAAGGATGTATCAGTATCCCCGGCATCCACGAAGACGTCAAACGCCCCAACTGTATACGAATCAGCTATATGGACGAGCAAGGACAAGAACACGAAGAGGAGTTTTGCGGTATTAAAGCCTGGATCATCCAACACGAATACGATCACCTGGAAGGTATTCTGTTTACAGATCATCTGTCTGCTTTAAAAAAGAGAATTCTGAAAAATAAGCTGAATAATATCAGTACCGGAAAATTCAAACCTGCTTATCGGGTAATTCTTCCCAAATAAACCGCTCAAAATATTGGATAATTGAAAATTTTTCCGTAATTTATACAAGAAAAATTTTCAATTATTTTATGCAGGTGTAACTTTCAATTATAAGTATCCTTTTATCTATCTGTTAGCGGCTCTTATCGGAGGTATTCTTATCGATATGCCGTTGATAGCGGCTATTTATTGTTTCTTCATCGGCCTGTTTCTTGTTTTACTAAGTTTCATTTTTCAATTGTCTCCCGGCTGGAAAGAACTATTTTTAATTGTAACGGTCCTAAGTTACGGATTCGTTATTTCTGCTCCGCCTCTTTTTACTCCTTTTCCCGACAAAATCTATCGCATCGATGGCCGGTGTAATGAAATACTCCCACACCATAATCTGATCTTATCCGTGAGCAATCAAAACTACTATCTCAGTCATTTTTATACCGATACCATTTATATGCCTGGCGACTCCCTGCATTTCAATGCCCGTATACTCCCTTTCCGACAGAATGCCAATCCCGGTGAATTCAGTTATGCCCGCTATTTAAAACAAAAAAACGTTTTTTTTCATCTACTACCGGTTAGTCCCATCCGGCAAAACGGTCATTCGGACGATTTATACACCGTTTTCGATCATCTTCGCAAGAAATGGCTAAGTAAGACCCATCGGTTATTTTCAGACTCTACCTGTTGCCAACTCGTAAACGCTCTCTGTCTGGGATATAAAAACGACCTCGACAGCGAGGTACAAAATCTATTTATCTCGACGGGAACAGTCCATCTTTTATCGGTCTCCGGTCTGCATACCGGTGCTATTTACTTATTTATACTGTTTATTTTCAAAAGTATCGGTTTCCCTTCCCGTAAAATTACTTTTGTGGAACTCCCGATTCTTTGGTGTTACGTTTGTCTCACCGGTTTATCCCCATCCGTTGTCAGGGCTGCAACGATCCTTTCTTTTATTCATATCGGTCAATATTTCAACCGATCCTATACCCCCCTGAACTCTGTTGCAGCAGCAGCTTTTCTAACCTTATCGTTTCATCCCTCGAATTTGTATTCACTCAGTTTCCTGTTATCGTACAGCGCTTATACCGGTATATTGACTATTTATCCCTTTTTATATCGATTTGCCGGAAAGCTCCCCCCTTTTCCGGCCAAAATATATGCCTGTTGCTGTATTACAGTAGCAGCTCAATTGCCGACTCTTCCCATCAGCGCCTATTATTTCCATACGATCAATTTGAACGGCTTCTTAGCCAACCTGGTCGCGGTTCCATTAGCTACTTTTCTGCTCTATGCCGCCATGCTTTGTCTGATATTCCCCTTTCTACTCAGTCAGTACCTGGCCTGGATTCCGGAAGTGACAGAAAAAATAATCATGGGATTTCTGCATATCTTCGCTCCTTACAGTTTCAACCTGCATCACTTGTATCCCTCTGTTCCCACCGTTTTATTGTCCTATATCAGTTTGATTTTTCTATATCTCTATTTTACCAAACCCGGGAAAAAATGGAGAAGATATTCCATGTTCACTCTCTTTATTCTCTTATGCTGGAATATATCCTCCCATTTTTATCTTGCCAATCGCCAGGAAATCATCGTATTTCAACTTCCTCAAAAAAGTGCTATTATACTGAATTATAAGGGATATTATACTTATTTACTCCGGTCTTCCGACAGCCTCCCGCAAACGCAGCCCTATATCGCTCAGAACAATCTCCGGTCATTACCCGACCATCAAGGCTTTCTGGGTAACGGACTCAGCTATCATTCCGGACAGCTCTGTTCTTTAAAAGACACACTGACAATCGCATCCGCCTCAAATCTTCCCCTAACGAAAGGTCAGATACTAATCGTAACCCATAATCTCAGTCCGGAAAAAATATTTTCTCCTGAAGAACACCGATATCCGGCACAAATAGTCCTTGACGGTTCCAATACAGCATTTAACATTCGTTTATGGGACAAATTTTGCCGTCAGCATCATCTCACTCTCGTCAACACAGCAGAGACCGGAAGTTTCCGATATTCCCTCCGATAAAGTTTTAGCATAAACACTGGCTTAATCTATTATTTTCAGTAAATTTGCAATCCAATAAAATGAAATCAAAATATTTCACAAACAATGAACATCGTTATCGCCGGAGCTGGAGCTGTCGGTACACATTTGGCTAAGATGCTTAGCCGGCAAGAACACAACATTATGCTGATCGATACAAATCAGGATAAACTGGAGGATCTGGAAAGCCAGATCGATATCCTCTCTATCGTCGGTTCGTGTACTTCAATCGGTGCTCTGAAAGATGCAGAAGTCGGAAAATGTGATTTATATATTGCTGTAAATCCTCAAGAAGATCAGAATATCAATTCTGCTATATTGGCCAAAAAACTAGGAGCTAAACGAACGATCGCCCGGGTCAATAACAGTGAATATCTGGAAATCGAAAATGCAGAATACCTGCGTTCTATCGGTATCGATTCACTGATCTATCCGGAACGGTTGGCAGCCGAAGAAATCGTTGCTTCGCTAAAACAAATCGGTTCCAGACAGATGCATGAGTTTTCGGACGGACGTCTGCAATTGTTAGGGATAAAACTTTGGGATAATGCGCTTATCCTCAACCATACCTTGATCAAAATGGCAGAAATCTATGGAGCCGATCAGTTCCGGATCGTTGCCATCAAACGCCACAACCATACCATCATCCCCCGGGGAAACGACGAATTGAAATATGGAGATCTGGTTTTTATCGTCACCCGGCCTTCTTTTATTCCGAATGTTTTCGCCTTATGTGGTAAAGAACAATTTGAAATCAAAAATATAGTAATTGTCGGAGCTTCCAGAATAGGTATAAAAACGGCTTCTCTGCTGGAAAAAAATTACCATGTCAAGATTATTGAGAAAGACCGTGAAAAATGTATCCAACTGGCCGACAAACTAAAATCTACGCTGGTGATTAACGGGGACGGACGAGATCTTACTTTACTGAGGGAAGAAGGTATTAAGAATGTAGACGCTTTTATCAGTCTGACAGGTTCTTCAGAAACCAACATATTGTCTTGCCTCTTAGCTAAAAAAATGGGGGTCAAGAAAAGTGTAGCCGAAGTGGAAAATATCGATTACATCGACCTGGCAGAAAATATCGGAATCGGTACGTTAATCAATACCAAACTGATTGCAGCCTCCCATATTTACCGTTACACCATGAATGTCGATGTCCGCCATCTGAAATTTTTGACTTTTTCAGAAGCGGAAGTATTCGAACTGAAAGCTCAGCCTGGGTCTAAAATCACAAAGTATTCTTTACAAGACGTTCACTTCCCGGATGACGCCACTGTCGGAGGAGTATTCCGGGGCGACGAAACCATTATAGCTAAAGGTGATGTGCAGATACAGGCCGGGGATACGGTAGTGATCTTTGCTCTGCAAAATGCTGTCAAAAAAGTAATTAAATATTTCCAATAAATTTTTTCAGAAGATGATAAACTTTCGTTTTATCGCCAATCTGATGGGAAGGCTGTTACTGATCGAGAGTGCCTTCTTATTGTTATGTGTCCTGATTGCTTTAATTTATGGTGAACATGATGCATCGGCTTTCTTTTATACCTCCCTGATCACCATGAGTGCCGGTTTCCTGTTGTCTAAACTGATAAAAATCAAAGACCGGGTATTGGCCAAAAAAGATGGTTATTTCATGGTAACGATGGTATGGATCATCTTCTCCCTTTTCGGTAGCCTACCTTATATGATCGGGAATACAATCCCTTCCTTTGCAGATGCCTTTTTTGAAACCATGTCGGGGTTCACCACGACGGGCTCTTCTATTCTGAATCATGTTGAAGCACTTCCTCATGCCACCTTATTTTGGCGTTCCCTGACCCAATGGCTGGGAGGATTAGGGATTATTATGCTATTTATCGCCATATTACCGAGTCTCGGAATAGAGGGACGGGATCTTTATGTGGCAGAAGTCCCAGGGCCTACACACAATAAAACTTCATTTACCTTTACTTCTTCTGCCCGGCAAATGTGGATTCTCTACACCATCCTGACACTTCTACAAACCCTTTTGCTCCTATTCGGAGGAATGAATCTCTTCGATGGTATCTGTCATGCATTCACCACGATGGCCACCGGAGGATTCTCGACCAAACAAAATAGTATCGCTTATTGGGATTCCGCTTATATCCAATATGTCATCATCATTTTTACTTTTATGGCAGGTACCAATTTCGGACTTTTACATACAGCTATCCGTGGTAATTGGAGGAAACTGATCCAGGATAATGAATTTCAACTCTATTTCACGATTGTCTTGCTAGCCAGCGTTGTGATCGGTGTAGGACTTTACGTCATCGGCTGGGCAGACTTCGAGAAGAGTATGCGTGATGCCACCTTTCAGGTAGTTACTTTAATCACGACAACGGGATTTGCAACCGCCGATTATCTGCTTTGGCCTCCCTTGTTAGGTTTGATTCTGTTCTTACTTCTTTTCGTCGGAGCCTCAGCCGGTTCTACAGCCGGAGGAATGAAAGTCGTACGGGTTTATCTGCTATTTAAAAATTCTTTTGTAGAGTTAAAGCGTATTATTCACCCCAATGGTATTATCAATGTCAAATACAACAATAAAAGCGTTCATCCCAATATAATGACGGGGATTATGGCTTTTGCCATTTTATTCATGATTGTATTTACCATCGGGAGTCTGATCATGACCATCTTTACGGAAGATATCATTACCGCCTGCAGTGCCGTCGTCAGCTCGATGAGTAATGTAGGTCCCGGATTCGGCAGTGTCGGTCCGATGTTTTCCTATGCGCACCTGAATGATTTTGCCAAATTATTCCTGGCTTTTTTAATGCTGGTAGGACGTCTGGAGATCTTTACCGTCATGGTGCTGTTTACAAAAGCTTTCTGGAGAAAATAATCAGGCTATCCGTTCTAAAGTCAGATCGGGCAAACTTTGCATAAACTGAAATAATTCACTCTCATCCAGATAGCGTTTGGTCTTGATCACCATCGTTACATGGTATAAATCGGCATGTTCGAGAGGCTCGTGTTGCATATCATAACTGGCAATCCGATAATTTCTCAAATGTAGTTCATTGGTCACCCGCTTCAAATTTTCTTTATCGGTAGTGGCAAATACCAGCAATGAACTATGTTCTCCTACATTTTTAAAAATAATAGTCAGAAATTCAAGTCCTATTAAAGTCAGGATCATGGCGAATACTCCGATCCAATACATACCTCCTCCGACAGCCAGTCCGATACCCGAAGTTGCCCATAAACCGGCAGCCGTCGTTAAGCCTCGTACAAACTGTTTTTGAATCAGAATAGTCCCTGCTCCGATAAAACCGATACCACTGCCCACCTGAGCAGCCACTCGACTCGGATCCAAACCATAACCCGGCTTAGCCAAGACATCGGCAAATCCATATTGTGATACAATCATAATCAAAGCACTTCCCAAAGCAACCAAAAAGTGCGTCCTCAATCCCGCCTCCTTAGCCCGATACTCCCGATCCCAGCCGATCACCCCTCCCAAAACTCCAGCTAACAATAACCGAAAAATACAGTCCCAAAGCATAAAAACCTCCTTTCAATAACCTTTACTATCCCATTACGTTCTATCTGATCAAACGTTTCTTTTCTACGACAAAAAGAATGCCAAAAAAAGCTGTCCCATATACCCGGAACAGCCTTCATTTCTTTTCTCCTCTGCTTCCTGCTTTCACTTCAATTCTCCGATTCCTTGCCGGATGACTTCTATCCGGTCATCGGTACAATCGACAACTGTCGAGGCAACATTCTGTCCAAAACCACCGTCGATCACCAAATCCACCAATTTCTCATATTTTTCATGAATCAATTCAGGATCGGTCATATATTCAACCACCTCGTCTTCAGCTTTAACCGAAGTAGTCAGTAAAGGATTACCCAGTTCTTCAACAATAGACATCACGATATAATTATCCGGAATCCGGATACCGATAGTCTTCCGCCTATTGATCATCACATTAGGCAATTTATTAGTTGCCGGCAATACAAAAGTAAAAGGCCCGGGTAGATTACGTTTCATCACCTTAAAAACCTCGTTATTTACTTTCGCATAAGCAGCGATATTCGACAGATCCCGGCAAATCATCGAAAAATTGGCTTTCTCAGGTTTGATATTTTTCAACTGGCAAACACGCTGCACAGCTTTGACATTATTAATGTCACAACCGATCGCATAAATTGTATCCGTCGGATAGATAATAATGCCACCGGCTTTCAACACCTCTACAACTTTAAGGATATCCCGGGTATTAGGATTATCCTCAAATAATTTGATATACATGAAGCGTCAACCGTTTACCTTTTTGTAATCTTCCAGGAATTTAGCCAGTCCACTATCTGTCAACGGATGATTCAGTAATCCTTTGATAGCAGCCAACGGACAGGTTGCGACATCGGCACCAGCCTCTATACACTGAATGATGTGTTGCGTATTCCGGATCGAAGCAGCCAGAACCTGAGTATGGAAACCATAATAACTGTACATATCCACGATCTTACTAACCAACTCGATACCATCACTACAAATATCGTCCAGACGGCCCACAAAAGGAGATACATAGGTAGCTCCGGCTTTTGCAGCCAATAAAGCCTGCCCCGGAGAAAATACTAAAGTACAATTGGTACGGATACCTTTTCCGGTAAAATATTTTATAGCTTTAATCCCTTCGGCAATACAAGGAACTTTGACTACAATATTCGGATGCAAAGCGGCCAATTCTTCTCCTTCTTTTATCATTCCCTCATAATCGGTAGCAATCACTTCAGCACTCACATCTCCCTGGACGATATTACAAATATCGACATAATGTTTTTTACAATTCTCCACTCCTTTAATCCCCTCTTTAGCCATCAACGATGGATTGGTCGTCCCTCCATCCAACACTCCCAGATCATTTGCTTCTCTAATTTGATCCAAATTAGCCGTGTCAATAAAAAATTTCATAGGTTTTATTTTTAAAAAGTTTGCAGTTTTTATAAATCACGTAACAAAATTAGAATATTCCGCTCAATAAAGCTATTATATTCTGATATTTTTCAATTTATAAAAACGGGGAATTCGGCAAAACAAACCTATTTTTTACTTCAGGTGTTATAAAATACTTCAGAAAAAACTCTAATCCGACAAACAAATATTTTATCTATACACAAACCATTCGGTAAAGTATTACCGTATATACTCTTAACATGATGTCGAAAAAAATATCATATCAAAGCCAACGGGATTGTCTCCATGTATGCCTGATCCTGATCATCCTGTTCAGTTTCGCTTATTATGAAGCTGAACGAAAAAATTCAGTGTCTCCTCCGGAAGAAAATCAGATAACTACGACTGATTCGATCACTCCTTCCAGATTTGTCAACAGTTATTGAATATTATTCCCCAGCTTTTAAAGCTTCGAAAGGATTACGTATGATAGTTTTCCAGCTACTTATACAAACAAGCAAAGCAATCCAGACCAATATCCCCGACACGGTATATATATTTTATCTCATACCCAAAAGGGATTTCTTTAGAACGTCTTTCCCCTTGTACCATAAAAAGGACGACAAAATTACTGACGGAAATAAATAAAATCAATAATCCGATACAACTCATAAATAGAATCCCAACCATCCCGGCTCCGGTTTTAAAATCAAAATCGGCTAAAGTCGACAAATGAATAGAAGTTAAAGGTTCCAGCTCACTCCCTGTTTGTATATTTCAAGGTATTATACCCCTCTAATACTTTTCGATTGACCCGGTTAGATTTTTCTACTACCTTCTCTAATGGACACCTTTCCTAAATTTCAGATAAATAAAGAACTCCAAGCCATCATAATCAGCTATATCCGGAGTCATGGATTCCAGATATTCAAAATTAAAATGACTGTTCTGTGGAAGATCCTCAATCACAGCAATCACCTGACAAGGGACTCGTTCACTATCATTCAAAAATTGTCCGGTAGGATCGACATTTTTGACAAATGGAATTCTATGCGATAGTGTTTCTAAAAGGGGGCTTAACATGAGGGGGCATACCCAATGCATTTACCTTCCCTCCTTCTTCTTCAGCCAGTATCTGTTTGGTTTAGTCAGTATAATCAGATAAAAAAAAGCGAGTCACTTTCGTAACTCGCTTTCAAAATTCGGCGCCAACCTACTCTCCCACCATAAGGCAGTACCATCGGCACTCAGGGGCTTAACTTCTCTGTTCGGAATGGAAAGAGGTG
>ERZ824480.2954-NODE-2954-length-12187-cov-4.317672_pt1 | contig 12187 bp, 10 predicted proteins | sample MGYA00519861_ERZ824480 | MGnify/ENA primary metagenome ERZ824480 (study PRJEB31778, sample SAMEA3449152) | human gut metagenome | biome: human gut; feature: human-associated habitat; material: faeces | place: United Kingdom | collected 2010/2012 ... | reverse complement strand
TATTAAGTCTGGTGCCTGTAGTATTTGCTTTTCTCATCATGGGAGCCATGACCGGACAGCGCATGAAAGATAAAATGACAGAATACCAGAATGCGTTAGAGGAGATGTCCAGTGAAGCAGTGGAATATGTCCGCGGTATTCCGGTAGTGAAGACCTTCGGACAGTCGGTATTTTCTTTCAAGCGTTTCCAGACCTCTATTAAAAAATATGAAAAATGGACCATCGCTTATACCAAAGAACTGATGTGGCCCATGGTAGGCTTTACCACACTGATCAATGCGATCTTCGCCGTTCTGATCGGTGCCGCATATTGGTTCGGTGGAGCAGGCGGGGATCCTGAGGTGCTGATCAACCTTCTGTTCTACATCATTATCACTCCGGTACTGACCGTTACATTAGGCAAGATCAGGTACGGCGGAGAGAATCAGATGATCGTGGAGGATGCTCTGAAAAGAACTGATGGTATCTTAAGCCGTAATCCTCTGCCGGAAGCAGAAAAAGAGCAGAACATCAAGGATCATTCCATTGCGTTACAAAATGTATCCTTCCGCTATGAAAATGCGGGAAGAGATGCTCTGCATCAGATCAATCTCGATATCAAAGAAGGAGAGCATGTGGCATTTGTCGGTCCCTCCGGCGGCGGTAAGACCACGCTGGCAAGTCTCATTGCCCGTTTCTATGATACCACAGAAGGTAAGGTATGCATCGGCGGCGTGGATGTGAAGGATATTCCTTCCGCACAGTTGATGAATATGGTGTCCTTCGTATTTCAGGACAGCAAATTGCTTAAGATGTCCATTTACGATAATGTCCGCATGGGCAAAAAGAATGCCACCAGAGAAGAAGTCATGGAAGCTCTGAAAAATGCCCAGTGTGAGGACATTATTGCAAAGCTGCCGGACGGTGTGGATACCGTCATCGGAAGCCAGGGTACTTATGTATCCGGAGGTGAGGCACAGCGCCTGTCCATTGCGAGAGCGATGTTAAAAAATGCACCGATCCTGATCCTGGATGAAGCTACCGCTTTTGCTGATCCGGATAATGAGGCGAAGGTACAGCAGGCATTTACGAAGCTTTCCGCAGGCAAGACCGTGATCATGATCGCACACAGATTGTCCTCGGTTGTGGATGCCGACCGCATCTGTGTGTTGAAGGATGGCGGAATTGTGGAACAGGGAAACCATGAAATATTGCTGGAACAAAACGGACTGTATGCCCATATGTGGGAAGAGTACAATAAATCCGTCAGCTGGAAAGTAGGAAAGGGGGAGAAATAGAATGAGTAGCTTACAGGCAAAATTGCAGCATAAATACGCGCTTTCCGAAAAAGGTGCGAAGGATATGATAAAGGCATTTGTATCCGTAACATGTTCCGATCTGGTGTTGATGTTCCCGGTATGGATGCTGTATTTTCTGGTAAGAGATTATTTACAGGGCACCATGGCAGGCAGAGGTGTTTTCTACATTGTGGGCTGCGTACTCTGTCTTCTTCTGATCGCGCTGACAACGTTGGTGCAGTATCGTGCCACGTTCCTGGCAACTTATGTGGAGAGCGGCGTGCGCAGAATTGCTCTGGCAGAGCAGCTGCGTAAGATCCCGTTATCCTTCTTCGGAAAAAAAGATCTGTCCGATCTGACAAGTACCATTATGGCGGACTGTGCCACCATGGAGACTGCATCCTCCCATTTCATTCCGGAACTGGTTGGTTCCTGTATCTCCACCACACTGATCGCTGTGGGTACCTTTTTCATGAACTGGAGAATGGCAATCGCAGCACTGTGGGTACTGCCTGTGTCTTTCCTCATTGTGGGATGTTCCGGCAGGGTACAGAAGAGCTTAAGTAAGAAGCAGATGAAATTAAAAATGGACTGCGCGGACGGCATTCAGGAATGCCTGGAGACCGTACGTGACCTCCGGGCCAACAATGCCCAGGCTGAGTACATGGAAGGCTTAGAGGGCAAGATCCGTGCCGTGGAAAAACATGCACTGGTGACGGAGCTTGGTACGGCAGTCTTTGTAGGCGGTGCCCAGATGATCTTAAAGCTTGGCATCGCTACCGTGGCATTGACCGGCGGTGTGTTGTTAGTAAAGGGAGAGATCGACATCCTGACCTTCTTCGTATTCCTCCTATTGGTATCCAGAATGTACGATCCCCTGCAGGTGGCACTGCAGAATCTGGCAGCTATTATCAGTACCAGTGTGCAGTGTGACCGTCTCGACGAGATCCTGTCCCATGAGATCCAGACCGGTGCCGACACCATGGATCCTAAGGGGTATGACATTGCATTTTCCAATGTGGGATTCTCCTATGATAGTCAGAATACCGTACTGCGCGATGTCACTTTCACGGCAAAACAGGGCGAAGTGACCGCATTGATCGGACCTTCCGGCGGTGGTAAGACCACCGTGTCCAGACTGGCTTCCCGGTTCTGGGATATCCATAAAGGTAAGATCACCGTGGGCGGCATGGACATCTCCACCATTGATCCGGAGACCTTGATGTCTCTGTACGCTATCGTATTCCAGGATGTGACGCTGTTCAATAATACGGTGATGGAAAACATCCGTATCGGCAGGCAGAATGCTACGGACGAAGAAGTGCTGGCAGCGGCAAAGCTGGCGCATTGCGATGAGTTCGCGGAGAAGCTTCCGAACGGCTGGCAGACCATGATCGGTGAGAACGGTTCGGAACTGTCCGGCGGTGAGAGACAGCGGATCTCCATTGCCAGAGCCTTTTTAAAGGATGCTCCCATCATCCTCATGGATGAGGCAACCGCTTCTCTGGATGTAGATAACGAGACACTGATTCAGGAATCCCTTTCCAAGCTGATCCGCAATAAGACGGTTATGATCATTGCGCACCGCATGCGTACTGTGGCAGACGCAGACAAGATTGTTGTATTGAAGGATGGCGTGGTGGCAGAGCAGGGAACGCCTGCCGAACTGGAAGCAAAAGACAGCATTTACCGGCATATGAAAGCCACTCAGATGGAGGCTGCCGGCTGGACATTATAATCAAACAGCCTTTTTAAAAGGAGCGGTCCGCTTGTTTACAGGCGGATCGCTTTTAGCATATTGCGTAATTCCTGCGAACGACATATAATACAATCCAACGGCAGAAAATTATCCAATGGAGAGGAACACAGAGGAATACCATGCAGATAACAGCAATGAAAAAAGACGATTTTTACAGACAGATGTTCAAACTGACCATCCCGATCATTATACAGAATCTGCTCAGTGCAGCAGTGAATTCCGCGGATGTTATTATGCTAAACTATGTGGGACAGTCCGCAATATCCGCAGTATCCCTGGCGTCAAATTTTTCGAATGTCCTGTTTATGGTATATTACGGACTGGGGACGGGAGCCACTCTCTTGTGCGCCCAATATTATGGAAAGGGGAACCTGGAAGCAATTCATACTGTAGAAGGAATCACACTTCGTTTCTCTATGGCAATTTCAGGTATAGTTGCGCTGATTGCATTTTTCCTCCCTCAGAAGATGATGCTTCTCTTTACTCCTGATCAGGAGCTGATCACTATCGGCGCCTCTTATCTGCGGATCATGGGCATCACATACCTGTGCTGGGGCATCACGGAAGTATATCTTGCCATTCTGCGAAGCGTAGGTCGTGTGACGGTCAGTATGGCGTTGAATATGCTGGCTTTCGTATTGAATGTCATTCTGAATGCCACATTTATCTTCGGACTGTTCGGCATGCCAAAGCTGGGAGCTACCGGTGTCGCCATTGCCACAGCACTGTCCCGACTGGTGGAACTGGTGGCATGCGTCATTGTATCTTCCTTAAGCAAAAATGTAAAACTGCATCCGAAGTACCTGCTCGTTCACAGTAAGGTGCTGACACAAGATTTCATGCGTCTGTCTCTGCCCGCACTTTGCAACGATGTGTCCTGGAGTGTGGCGTTTTCCATGTATTCCGTGATCCTGGGGCATCTGGGAACAGATGCGGTGGCTGCTAATTCACTGGTCGTCGTAGTGCGCAATATCGGTACGGTGTTCTGTTTTGCCATTGCCAGTGCAGGTAGCATATTGCTGGGAAATATTATGGGACAAGGCAATCTGGAGAAGTCGAAGAGTTACGCTTCCCGGATGTTGAAGATGACGGTAATCGCCGGAGCTATAGGCGGCCTGATCGTACTGGCAATTACACCCTTTGTGTTACGGTTTGCTACATTGAATGACACTGCCATGCATTATCTGAAATATATGCTGCTCATTAATACTTATTATATTATGGGCGCTGCCGTGAATACGGCGCTGATCGCCGGAGTATTCCGTGCCGGCGGAGATACGAAGTTCGGACTGATCTGCGATACGATCGATATGTGGTGCTATGCGATCCCTCTGGGATTCTTCGCCGCATTTGTACTGAAACTCCCGGTGCTGTGGGTCTATTTCCTGTTATGCACGGATGAATTCGTCAAATGGCCCTGGGTCATTAAGCATTACCGAGAGGGTAAATGGGCGAAGAATATTACCAGAGAAGAAGTATGATTCTAAGTTAAATTACATGGCCTTTTCCTGTTCTTCATGAATCTCTGGGAAGACAGATAACATGGGCTTTACGTCTTCTTTTTTAATGATACGTGCCACGTAATTTTTCGTGATCTTCATTACTACGGGAGACAGGGCTATGACACCGATCAGGTTGGGAATCGCCATCAGACCGTTGAAGGTATCGGACAGATCCCAGGCCAGACCAAGGTTCATGGTGCAGCCGATGAAGATCATCAGTACGAACACTACCTTGTAGACAATGGTGGATTTCGTACCGAATAAATATTCACAGGCCTTGGATCCGTAGTGGCTCCAGCCCAGTACGGTAGAGAATGCAAACAGCAGGATCGCAATGGCGATAAAGGCAGGGCCGAAGCTGCCGAATACGGTAGCAAAAGCCTGACCTACCAGAGCGGAACCGGACACATCCACCAATACGGCACCGGTGTCCAGATCGATCAGTCCGGAGGACAGAACTGCGAAAGCCGTCAGTGTACATACGACCATAGTGTCAGCGAATACCTCGAAGATGCCCCACATACCCTGACGCACGGGTTCTTTTACATTGGAACTGGAATGTACCATAACGGAGGAACCAAGGCCGGCTTCGTTGGAGAACACGCCGCGCTTCATGCCCCAGGTCAGAGCCAGCTTCACACCGGAACCTACGATACCGCCGCCCACGGCGCGCAGACCGAATGCTCCTTTGAAAATAGCGGTAAATACGGCACCCACGTGACCGATATTTGCAAAGAAGATCACCAGTGCACCGATGACATAAGCGATGGCCATAAAGGGAACCAGCTTCTCGGTAACGGCAGCGATGCGCTTTAACCCACCGACAATGACCAGTGCACCGATGATCACCAGTACGATGCCGGTTACCGTAGCGGGAATGGAGAAGGCGGAAGTCATGTTGGCTGCAATGGAATTGACCTGACTCATGTTGCCGATACCGAAGGAAGCCAGCAGGCAGAAAGCAGAGAACAGCACAGCCAGTACGGCACCAATCTGTTTGCAGCCCTTATAGGAGCCGAGACCGTCCTTCAGATAGTACATGGCACCTCCGCTCCATTCCCCTTTGGAGTTCTTGCGGCGGTAATAGATGCCCAGTACATTTTCTGAGTAGTTCGTCATCATGCCGAAGAAAGCTACAATCCACATCCAGAAGATGGCGCCGGGACCACCGGCTACCAGAGCACTTGCCACGCCGACGATATTACCGGTACCGATGGTGGCAGCCAGTGCGGTGCACAGCGACTGGAACTGGGAGATGGACTGATCATCAGCATCCGTGTGCTTTGTTACGTGTTGGTCGTGAAAGATGCCGCCTACTGTATTTTTGAACCAGTGTCCGATGTGGGACAACTGGAAAAATTTCGTCAGGATCGTCATCAGGATACCGGTGCCCACCAACAGCACCAACATGGGAACACCCCATACGAAACCATTGATGGCATTGTTCACATTGGCTATGAGCTCTACCATATACATTCTCCTCCTTTGTTTTCAGGTAAAAGAAAAAGCGCAGACACCCGAAGATGTCCACGCTGACATAGTTACCTGATCTGTATTTCGTTTCTGATTTTTCTCAGTATAACATATAGGAAAAGATGCCGCAAGAGAAAATTTTTCTCCCCCTCCTATTGACCTAAAGTTAGCTTTAGGTATTATGATAAAATCATCCCGTCAGAAACGTTTCTAACGGAAAAAAAGGTAAAAATAAGGAACGAAGCATAAGTTTTGAAAGGAGAAGCAAAATGTATCAGAATACTTTGACTTTAAATAATGGTGTGAAGATCCAGCAACTGGGACTGGGAACCTGGTTTATTCCCGATGACCAGGCGGCAGAGGCAGTAAAGGCAGCAGTGGCACTGGGCTACCGTCATATCGATACCGCACAGGCCTACGGCAACGAGCGTGGTGTGGGAGAAGGTGTGAGAACCTGTGGCGTACCCAGAGAGGAACTGTTCGTGGTATCCAAGGTGGCAGCAGAGCACAAGACTTACGAATCCGCAGCCGCAAGCATCGACGAGACCCTGGCAAAAATGGGACTGGATTATCTGGATATGATGATCATTCACTCTCCCCAGCCCTGGGTGGAAGTCAACCAGAGTGAGAACCGTTATGTGGAAGGCAACAGAGCAGCCTGGAGAGCACTGGAGGACGCTTATAAGGCCGGAAAGCTGAAAGCAATCGGTATTTCCAATTTCCAGGTGGGAGACATTGAGAGCCTGCTGGAGACCGCTGAGATCAAACCGATGGTTAACCAGATCCTGTGCCACATCAGCAACACTCCGTTGGAACTGGTAGAGTACTGCCAGAAGAACGGCATTGCAGTAGAGGCTTATTCCCCTATTGCCCACGGAGAGATCCTGCATCAGCCCGAGATTCAGGCCATGGCAGAAAAATACGGTGTTTCCGTACCGCAGCTGTGCATCCGGTATACTTTGCAATTAGGCACCATCTCTCTGCCCAAGACCGGCAATCCAGAGCATATGAAGACCAATGCTGAGGTAGACTTTGAGATCAGCGCAGAGGATATGGACGTCTTGAAGAACATCAAGCATATTGAAAGCTATGGCGCTAACAGCGGATTCCCCGTATATGGTGGAAAACTGTAAGACATTATCTGTCGTGGCTGTTGTCGTAGATGGGCTGGATCTCAGGGGGAAGATTATCGGGAAGCATGGCATGGATCCCGTCTTCCATAGCTTTCTCATAGTACCAGCATTTGAATTTCAGCATATCCAGAGTCTTTTCCAGCTGTTTCATTTCGTCTTCCACTGCGGCCTTGCGGGCTTCGAACATGGCCTTGCGGTCCGCATAAGTGGAAGGCCCTTCCTCCACCCACTCGAAGAACTGGCGGCTATTTTGCTCTGGCGATCTATACCTTTGAGCGGTCGCAGATTCTGGGAGGAGAGATGTTCGTGACGATCACTTTTTCCTGCATTGTGGGGGCAGCCTATCATGTGAAATTCGGTCTGGCAGAGTATGTATTCCTGCAGCTTGGCCGGGATCGTACAGCCAAAGACATGATGCTGGATCTTTCTTCTTTAAAAATTTTCGAATGATAGCTAAGGATTTTCTGAGAATTTCCGATATTCTTATATAGGAAAATACAGACACCATGGATGGATAAATAGCTACGGATGGCTGCCTCATGTGAGGCGACCATCCGTTTTTGCGTGAAGCGAGAACATCGCATGCCTGCATGAAGATTTGACGGGCATTGCGACAGGGCAGCAATCACTGCTCAGAGAGGGAGAGTACTATGGCAATAACAGGAATCGGCTACGGAAGGACATTTGTGTATGAGGCACAGAAGCGAGTAAATGCAGGGGATGTACAGAGTGCGCAGGGAAGTGCGACGGAGACAGCAGAATCCCGTTTCGCGGAGAGCATTGAGGAATTGGCAAAAGAAGACAACACCGTGAAGACTCCGGTGACCCGCGGCGTACAGCTGGCCCGCCATATCGAGGGAAAGGACAAGGTGCCCTATGGAGAAATGGCTGAGGACGGCGTCATTGAATACAACGGGGTGACCTTCGTCTGTGATTATGAGCACAACCGCCTGACACTGGGGGATACCACCAATAAAGAGGATTGCATTAATATTCCGTTGTCCGGCGGCGGAAGCCTGCTGGTGAACCGGGACAACATTGATGCCCTGTCCAAGGCCATCGGCATGTTCAGGCCGGAGGATGTGAAACGGATCCTGGAGGCGCTGGCAAAGGATAACAAGATCCAGCAGATGAAGAAAGAACTGGATGACATGGAGAACGGCGATGATGTGGATAACAGTGAGGAAGCATCGGAGACCGCCGACACGGACAAGGCAGCGGGAACGGATCCTTCCGGGACGGCCGGAGAGCCGGGAAAAGAGGATTTAAGTCTCATGGCACAGATCAAAGAGAAGATGCAGGAGATCTACGACAAGCTTCAGAACGGAGACACGGATACCAAGTTCCAGATCGGCAATCAAGAATTTACGATCAAGGAGTGGGATCATTTCTTAGAGAAATTCGACAGTGTGCAGGATGCCATCCGGGCGGCACTGGAGGAAAAAATCGAAAAGGAAAAGGTAGAACGGCTGGAAGAGAAACTGACAGGTATGTCGGAGACAGCAGAAGAACCGGATGAGGTGGATAGTATCCTGGCCCAGAGTGTGAAAACCACAGAAGAGGGCAGTGACCCTAAGACCTGGTATATCACCTGCTTTAGCGAAGATGGCATCTGGTGTAAGAAATTCACCGAAGGACAGGAAGGAGAGGATCTGTGGCGTATGGAATTTACGGATCCTTCCCAGTACCAGAAGGTGTTAAATTATTTACAGAGCTTCGCAGAGGGGGAAGAAGTTCCGCATGCAGAGGAAGAGGACTTCTGGAGAAGATTCCTTGAGGAAGACGCACGGTAGATCTGGCGTCAATCAGGATTTTTCCGATATTCCCGAGGAGACTTTCCGTAAACTTTTTTGAACAGGTCCTTAAAATAGTTGCTGTCGTTGAAGCCGTATTCCAGAGCAATATCCGTGATGGAACTGTTGGTGGTAAGAAGCGCCGTCTGGGCGTGTTTGAGCCGTACATAGTTTAAATATTCCTTGAAGCCCATGCCGGTGATCAATTTGAATTTCTTGCTGAAGTAAGTGGGGCTTAAGGAAGCCACGGAGGAGACCTCTTCCAGTGTCAGTGGCTTGCGGAAATTGTTGTAAATGTATTTCGTGGCAAGCAGGATGTCCGCATCCCGGGAGTTCAGCAGATCCGGCTCCTTCTCATTCATGACGGAATACCGCATCAGCATGAGCAGAAGCTCTTCCAAATAGCATCGCTCAAAATGCTCAGAGTATTCATCGAACCGGGAATTCTCAGTGAGCATCCGGGTTAGCAGAGAGTGCAGATATTCCCGGTATACCGTAGGAACGCTGCCCATGAAGGAATGCAGCTGCAGCCCCTGCCCGGATATGGAAGTGAGGCTGTCGGCAGACCGGTCCGATAAATGCAGATATTCTTCTTTGAAATAGATCATCACGATCTCGCAGATCTCTCCGGCGGAATACAGAGAGTGATGCAGTTCCCCCGGAGCAATGAAGACCAGATCTCCGGCCTCCAACTGGTAGACCGTATCTTTTAGCAGGAAGCGGCAGCTTCCGGACCAGAGATAGAAAATTTCATAAAAGCTGTGATAATGATCGGGCTGCAGGGGGGAAAAATCACCTCTGCGGCCCTTTTCCACGATAATCCGGTCAATATCTTTTCTGCCCCGTCTGCCTTTTTTCGTTGTGATATCCATAGCGTTCCCTCATTTCCGGTGTATCCCAGTGCTGCAGTCAGAATACCACAAAAAAACAGTATTTTCAACCAAAACAAGCTATAAAAACAGCAGTAAATATAAATTAATTACGCTATTATAATAACTGAAAAAGGAACCCGCCTCTTTCAAAAATACTTTTCTCTCTATCCCCCTCGGTACACTCCCCCCTCGCCGAGGGGAATTTTTTGTGCAAAAATCACGGAAAACAGGCAGTCTCGTTACAATGGATTGCGCATTTTCCAAAGGATTGTTACCATAAGGGTACAGATCGGCCGGCATACGGTGCTAAAGCAAAGGTGCTAAAGCAAAGGTGCTAAAGCACCTGAGGGTTTGCAGAGTACAGAAAGGTATAGGTATTTATATGGATAAGAAGAAAACGGGCAATCTGATCCGGGAAGCCAGACAGCGCAAAAATTATACCCAGAGTGAACTGGGAAGGATGTTAGGGGTGACCAACAAAGCGGTATCCCGGTGGGAGAATGGAGAAAGTTTTCCGGATATCGGCGTATTGGAGTCCCTGTCCCATCTGTTGGAACTGCCGATTCAGGACATTGTGATCGGAGAGCGGGCGGGAGACCGGGAGGAGGCTGTGACGGAAGTCGTGAGACTGGCAAAGCTCCAGGAGCAGCGGAAACGTGAAAAGAGGATCCTGTATCTGATCGTGCTGGGGCTTTTGATCTATCACTGTGTCATCGGGATCTGTTTATTTTCCGGAAGAGGGTTGTTTGGGGGAAGAGATATTGCCTGCCAGGTGGCCGGAATCTCCATGGCGGGGACGCTGACGATGCTGGGGCTTGTATACCGGTATTTCGGAAAGGAAGAGGATGTGAAAATGATTCCCTCCAGTCAATTAAGCAGAGGACTTGGAATAGCATCCCTTGCGATGCTATTGTGGAGTGTTGGAATCATGTATTTAAGCTTCGGAATGGTCCGGGCAGGAAGTGTTCCCCTTGGTATGGAACTCAGCTCCCTGGGACCGTTTTTGAACAATCAGCTTTGTGCGGGCTATGCCCTGAATGTAATATTTCTGGCAGTGGAAATGTACCGTCTGCTCATGGAGCGGACGGTACTGCATCCGGGATGTGTGATCTCACCGGCGGTCATCTATCTGGATTTCTTTTACATAGACATTCTGGGCCGGATGGATACCCTGGACAGCGTCTGGAAGGCACTGGACAGAGGGACGGTACTCATTTTGCTGGAGGCAGTGTCGGGAATTGTATTTCTGTTTATACAGTCCCACCGTTCTCGTTCTCACGCATCCGATAGCCCACACCAATCTCAGTGAAGACATACTGGGGCTGCGCGGGATTCTGTTCCAGTTTTCTGCGGATGTTCGCCATGTTGACCCGGAGGATCTGATTATTATTGTCCATATAGGGACCCCAGATGGCATTCATGATGTAACTGTAGGTCAGGACTCTGCCGGAATTCTCTGCTAAAAGTGTGAGCAGCTGGTATTCAATCTGGGTCAGGTGCACCTCTTCGCCCCGCAGGCGGATCAGTCGTTTTTCGAAATCAATCTCCAAATCCAATGCCTTATACACATGACCGGGAGCCTGGGCGTGGCTGTGCCGCAGAGAAGTGCGGATCCTTGCCATGAGCTCGCCGGTGCCGAAAGGTTTTGTGATATAATCATCCGCCCCCAGATCCAGAGCGGAGACCTTCTCCTGCTCCTTGGTGCGGGCAGATATGATGATCACCGGAACATCGCTCCAGGAACGGAGTTTCTGTAATACCTCCAGCCCGTCCATGTCCGGCAGCCCTAAATCTAACAGGATCACATTGGGGCAGAAAGAAGTGCTGAGACTCAGTCCCTCTCTGCCGTTTAAGGCGTGCATGATCTTGTAGCCTTCCCGGTCCATGGTGGCGGTAATGAAATTACTGATACTTCTATCATCTTCGATTAAGAGAACTTTGATCTTATTCATATCTGAGATCCATATCCTTTCCGGTATTTTCAACAGTTCTGTCTTATGTGGCTGAGTATACTTATTTTTCCGTAGCGCTAGCTCCAGCCTTGGGAAGTGTGAAACAGAATTCCGCGCCATCCGCATGATTCCTGCCACTCAGCGTTCCGTGATGGGCGGTGATGATGGTCTTGCAGATGGACAGACCGATACCCATGCCTTTGCGGGAATCCGAGCTCCGGGAATTGTTGTAGGTACCCGTCTCGAACAGATTCTGTAATTTTTCTTCCGACAGTCCTTTTCCGTAGTCTCTCACAATAAAAGAGACATGCTCCGGATGATCCTCCACGATGAAATCAATGGGCAGGATACTTCCGGAATGAACGATGGCATTTTCCAGCATATTGATGGTGACCTGCTCGATCAGCACCGCATCCATGGGTATCA
>ERZ824480.2953-NODE-2953-length-12192-cov-35.449040_pt1 | contig 12192 bp, 7 predicted proteins | sample MGYA00519861_ERZ824480 | MGnify/ENA primary metagenome ERZ824480 (study PRJEB31778, sample SAMEA3449152) | human gut metagenome | biome: human gut; feature: human-associated habitat; material: faeces | place: United Kingdom | collected 2010/2012 ... | reverse complement strand
GCAAAGAGGGCATCAAGAAAAAGATACAGCTTCTGATTTACGCACCGAATTTTATTTCAGTTATTGTACTTTGTGGTATGGTTCGTATGTTTTTATCACCAATCGGACCTATGAACAAGCTGCTCGGTATCAGCACAAACTGGATGACAATGCCGGCCGCATTCAGGACAATCTACATCGCGAGCGGCATCTGGCAGGGAGCAGGCTGGGCTTCAATCATGTACACAGCGGCATTATCCAATGCGAGCAAGGAGCTTGAGGAGGCAGCGAGAATGGACGGCGCAAACATCTTCCAGCAGATGTGGTATGTTGAGCTTCCGGCTATTAAGAATATTATAGTAATACAGTTCATCCTGCAGGCAGGAAATATTATGAGTATCGGTTTCGAGAAAGCCTATGCGTTACAGACAGATATGAACTTACCGGCATCGGAAATTCTTTCTACATATGTATACAGAATCGGACTTTTGAATGGAGACTATGGTTATTCAACAGCGGTTGGTCTTTTCAACTCGGTAATCAACGTAATATTGCTGATTATAGTCAATGCGGTTGTAAAGAAGCTAAACGATGGTGAAGGAATCTAGGAGGAAAGTGCAATGGAAAAAGATATGAAGACAAAAATCAAATATTCACGGACTGATAAAATTGTTCTTGGAATTGGATATACACTTCTTGGGTTGTTTGTGCTTGCAATAATTGTTCCGTTAGTATATGTAGTGCTTGCATCTTTCATGGATCCGACGGTACTTAACAACCAGGGACTGAGCTTCAACATAAAGGACTGGACTATTGATGCATACAGACGAGTTCTGGAAAATGACATGATATGGCGCGGATTTTTTAATTCGTTTTTTTACTCGATAGTGTTTGCGGCAATCTCAGTATTTGTCACAATCCTGGCAGCATATCCTATGTCTAAAAAGGAGTTTGTCGGAAGAAGATTTTTCAATGTGATTTTTATTATCACAATGTTTTTTGGAGGAGGAATGATTCCTACATTCATCCTTATAAATCAGCTCCATATGGTAAACACCGTATGGGCAATCCTCATTCCGGGCGCTTTCAATGTGTGGAATATGATTTTGGCGAGAACCTATTATCAGTCAGTGCCAAATGAGCTTCGTGAGGCATCAGCCATCGACGGAGCAAATGAAATACAGCATTTCTTTAAGATTATGCTTCCGGTTTGTAAGCCGATTATTGCGGTGCTTATGCTTTGGTCATTTGTAGGAATGTGGAACAGCTACTTTGATGCAATGATTTACCTGAATGACGCAAATCTCCAGCCATTACAGCTTGTACTGCGTTCAATTCTTGTGCAGAATACACCTCAGCCGGGCATGATTGCAGATATCCAGAGCACAGCTGAGATGGCAAAGGTTGCAGAGCAGCTCAAGTATGCTACAATTGTTGTATCAAGTTTACCACTTTTGATTATGTATCCATTTTTCCAGAAATATTTTGATAAAGGAATCATGGTTGGATCTGTTAAGGGCTAACAGAAAGGATGAGTATGGATATGAAAAAAAGAAGCTTCAAAAAATTAATTACACTTTCGCTTACACTTGCAATGCTGACAGGTGTGGCAGGCTGTGGAAAGCAGCAGAGCTTAAATGCTGAGACAAATCCGGACACACCGGTATCAGATGTGCAGTTCCCTCTGAAGGAGAAGGCTGAGCTGTCATTTATCACAAGTGCACCGGCCACATCCACACAGGATCCTAATGAGAGGACTATCTTCAAGAGAATGGAGAAGCAGACCAACGTGCATATCGACTGGACATGCTTCGTTTCAGACCAGTTCTCTGACAAGAAGAATCTGGCATTGGCGCAGTTTGGTAATCTGCCGGATGGACTGTTTAATGCAGGTATGAGTGATTACGACCTGCTCAGATATGCAAAGCAGGGTATTATCATTCCGGTTGAGAATCTGATTGACAAATATATGCCTAATCTTCAGGCAGTTTTTGAGAAATATCCTGAATATAGGACAATGTGTACCGCACCTGACGGACATATCTATTCATTTCCATGGATAGAGCAGCTTGGTGCAGGAAAAGAGGCAATTCAGGCAATCGGAGATATACCTTATATCAACAAGAAATGGCTTGATTATCTGGGACTTGAGGTGCCGACCACTACAGATGAGCTCGAGCAGGTGCTTATTGCATTCAGAGATCATGCAGACGAGCTTGAGAAAGAGTTTGATATCGAGGGCGGGGTTATTCCTATGTCATTTATTATAAACAACGGTGACCAGGATCCAGCCATCCTCATGAACGGCTTTGGTGAGGGTTATGGTGATACAGGTGACCACTTTGCAGTAACAGATGAGGGAAAAGTCATCTATGCTCCGACACAGGAGGGCTACAAGGAGGGTATCGAGTGGCTTCACAAGCTTGTCACAGAGGATTTGATTGACCCTGAGGCATTTACACAGGAGTGGTCAACCTACGTAGCAAAGGGTAAAAACCACAGATACGGGCTCTGCTTTACATGGGACATTGCAAACATTGACAATAACACAGATTACGTCATGCTTCCTGCTCTCACAGGACCTGACGGAGTCAGAAATATCACCAGACAGAACAACAGTGAGACGAGTGGTTTCGACAGAGGACGATGCGTACTGACATCAAGCTGCAGGGATACGGCTTTGGCAGCCGCGTGGATTGATCAGATGTATGCTCCAATCCAGTCTCCACAGAATAACTGGGGAACATACGGTGAGAAAGATTCGTTCAATATATTTGAGATGAGTACAAACGCTGACGGCGGACAGATGTTAAAGCATATGGATCTGGGCGATCAGTCACCGGTTGAAGTGCGTGAGGCACAGTCAGTAAACGGACCGCTTGCTGTTTTAAATGAGTACTATGATGTTTATGTGACAGAGCCTGCAGATGCCAAGTGGCGTCTTGACAACATGCATGAGGCTTATCTGAAGGACATGAACAGTAAGTATGTCTATCCAAACGTGTTCATGAGCATAGATGACACCAACAAGGTGTCACAGTACGACACAGACATCAAGAAATATGCTGAGCAGAAAAAGGCCGACTGGATATTAAACGGCGGCATTGATAAGGAATGGGATTCATACCTTAAGAAACTTGATAAATATGGTTTACAGGATTATCTGAAGATAAAGCAGAAATATTTTGACAGCTATCAGAAATCCCTTGAGAGTACGTCAGAGGGCAAATAGGTTACTGTTCATAATTCTGTATTACCGGCAAAGCAAACAGAATTGGAGGATTTGAATGAGCGAATTATTGGAAAAAGCAAGAAGCTACGAGGCAAAAAAAATAGCTGCTACAGATAAAGAGAGTAAACCTTTGTTTCATATCAGTGCACCGGCAGGATGGATTAATGATCCGAATGGATTTTCTGTCTATAACGGAAAAATTCATCTGTTTTATCAGTACTATCCATATCTGCGTGAGTGGGGACCTATGCATTGGGGGCATAGTACGACAAGCGATATGATTAAATGGGAGCAGCTTCCGTGTGTTCTGGCACCTGACGAGGAATATGATAAAAAAGGATGTTTCTCAGGAAGTGCCATTGAGGCAGATGGTAAGCATGTGCTTGTATACACAGGTGTCACAAGGATTAAACTTCCTGACGGCAGTGAGCAGGAGAGACAGAACCAGTGCATCGCATTTGGAGACGGACTTAATTATGTGAAGCATGAGAATAATCCTGTTGTGACAGGCGATATGCTTCCTGAAAACTGCAGCAGAATCGATTTCCGTGACCCTAAAATATGGAAAGAGGATGACACATATTATCTTATAGTTGGAAGCAAGGACTTAAACAATGTGGGACAGGTAGTGCTCTGCTCTTCAAAAAACCTGACCGATTGGCAGTTTGAGACAATCCTTGCGGCAAACAGCACAGGCAAAATAGGTACCATGTGGGAGTGCCCGGACTTCTTTGGGCTGGAGGATAAGCATGTGCTCATCTGTTCACCGCAGAGTATGAAGGCAGACAAATATGAGTTTCATAACGGACACAACTCTGTATATTTTCTGGGGGATTATGATAAAGAAAATCATGTATTTATCAAGGAAGAGCCGCACACACTTGACTATGGCATGGACTTTTATGCACCGCAGACTACACTGCTTCCGGACGGACGCCGCGTGATGATTGCCTGGATGAAGTCGTGGGATGCATGTGTCGTTCCTGATTCGCAGGATTGGCAGGGCATGATGACACTGCCTCGTGAGCTTGAAATAAAGGACGGCCGTATCTGGCAGAAGCCGGTTAAGGAAATAGAAAATTATCGTGCAAACAAGTGTCATTATACAGATAAAAAAATAGACTGCTACACGACCTTTGATGGCATAAAGGGCCGCACTCTCGACATGACAGTGGAGCTTTCAGGCGAGGAGTACAATAACTTCACTGTTGAAATGGCATGCGATGATGAGTATGGTACAGTTTTTACCTACAACAGAGTCGCAGGCATGCTCGAGATTGATCGTACCTGCTGTGGCGTCACAAAGGATGTCGTCTGTGTCAGAAAAATTAAAATCGCAGATACAGACAGAAAGCTAAAGCTTCGTTTCATCGTGGACAGACAGTCTATAGAGCTCTTTATCAATGACGGACAGCAGGTCGCAACCACAGCTATCTGTACACCTCTTCAGGCAGACGGAATCTGCTTTAATTGTGACGGAAGTGCTGTTGTGGATATTGAAAAATATGATATAATATGATATAATTTTATAATATGAAAGCATATCAGTAGAGCATACAAATAATAACCGGACAAATTATTGGTCCGGTTATTTGTAGAATAATATACATAATATTTTGACAGGAAAGAAAGAGGTACAATATGGATGTAGTTGCATTAGGTGAATTACTTATAGATTTTACAGAAAACGGTACAAGTGCGCAGGACAATAAGCTTTTTGAGGCTAATCCGGGTGGAGCTCCATGTAATGTGCTTGCCATGCTTCAAAAGCTCGGTCATCAGACTGCTTTCATCGGAAAAGTGGGACAGGATGCGTTTGGAAGGCTGCTTGTTGATGCCGTAAAGGAGCAGGGCATCGACACAACAGGCGTGCGCTATGATGACAATGTCCATACCACTCTTGCATTTGTCCAGACCGCAGCAGACGGAGACAGAGATTTCTCATTTTACAGAAATCCGGGAGCGGATATGATGCTGACAGCGGATGAGGTGGATTTATCCCTTGTGAGAAACGCAAAAATTCTCCACTTCGGAAGTCTTTCAATGACAGATAAGATCTGTGAGAATGCGACAAAGCATGCAATAGCTGCCGCAAAAGAGGCAGGCGCACTGATTTCATTTGACCCTAATCTGCGCAAACCGCTCTGGAAGAGCATGGACGATGCAAAAGAGAAGATAAGCTGGGGCCTTAGTCAGTGTGACATCTTAAAAATATCTGATGATGAGATTGAATTCATGACAGGCGAAAAGGACATAAAGACAGGTGTGAAGAAGCTCATAGATGAGTATCACATTCCGTTTATCTGTGCCACTATGGGAAAAAACGGAAGTATGGCATTTTTTGACGGACATATCGTGGAGGCAGCTCCGTTCCTGCGAGATGACACTGTCGAGACTACAGGTGCAGGAGATACCTTCTGTGCATGCCTGCTTCACGATGTGCTGGAGCATGGTATCAATGACCGGAAGGATGACGATGTGAAAAAGATGCTCACATTCGCAAATGCGGCAGCCTCTCTTATTACCACGAGAAAGGGCGCACTTCGCGTGATGCCTGAGAAGGGTGAGGTTGAGGCTGTGATTAAGTAGTTATAATTTAATACGATAAAAGAGATTATACTCTTCTTAATCTATGTTTAAAAACGTGATTAAGAAGAGTATATTTGTTTCTTGCAGTGCATAATTGTATTGGCTATAATATCATATATAAAACAATGATTTGAGACTATACAGGGAGTCAGATATGGTAAAAACGATTGGTATTGGGAAACAGGATTTTGCTTCTGTTATAGAAGATAATTGCTTTTTTGTGGACAAAACGAGCTTTATAAAGGAATGGTGGGATTCAAAGGATGATGTGACTCTCATCACGCGTCCGAGGCGTTTTGGAAAAACACTTAATATGAGCATGCTTAACTGCTTTTTTTCAAATCAGTATAAGGACAGGAGCGATTTGTTTGATTCATTGTCTATATGGGAGGATGAGGACTATCGAAAAATTCAGGGTACTTATCCTGTGATTTTTATGAGCTTTGCTTCGGTTAAGGCCGACAATCTGGGAGATGCAAAAATCCAGATAAAAGCACAGATAGAGGCTGTTTACAAAAGGCACAGATATCTGCTTGAGGGGGATACTCTGACAGCAGACGAAATAGCTGATTTTGAAGGAACAAATACCAGGATGGGTGATGCTGAGAGTGGATTAAAATTAAATATTTTGTGTGAGTATTTTCATCGTTACTGGGGAAAGAAGACGATAATTATCCTTGATGAGTATGATACTCCTATACAGGAGGCATATCTTCATGGATATTGGAATGAGTTTACTGCATATATAAGAAGCCTGTTTAATGCAACGTTCAAGACAAATCCGTATATGGAGCGTGCTATTATGACAGGAATCACGCGTGTATCAAAGGAATCAATTTTTTCAGACCTCAATAATCTGAATGTAATAACCACGACCTCAAGCAGTTATGCAACGAGCTTTGGATTTACAGAGAATGAAGTTTTTGATGCAATGGAAGAGTATGGTCTGTCCGGTGAAAAAGATACTGTAAAAAAATGGTATGACGGTTTTAAATTTGGAAATCACAGTGATATTTATAATCCATGGTCTATAACGAATTTTCTAAAGGAAAAACAGATAAGTCCATACTGGGCATCTACCAGCTCAAACGGTCTGGTAAATCGTTTGATCAGAACAGCATCTGCAGAAATAAAATCTATGATGGAAACACTTCTGGAAGGCGATTCTGTGGAGGTTAGCATTGACGAACAACTGGTGTTTGAACAGCTCGATAACGATGAAAATGCCATTTGGAGTCTTTTGCTTGCCAGCGGTTATTTAAAGGTTGATTCCTTAGAAAAAAGAGGTCTTACGCTTGAACCGTGGTATCATCTGAGCATTACAAATCTTGAAACCGTAAGTATGTTTTCAAATATGTTCAGAGGATGGTTTAATGCCTCTGTTTCGAATTATAATGGATTCATAAGGGCATTGCTTAGAGGCAATGTAAAGGAAATGAACATATACATGAATGAGGTCGCTTTATCTACCTTCAGCAGCTTTGACAGCGGAAAGCATCCTTCGGGAAAATCTGAACCGGAGAGATTTTATCATGGTTTTGTCTTAGGCCTGCTGGTCGAGCTTAGAGATAAATATGAAGTGCAGTCAAACCGTGAAAGTGGCTATGGCAGATATGATGTGATGATCATTCCACGTGATAAAAATTCGCAGGCTGTAATAATAGAATTTAAGGTTATTGATTCGCAAGAGGAGACATCACTGGATATGACTGCGGATAGTGCTTTGAAGCAGATTGAAGAGAAAAATTATGATGCAAAGCTTTTGGAACGAGGATATAAAAGAGAAGCAATTCAACATTATGGTTTCGCATTTGAAGGAAAGAAAGTATTGATAAAGAAGGCACAAATCTAAATGAAACAAAAATTATCAGTTGCACCAACACTCAAAAACTACGACAAGAAAAATCTCCCAAAGGACATTCTTGCGGGAATCATCATCATGGCGGTTTCGATTCCTATATCGATGGGCTATGCGCAGATATCCGGGCTACCGGCGGTATATGGCTTGTATGGCTCGGTATTCCCAATCATATTGTTTGCTCTGTTTTCCACATCACCGCAGTTTATATTCGGTGTGGATGCTGCTCCGGCGGCGCTTGTCGGAGCAGCAGTGCTTGGCATGGGAATAGAGGCAGGAAGCAAAGAGGCCATGACGGTTGTACCGGTGTTTACATTTTTTGTGGCACTGTGGCTTTTGGCATTTTACTTCATGAATGCCGGAAAGCTGGTGAACTACATATCTGCGCCGGTTATGGGCGGATTTATCACAGGCATATGTACTACAATCATACTGATGCAGGCGCCAAAGCTCATGGGCTCTGCGGCAGGAACCGGAGAGCTTTTTGAACTGTCTGAGCATATATGGGAGGTCTTACACCACATAAATGCAGCCGCACTTGTCATGGGGATTGTAGCGCTTGCCATTTTGGTTGTGAGTAAGAGGCTTGTTCCAAAGTTTCCTATGGCGGTTGTGCTCATGGTAACAGGCGCGCTTTTTACATATTTTGGACCGGTAAAGGAGTGGGGAGTGCCGACTCTTTCAGCAGTTGAGCCCAGCATGCCGCGGTGGTATATACCGGATTTCGAGGCAGTTTTTTCAGTTCAAAAGGCCTCAGAGGTAATAGTTTTAAGTCTTTCGGTTGCTGTTGTCATCATGGCAGAGACACTTCTGGCAGAAAACAATTTCGCACAGAAAAACGGATACAGAATAGATGATAACACGGAGCTTTTGGCATTTTCCATAGGAAATATGGCTGCGGCTTTTACGGGCTGCTGTCCGATAAACGGTTCAGTGTCACGAACTGCGATGAGCGAGCAGTACGAGGGTAAGACACAGCTCACAGGGCTTGTTGCAGGCGTTTCCATGATAGCAGTGCTTCTTTTTTGCACAGGCTTTATAGGATATCTGCCGGTTCCGGTGCTCACGGCGATTGTCATATCAGCGCTCATGGGTGCCACGGAGTTTCATCTGGCAAAGAGACTGTGGAAGGTCAGCAGGACAGAATTTTTCATATTTGTTGGTGCTTTTTTCGGAGTACTTATTCTGGGTACGATAAACGGAGTTTTGATAGGAATCATTTTGTCTTTTGCCGAGATGATAATCAGAAGCGCAAAGCCGGCCACCTGCTTTCTCGGTGTGCAGCCGGGACACAGTCATTTCCGCGATATCAGGGAGAGCACAAACATCCACGAGATTGACGGTGTGATTATTTACAGATTTTCGAGCGGCCTGTTTTTTGCAAATGCAAAGGTACTTGTGCGCGATATTGAGGACCACCTAAAGCATGATACAAAAGCTGTCATAATCGATGCCGGAGCTATCGGAAGTATTGATATCACAGGAGCTGACAGCATAGAGTCACTTTACCGCTCACTGAAACAAAAAGGTGTAAAGCTATACATAACAGAGCACATTGCAGAGCTCAACGAGCAACTCAGGAAGCTGGGCTTAGGCTATTTAATTGAGCAGGGCTGTGTCAGAAGGACAATACATATTGCGCTAAAGGATATGGGAATAAACAGACCTTATCCGCTTGAGGGTGGCGTAGATAACGAGGAGCGCAGTGCCTCAAGAAAGCGTGCTGACAACAGAGTGCAGGAGTTTGTCTGGGCGTTTGGCGCCGAGAGTGAGGAGCAGATTGAAAAGCAGATAAAGCTTCAGATAGAACAGCTCAAAAAGACAAAGGATATAGAGGAAATCATGCATGGCCGCTGGGCGCATATGGATGAGTTTGACCAGGATGAGTGGCTGGAGCATCTGGAGGAGCATCTGAAAGAAATCGTCAACATATCAGGAAAGGATGTGCACACGCTTGCGGCAGATATCGAGATGCACCGTCGCGAGGTGCATGAGCGTATAGCAAGAGAGCATCCGGAGCTTGCAGAGCGGTTTGCACAGAGGAGACACCTGCTTGATAAGCATCTGAAGGAGAGAAGGCCTGAGGTCTACAGGATTATCGTGCAGCTAAGGGAGGGCAACAAGCATAAATGAACATAAACCAGACACTCAAACAATACTTTGGCTACGACAGTCTTAGAACAGGGCAGGAGGAGCTCATAAACGGCATACTTGCAGGGCACGATGTGCTCGGTATCATGCCGACAGGCGCAGGAAAATCGCTGTGCTACCAGCTTCCGGCGCTTATGCTTAAAGGAATTACGCTTGTCATTTCGCCACTTATCTCGCTCATGTCAGACCAGGTCAAGGCTTTAAACCAGGCTGGAGTGCATGCCGCCTATATCAACAGCTCACTGACCGAAAACCAGATAAGGATAGCACTTTCATATGCCTCACAGGGGCGCTACAAGATAATCTATGTCGCTCCGGAGCGCCTCAACACGCCACGTTTTCTGGATTTTGCCTGCAACGCGGACATATCAATGCTGACAGTTGATGAGGCACACTGTATATCGCAGTGGGGGCAGGATTTTAGGCCGAGCTATCTGGAAATTGCCGGATTTTTAACGAGACTTCCAAGACGACCGATAGTCAGTACGTTTACAGCGACCGCCACGGAGCGCGTGAAAAATGATATAGTGGCTTCGCTTGGACTTAACAATCCGGTTACTATGGTGACAGGGTTTGACAGACCTAACCTGTTTTTCAGGGTTGTTACAAGAAGGGGAGGCAGTCAGAAGGACAACAGTATCATCAACTATGTGAAAAAGCATGAGGACGAAAGTGGAATAATATACTGCGCAACGAAAAAGAATGTGGATAAGCTGTATACTCTTTTAAATGAGCAGGGCATTTCGGCGGGCCGTTACCACGCAGGGCTTTCAAATGATGAACGTAAGCAGAATCAGGAGGATTTTACATACGACAGAATCCGTGTGATGGTTGCCACAAACGCATTTGGAATGGGAATCGACAAGTCAAATGTGAGATATGTGCTGCATTACAACATGCCACAGAGCCTCGAGTATTACTATCAGGAGGCAGGAAGAGCGGGACGAGACGGTGAGGAAGCGGAATGTGTGCTGTTTTTCTCAAAGCAGGATATCATGATAAACAAGTTCCTTCTGCAGAATAAGGCTTCAGCTGGCGATGTGGCATCCGACATGCAAAAGACAGCCAATGACCAAAGAAAGCTGCAGCAGATGATAAATTACTGTGAGACGGACAAATGCCTGAGGGAGTTTATACTTTCATATTTCGGAGACACAACCCCATGCATCTGCAACAAATGCAGCAACTGTGTGGTTGTGGAGGATGAAGAGGAGGAGACATACGTTGAAACCGGCAAAAAGCGCAAAAAGGCAGCACAGCTTGCAGGGCTTAACGAGCTTGGTGTTGCGCTGTTTGAAAAGCTGCGCAGCGTGCGTACAGAGCTGGCTGCAGAAAAGTCGGTGCCACCGTATATCATCTGCTCCGACAAGACCTTAAAGGATATGTGCGCGAAGCTGCCGCGGGATAAGGAACAGCTTGCCGATGTGTACGGAATGGGTGAGCAGAAGATACAAAATTATGGTGAAGCGTTTGTGACGGCAGTAAATTCATTTGTTGCAGATAACCCAAATCCATCAGGCAGCACGACCGGTGAAAGACCACAGACTGTTTTAAGCGACGAGGAGGCTGCTGAAACCGGCAGCACGAGAAAAAAGAAGCTTCCGTTTTACATTGAGCCACAGAAGCTTGATGAGGTAGAGCTCACCGACAAATGCAGGCTTACAGAACTTACAAACAAAATAAATGAGCTGTGCCCTGCGGATAAGGAGCACAAAAAGCTTGCAGCCTCGTTTATAAACGAGCTTCTCATTGCGGAAGGATATCTGGAGGAAGTTACAGAAGGCGGGAACAAGATAAAGCGTGTCACCGAAAAGGGACGAAACGTAGGAATAGATGAGGAAGAGCGCAAGGCAAAATTTGGTGGAAGCTATTACGCTATCACCCACTCGAAGCAGAGCCAGCAGGCGATAATGGAAATACTGAAAAAACACTATGGCAGCATTAAACCACAGGAGTAAATGGACTTTAGATAAACTGGATATATAAATTTATATAAAATTGGATATATACTTGATGCCACATAAGAGTATTATATAGTTTAATTGTAATATTTAGGAGGCATTTTATGAGAAACGAAAAAGTTCAAAAACTCACACTTACAGCACTTATGGCAGCTTTATCATATGTCATATTCACATTTTTACAGATTAAGGTCACATTACCGGGTGGCAGCGCCACATCCTTTCACCTTGGCAACGCAGTCGTAGTACTTGCAGCTTTGCTTTTAGGCGGAGTATACGGAGGAATCGGTGGAGCAATCGGAATGACAATCGGTGATTTACTTGACCCGATATATATCACCGGAGCACCAAAGACATTTTTCCTCAAGCTTATGATTGGTGTTATCACCGGTCTTGTAGCACACAAGCTTGGAAAGATTACA
>ERZ824480.2949-NODE-2949-length-12202-cov-2.900799_pt1 | contig 12202 bp, 9 predicted proteins | sample MGYA00519861_ERZ824480 | MGnify/ENA primary metagenome ERZ824480 (study PRJEB31778, sample SAMEA3449152) | human gut metagenome | biome: human gut; feature: human-associated habitat; material: faeces | place: United Kingdom | collected 2010/2012 ... | reverse complement strand
AGGAATTGATTGAACTTATCAGAAATCATGCTGATGAAGGGGAACAGGCAGTAGACCTTCTGATGGTTACAAAATATTTTGAAAGAATCGGGGACCATGCGACAAATATCGCAGAATGGGTTATCTTTTCCATTACAGGACAGATTGCGGGCTAAGGAAAAGATTAGCATAAATAAATATGAAAAAGCAACGATACGAAAACAGATTTCGTGACATGGAGTCATCGTTGCTCTTTTTTTTGTATATTTAGAAATATTTGATAGTGCATGTCGAAAAAAGAAATAATTTTACATAAACTTTACATAGTACTCTCTTCGGATTTTACATAGGTATGTTAACGTAAAAACTAGATATTAGAAAGGTAAATTTTATTTTGCTAACGTAAAAATGAGGTGTGAAAAAAGTAAAATCTCTTTCTAGTATGAAACTGACCCGCGAATCCGATAGGTGGTTCGTGGTTATACTATAGCAATTCTGTAAAATAATACAAAAGAATTGTGCGGCAAAAATGAGAACTGCTCTACATATGTAAAATATAAAATGGAGGAGAGAGTATGGATATTTTTGGTATTTTATCAATGATAGGAGGATTGGCGTTATTCCTTTATGGTATGGAGGCGATGGGCGCAGGGCTTTCGAAGCTGTCCGGCGGCCGTATGGAACGTCTTCTTGAAAAACTGACTTCAAAACGAATTATGGCGGTATTATTAGGAGCTGGTGTTACGGCAGTAATCCAGTCTTCCTCTGCAACAACAGTAATGGTTGTTGGTTTTGTAAACTCAGGGATTATGAAGCTGAATCAGGCTGTCGGCATTATTATGGGTGCGAATATTGGTACAACCATCACATCCTGGCTGTTAAGTCTTACCGGGATTCAGGGAAGCAGCTTTATATTAAAAATGTTAAAGCCATCTTCATTTTCCCCTATTCTTGCTATAGTAGGCATAATATTTATTATGTTTACAAAAGATGAGAAAAAGAAAGATATTGGTGGTATTTTTCTGGGATTTGCGATTCTGATGTACGGAATGGAAGCGATGAGTGGTGCGGTAGCGCCTCTTGCAGATAATGAGAAGTTTACAGGAATTCTCACGATGTTTTCTAACCCAATTCTTGGATTGTTAGCAGGTACGATTCTTACCGCAGTAATTCAGAGTTCCTCTGCATCTGTCGGTATTTTACAGGCACTTTGTGCGACTGGAGCGGTTAATTTCAGTACAGCATTACCGATCATTATGGGACAGAACATCGGTACTTGTGTAACAGCAATCATTTCCAGTATCGGAACAAGCAAAAATGCAAAAAGAGCAGCAGCAGTACACCTTTTCTTCAATATTAGTGGTACGGTTATTTTCATGGTCGTATTCTATACATTGAATACGTTTGTTCATTTTTCATTTTTAAATACAGCAGCAAGTCCGGCAGGCATCGCTGTTATCCACAGTTTGTTTAATATTGGCGCAACGATCCTGTTATTCCCATTTGCAAATCTTCTTGAGAAAATGGCAATTCTTGCAATTCCAGATAAAGGATCTGAAGTAGAAGAGATGGAAGAAGAGAAAATCAATCCAGATCTTGCAAGATTAGACGAGCGTTTCTTAGACAAGCCAGGTTTTGCGATGGAAGAATGTCGTGGCGTAGCCATCAATATGGCAAGAAAGTCCAAAAAGGCAATGAATCTTGCGATTGATCTGTTAAAAGAATACGATGAAAAAACATCTGCGAGAGTAGAGAAGTTAGAAAATCAGATTGACCAGTATGAAGATGCCCTCGGTACTTATCTTGTTAAACTGAGTGAACGAGACCTCTCTGTAAAGGACAGTCGTATTTTATCGGTACTTCTTCATTGTATCGGTGACTTTGAGCGTATTTCTGATCATGCGGTAAACATTCGTGATGCCGCTGTGGAAATGAACAAAAAGAATCTGCAGTTCTCAGACAAGGCAAAGCAGGAACTTCTTGTATTTTCCAATGCGATTCGTGACATTATCGACAGGGCGGTACTTGCCTTTGAGACAGGAGATACTGGCCTTGCCAAAGAAGTAGAACCGTTAGAGCAGGTTGTAGATGCACTGAACAAAGAGGAAAAGCAGAGACATATTAACCGTCTTAGAACAGGAACGTGTACCATCGAACTTGGATTTGTTCTTTCAGACATTTCCACAAACTTTGAGCGTGCCGCAGACCACTGTTCCAACATCGCAGTATGTCTGTTACAAGTTGATGAGGGAGGGTTTGACACCCATGAATATCTTGATATACTAAAAGAAGAAAACAGTGAAGAATTTCGACATGAATATATGGAGCTTAGTGAGAAATACACTTTGCCGGAGAGTAAACATGGAGGAAAATAATTATGGCAAATATTTATATAGTGGAGGACGACACAAATATTCAGGAGATTGAGGCAATCGCATTAAAGAACAGCGGGCATAGCGTAGAACAGTTTGACGATGCGGCACATTTCTACAAAAAGTTAGAAGAAAAACTGCCAGACCTTGCGATTCTTGACCTCATGCTTCCAGATGAAGATGGTTATGAAATTGTGAAGAAGCTTCGCCAGAATCCTGCCACAAAGAAGCTGCCGGTTATCATGGTAACTGCAAAAACTTCCGAGATTGACATGGTAAGGGGACTCGATATCGGAGCGGACGATTATATTAAGAAACCATTTTCCATTATCGAATTTATTACAAGAGTAAAAGCGATTCTGCGCCGTACTTTAGAGCAGCCGGACGATAAATATATGACAATCGGAGACATTTTCTTAGATAATGAGCGTCATGTCGTTTATGTTGATAATAAGGGAATTGAGCTGACTTACAAGGAATACGAACTTTTAAAACTTCTTATGCACAACGCTGGAATTGTTCTTACCAGAGAAAAAATCATGGAGCGTGTGTGGGATACTGAATTTGAAGGCGAATCCCGAACCGTTGATATGCATATCAAGACACTGCGGCAGAAGCTTGGAGAAGCGGGAAGCAAAATCCGTACCGTTCGAAATGTGGGATATGTGATAGAGTAAGGAGCTGTTATGAAGAAACGAATCAATTTACGGCTGATTCTGATTGCAGGTATTGCAGTGATTGTAACCATGGTCTGTATGACCGGTATTTATTATAAACTGTTTCAAGGACAGGTGCGCAAGGATCTGCAGATCAATGCAAGACTGCTTTCCGGCACGGGATTGTTTGATGATCCGGACAATACAAATGTTTCACTTTCCGAATATTATGAAGTCGGGGAAGACCTGCGTGTTACCTGGATTGCAAAGGATGGTACGGTACTTTTTGATAATGATCTGGATATTTCACAGCTTCCAAACCACAAAAACCGCCCGGAAGTAAAGAAGGCGTTGTTTCAGGGGGAGGGAGAAAGTGTCCGGCGGTCGGATACCATGCAGATGGACAATTACTATTATGCGCTCCGGCTGGAAAATGGAACGGTTATCCGTGTGGCAACACAGGCACGCAGTGTCTACAGTGTGTTCCTTGCGGCATCCCCATTTGTGATGCTGATACTGATACTGATTGTTTCCATCTGTATTGTCCTGGCACATTTTTTGACCAAACAATTGCTGCATCCGATTGAACGGCTTGCTGAAAACATGGAAGATACCATAGAAGAACCTGTATACAAAGAACTTGTGCCATTTGTAAATACGATTCGTAAACAGCATGAAAATATCCTGATGGCAGCAAAAGTACGGCAGGATTTCACGGCAAATGTTTCCCATGAACTGAAGACACCGCTTACTGCAATTTCCGGATATGCGGAGCTCATCGAAAACCATATGGTAGATCCGGAGCAGAAGACCCGCTTTGCACTGGAAATCCAGCAGAATGCGACACGGCTGCTTTCTCTTATCAATGATATCATCCGGCTTTCCGAGCTGGACAGCGGTGAAGATAATCTGCTGTGTTTTGAACAGGTAGATCTGGATGAGGTAGCCGGTACCTGTGTGAAAAATCTGCAGATGAATGCACAGAAACGGAATGTAACGCTGTATTATGAAGGCGTGTCCTGTATGTTGCGGGCAGATAGGGGCATGATTTCGGAACTTGTGGAAAATCTGTGTCAGAATGCGATCCGTTATAATAATGAAGGTGGTGAGGTGCACGTGCGTGTGTACTATGAAAAAGGACAGCCGATGCTTTCTGTGGCAGACAATGGTATCGGGATTCCAAAAGACCAGCAGGAACGTATTTTTGAGCGGTTTTACCGTGTTGATAAAAGCAGATCCAAACAGACCGGTGGTACGGGACTGGGACTTGCTATCGTCAAGCATATTGTGGAACTGCATGATGCGGTACTTCATTTGGAAAGTGAGCCGGGAAAAGGAACAACGATCACAGTAGCTTTTTAGCTGCATACAGGGGACTTTGGTTTACAAAGTCCCTTTTTTCGTGTAATATAGGTAAAATAAATAGGAAGAGAAAAGAAAGAGGCGAGATACAATGTATCAGGAAATATCACAGTTGCTGATGTATGGAGATTTGGACGAGGATTCAATCCTTGCACAGATGGGAGAAGTATTCGGGAAATATGAGACCGGTGAATATAATAAAACCGGACTTGTCCGCGATATCAATACGCAGGTAAAACGGATTTTAAAAGTGGCAACAGATTATGGATTTGATGATAATCTGTGGCATAATTATCTGACATTTTTCCTTATGATGAGTGAAAATCCTTTCAGCATGACCTGTGAAAAGGTGGGAGCCAGCGATGGAAGTGTCAATGAACTGGTGGAAAATGATTTCCGTATTTTTAAAGATTTGTTTGACTATGATTTCGGACCAATCGAAAAAGATCTGGGAATCAACTGTTTCAGCCAGATTTCCAATTATAAGGCCATCCATAAAAAGGATCTGATGTACAACAAAAATGTCAGCGAAAAAGTCCGCTCTTTAAGCAAAAAACTGGAGGCGGCAAAGGATGAAAAAGAATTCTTTGATGCAGTGACTGGTTTTTATAAAGACTACGGTGTTGGAATGTTTGGTCTTAACAAAGCATTTCGGATTGATGATACACCGCAGGGAAGCTTTACATTCCGTGCAATCAACAATATGGATACCGTTATGCTGGACGATCTGGTCGGATATGAGATTCAGAAAAAGAAGCTGGTAGACAATACGGAAGCGTTTGTACAGGGAAAGAAAGCAAACAATGTATTGCTGTTTGGTGACAGTGGTACCGGTAAATCTACCAGTATCAAAGCCATTGTCAACCAGTATTACAAAGACGGCCTGCGTATGATTGAAATCTACAAGCATCAGTTTAAGTATCTGTCCGAAATCATTGCAGAGATCAAAAACCGAAACTATCGTTTTATCATCTATATGGATGATCTTTCTTTCGAGGAATTTGAGATTGAGTATAAGTTCTTAAAAGCTGTTATCGAGGGCGGTGTGGAAACCAAACCGGAAAATATTCTGATTTATGCAACTTCCAACCGGCGGCATCTGATCAAAGAGAGCTGGAATGACCGAAACGATCAGGATAATTCCAATGATCGTCATCATTCCGATACGGTTGAAGAGAAACTTTCTCTGGTGAACCGCTTTGGTGTGACCATTAATTACTCGAAGCCGACACAGAAAGAATACTTTGATATTGTTTTGCATCTGGCAAGACGTGCAGGGGTTACCTTACCGGATGAGGCCAACAAGTGGGAATTGAGTCATGGAGGCATTTCCGGACGTACGGCAGAGCAGTTTGTCAGCTATCTTGCTTCCCAGCCGGATGCATTTAAATAAAAGGAGAAAACATGTTATATCAGATCTGCCATGGAGCAGTCTCTTTTGCCGATGAAGAGATTCTGCATGACATCAATTTTGAAATAAGAAATACGGAAAAAATTGCAGTCGTCGGGCGGAACGGCTGCGGCAAAACCACGCTCTTAAAGCTGATCCACGGGGATGTGGAGCTGGACAAAAGAGACAGTGATGAGGATATTTTTATTGCAAAAGCAGGCAATCCGCAGATCGGTTACTTAAAACAGATTGCGTTTGAAGATCCTTCCGTTACGCTTGAGCAGGAAGTGCGTAAAGTCTTTGCTCCGATGGAGCGCCGGAAAAAAGAACTGGAAGCTGCGGCACAGGCACTTGAGACAGATTATTCCGAAGAGGCCGTGACACGTTATACCGCAATGGAAGAAAAATTCAAGGAAGACGGCGGATACTATTTTGAAAAAGAGTATGATGTAATCATCCGTAAGTTCGGCTTTTCCGAGGAAGAGCGAAAGAAACCGCTGTCCGAGTTTTCCGGTGGACAGCAGACAAAGATTGCCTTCATCAAGCTGCTTTTGAGCAAGCCGGATATTCTGCTTCTGGATGAGCCGACGAACCATCTGGATATCACAACGATCGAGTGGCTGGAGACGTATCTGAAAAATTATCCGAAGGCTGTGGTCGTGGTATCACATGACCGTATGTTTCTGGACAATGTGGTGGACGTGGTGTACGAGATTGAGTACGGCACAGCGACCCGTTATCCGGGCAATTACTCCAATTTCATGGAGCGGAAAAAAGAAAACTACAATAAGATGATGAAAGATTACAATGCGCAGCAGAAAGAAATTGCACGATTGCAGCGCATTGTTGACCGGTTTAAAAATAAACCAACCAAGGTGTCCATGGCGCATTCCAAGGAGAAAGCCATTGAACATATGGTAAAACTCGAAGCTCCGGATCGTTTTGATACCCGGACATTCCATGCAAATTTCCAGCCGGACAAAGAAACCGGAAACGATGTGCTTTTGGTGACAAATCTTGCGATTGGATATGACCATCCGCTTTCTACGGTCAGTTTTGATCTGAAAAAAGGGGAAAAGCTGGGAATCCTCGGTGGAAATGGTCTGGGGAAATCGACACTTTTAAAAACCCTGGTGGGACAGCTTGCCCCGCTGGCCGGAGAGTACAATTTTGGAACAAATGTGCAGATTGGTTATTTTGACCAGCAGATGGCGATGTATTCGAGCCGAAAGACGGTGCTGGATGATTTCTGGGATGAGTTCCCGAATCTGACCGAGACAGAAGCGCGGAATGCGCTCGGCGCCTTTATGTTTACCGGGGAGGATGTATTTAAAAATATTGATATGCTTTCCGGTGGGGAGAAGGTGCGTCTGGCATTGTGTAAGATTTTAAAACGCCGACCGAATGTATTGGTGCTGGATGAGCCAACCAACCATATGGATATTGTGGGAAAAGAAACGCTTGAGAGTATGTTAAAAGATTTTTCAGGCACGCTCATTTTCGTATCGCATGACCGGTATTTTGTGCGCAAGGTAGCAAACCGTCTGCTTGTTTTTGAGGACGGCACGACACACCTGTATCAGTTTGGTTACGAGGAATATCAGGAAAAACTGGATCGTGAAGCGGCAGAATCCGGGGATGATTATCGTAAGAATCCTGCAGCGTTAGGCGGTGCAATCAGCCAGAACGGTGGCACTCAGCAGAGCAAAGGCACACAGGAAACCGGTGGTAAGAAGGCGTATTACAATCCGGGCAAGGAGCGCTCGAAAATTGAAAAAAAAGTGAAGAAGGCCGAGGAAGAGCTGGCAGTCAAAGAGGAAAAGCTGGACGCTTTAAAACAGGAACTGCTGCGGCCGGAATATCAGTCCAGCTATTCCAAGCTGACAGAGATTCAGGGCGAAATCGATGCGCTGGAGGAAGAAATCATGGCGGATATGGAAAACTGGGAGGAACTTTCCCAGCAGCTTGAGGAGCTGGAAGGCTAGAGACATGGTTTCTATAGGCAGAAATATGATGTAAGATATTGCGTGGTCTCTTATAGAAGCAAAAACATGGAAAAGGATACCATGGTGGTTTCTATAGAAGTAAAAACATGAAAAGGATACCACGGTGGTCTCTATAGTAAAAAAATTGATGAGCAGGATACCGTTTAGTCTCTATATTAGAAAAATTCATCAAAAGATACCGCTTTTGGACAAAAAGCGGTATCTTTTGATGTGATTTTAGACTATAGGTGACAAATATCTGATTTGAAGCGTGAAATAAGGCAAAAATGTCACCTGAGCAAGTAATTTTAATACTATAGATACCAGCGTGCCTTCAAATATAGATAATGTTGCAAAAGATAGAAATGAATTACCGATTTTCAGTTGCTATTGATATGCCCCAATGCGACAGTACCTTTAGAAATAATTTGTTATTGAAACTGGCAGTCGAAATGAAATTGTAATAGTCGCTGGATCTGCTCAGTGGAAAGTGGCTGCTTTTGCGTTTCATAGGACACAAGCAGTTTATCGTTTGGATAAATCCCATATTTCATATACAAAGAAATTTTATCTGATGCATTTTTCACATACTCGGATTTATCCATCATTCCAAAGTGTTCCCAATAAAATATTTCTCCGGTTTCAGGGTGACGAATCGTAAAATCGGGGAAAAGTGTAATACTGCCGAGTTTTAATTCACACTCATAGCGATAAGGAATTTTTTGCACATAAAGGCTCATGGCAATCATAGCTTCTGATTTGGAACGCATAAATTCATTTTTGCATGTTTTATGTTTTAATTGTTCCGGATAATTTTTGTTTTTGTTATATGGAGATGATTCCCAGGTTTGAAGTTCCTGGGATACTGGCTGAAAATGTTCTGCCAGCAGTGAATGATAAGCACTATCATAAGTGAGTAATTGTTCTGCTTTGCCACTGTTATAACTGTCATGACGGAAATAATAAGCTAAAGCATCTAAATTAGTTTGATATTCCTTTTGCTTTTCCAGAAGATAACGTCGGATAGCAAGCTGAGAGGCATAAGGTTTCTGGCCTTTGGGAATATAGGTTTTGGTATGCCCATCACTGCGATACCATTTGGTTCGATTACCACATCTGGTGCAGATCAGTTTCCCTTCGGGAAGCTGTTGTAACTGTTTTTGAATGTCTGTCAGCTTTTGCTGCAGCTGTTTCTGTTGCAAAAGCATAGTTTCATAAAATGATATAAAAAACACCCCTTCCATATAGATTTATTTTATTAAAACATATGTGTGTAAATTGGTAAAGCATTTTTGCACTTTAATTTGTAATTTAAGAAGATAATCTGAAACTTTTCCGGGCATCCGAACGTCTAATAAACAGAAAGGGGCAAAAGAGAGCATGAAATATCCGGATATAAGCAAAGCTGTCGAACAGGAAATTCTGGCTTCTTATGATAAACTTTACCGGCTTGCATTTTCATACGTGAAAAATGAGCAGGACGCTATGGACGTTGTGCAGGAGAGCGTATACAAAGCCATGAAAAATGCCAGTCAGATCAAAGAGAAAAAATATATCAAAACATGGCTGTGGCGTATTGTGATTAACACGGCGGTAGATGCAACCCGGCGTCAGTCAAGGTTCGTGAGCGATGATCAGGTTCAGGAGGAAGGACAGGAGGATCGCTATGAGGACACGGATATCATGGCTGCGCTTGATACGCTCGAGGAAAAAGAGCGTAAGGTGATCATGCTGAAAGTTTTTGAAGAGTGGACAATCCGCGAAATTGCGGATTGTCTGCATGAAAATCCGAATACGGTGAAATCAATGCTTTATCGCGGCCTGAAAAAATTAAGGGGAAAAGTGGAGGCGGAGATGGTATGAGCAGATTAGATGATATCAAAGAGGCATATGATAACATTCAGGTGCCGGCGGAATTAAAAGAACGTGTGCTGCAAAGCATGGAACGCGGCAAAAAGGATGCGTGTGGAGAAAAAAAAGAATCCGGCAAAGCGTTTGCCGGAAAAAGTGAACGGAATCAAAAGAAAGGTCACCTGCTTCCGTTTGTCCGCGTGGCAGAAGCAGTGGCGGCAGCAGTTGCAGTGCTGGTCATCAGTGTCAATGTCAGTCCAACAGTGGCTAATGCAATGGAACAGGTGCCGGTACTTGGTGCGATTGTTAAAATCGTGAATTTTACCACGTATTCGGATAAGCAGGAAAATAAGCAGATGGAAGCAACAGTCAAGGTGCCGGAAGTAAAAGTCATCGGAACAGATGGAAAACCACTGACCAGAGAATCAAAGGAGTTAAATGTAGCGGTATCCGGATATCTGGACAAAATCATTCAGAGGTACAAGAAAGATGTGGCAGCTGTCAGTGACGGAGAGGAAGGACATGAGGAAATCACTTCGGATTACCGGATTGTCACAAACAATGAGCGGCTGTTTAGTCTTCGTGTGGATACGGTTATTGCCATGGGAGGTTCGGACAGTTTTACAAAGATATACAATATTGACAAGAAGACCGGAAAGATGATTACACTGAAAGATTTATTCCACGAGGGAAGTGATTATAAAAAGCGTATTTCTGACAGTATAAAAGAACAGATGCGTGCCCAGATGAAAAAGGACAGCAGTAAAACATATTTTCTGGATGATGATCAACCGGAATGGGATTTTAAGCAGATTAAGGATGATGCGGATTTTTATATCAGCGACAATGGAGAGTTAACGTTTGTCTTTGATAAGTATGAGGTGGCTCCTGGATATATGGGTCTGGTAGAATTTTCGGTTCCGACAGAGAAGCTTTCAGATATCGTTAAGGATGGATATTTACAGTAGGATGAAAAGGCGTGCACTGCACGTCTTTTTTTATGCCCTATGTTGAAAAATGCATACCGGCATAATATGCGGCAAGAGTTTTTCGAAAATCTGTCATTCGCCTGCGGCTTATGTAAGCGTATTGTCCATTGTCCATAAGGATACGGTCATTCTGCACTTCTTTTATATGGGAAAAATTTACAAGCATACTTCGGTGTGTGACATAAAAGTACGGTTGAGAGAGCTGATCTTGCCAAAAAGCAAATGGCTGGATACAGTGATAGATACCATACAAAGTGTGTACAACAGAGTGTCGTTTTTCTGATTCGACAAAAATAATATCGCGGGTTTGAACGGGAACAAACCCGGTGGTGGTCTGAATGGTAATCCGGGAGGATTGTTCATAATATTTCACAATGGCAGCATCCATATTTCGGAAAAACCGTGCATGGTCAATTGGTTTTGTCAGATAGGCAAAGCAGCCAAAATGCATGGCGGGATCAAGAAAATCGGGATGAGAAGTGACTGCAAGAATTATGGTATAAGGGTGTGTTTTTTTTAACATATTACCTACATAGATTCCATCATGTCCGGGCAGTTCCATATCTAAAAACAACATATCAATTTCTCCGGTATCCGAAAGGACAGAGTTTCCGTCCGGATAGCATACAGGAGATGGAAACGTGAGATTATTTTTGGCAAAATAATCGTTTAACAGTTCCTGAAGTTCATCTAAAAATATAGGGTTATCATCACAAATCAAAATGCGCATGGGTCACCTGTTCTTTCTGTGGATACATAGTTAGGATCGTCTGGAATATATGTTCATGATCGAGGTAAGCAGTTTGTAATTCTCCATGATAAGTATCGGCAATTCTGCGGATACTCTTCATACCGAAACCGTGCGTGGAGGACTCTTTTTTGGTTGTCAGCCAGTCATGCCGGGAATTTTGTGGTGGTCGGTTCATACATGAATTTTTCATGGTAAGCAAAATGCCATGCAAGGGAGAAAAAAGTTCCACATGGAGAGAAATCCATCCGGATGGAACTTTATCGGCAGCCGTTACCGCGTTATCAAGCAGATTGCAGAAAAGTGCAGTCAGGTCAGTATCCGAAAGAAAGTCAATGGAGTGATTTTCAATTGCAACTTCAAATCGTATACCTTTTGTGTGGCAGAAGGTCTGATAACGAAGCAGTGTTGCGTTAAGCAGGGTATTATCACAGATGCGAATGGAGGGTGCCAATTGTTCGGAGTGTATGAGTGCCTGGATATATTGGTCAAGTTCGGTGTATCGTTTCTGCTGATTTAAGATGGAAATGGAAAGCAGATGATTCCGGATGTCATGGATCAGTGTCCGGCGGGCAGTGTCCTGTGAAATTAGTGCGGGGTTATATTCCGCAAGATTTTGCTCTTTTTGAAGCTGAAGTTTTAATTGTAGCAAATCAGAGTTACGTTTATTGTTGTAGTTGTAGAGTGCATAGACCAGAAATAATATGACGAGGAGCAGTACTGTTGTAATAAAAATAACATAATTGCCGAATGTACTTTCCGGAAATTGCAGACCGAATGTGTATAACAGGATACTGACAGCCATAGAGCAGAAAGTGATGGCGGCCAGAAAAAAAGAGCCATGATCGGGAGAAAAGTGGATGGTTATAG
>ERZ824480.2947-NODE-2947-length-12219-cov-3.664255_pt1 | contig 12219 bp, 6 predicted proteins | sample MGYA00519861_ERZ824480 | MGnify/ENA primary metagenome ERZ824480 (study PRJEB31778, sample SAMEA3449152) | human gut metagenome | biome: human gut; feature: human-associated habitat; material: faeces | place: United Kingdom | collected 2010/2012 ... | reverse complement strand
GGATGGGCCGGCTTCTCCTCGATGGACACGGCCTTCCTATCCTCGTCGAACTCGACCACGCCATACCGTTCCGGATCGTCGACATAATAGCCGAACACACTCGCGCCCCCGCCGGACTCGGCCTTCGCGCCCGCGCCGGTGCCCATACCGTCGCACAGCAGCACATACTGCAGCGCCCCGACCTGAAAGCACGCGCCCGCGTCGCCGCAGAGCGTATCGCCCCGCAGCCCGACCGCCCGCACGCCGAGTGAGAGCCGCCAGCGCGGCGCGCCCTGCGCTTTGGGCCGGCGCCCGGCCGCGCCCACGAACCGCGCCAGATGGCCCAGCAGCGCACAGGCGATCTGCCGGGATTCCTCGCTGCGGCGGAAGGCCAGAAGCTCCGCCTGCTGCGTGCGCAGCGCCTGGTTGACGGCCTCGCGGAAGGCCTCGGCGCGGATGCAGGCGCTGCAGAACGCGGGCGGCAGATCGCCCTCGCGGGCCTGTCCCTGCCGCAGGATCGTCCCTGCGCAGCCGCAGAGCAGGCGGTAGGTCTCGTCCGCGCGCTCCTGCCAGCACAGCTGCTGCCGCACGCAGCTGCGGCAGACGGCGCTTGCCGCGCTGTCAAAGATCAGGGCCGGGGCCGTCTGCGGCTCCGGAAGCGCCGGACTCACCCGCGCCTCGAGCGCGAGCAGCACGTCCGCCGCCTGATCGAGGGCGTCCGGGGCGGCGGCCCGGGCTTCGGCTGCCGGATGCTCCGGCAGCGGCGGCAGGACACAGGCGAGCAGCGCGCCTGCCGCCACCCCGAGCGTCCAGCCCGCGTGCTCACCGCCCCAGACGAGCACGCACAGAAAATACATCCCCGAAAATACCGCTGCCCGCGCCAGCTTCCGCCCCGCCGCGAGACGGCAGGCGAGCAGGGAAAAGCAGAAGCAGGCCGTCTGCGGCGGGCTCGGCACGCTGCCGAGATCCAATACCAGCCCGCAGGCCGCGCCGACGGCCAGCGCCTCCGGCCCGGCCGCGGCCAGCACGCAGATCGCCGCCGCCAGGATCACGGCCAGCGGCACCCCGAACGGCAGCTGCACCCGCACGAGCCCCGCGAGCAGACACACGGCGGCCGCATACGGCCGCAGCCGCGCGTTTGCTGGCGCGGGCGAGAGCATGCGGACGCTCAGCGTCAGCAAAACCAGCCGCAAAATGAGCTGCAGCGCCGCCTGCAGCCCGCCGTCCGCGCGCAGGACGAAGATGACGCCCAGCAGCGCATAGATCCCGCCCGCCGCGGCCGAGGCGAGCCAGCCCTGCTCGTCCGGCACCAGATCGGCCAGCAGACAGCTGCCCGCCAGCAGCAAAAACCCCGCCGCCACCGGCTCCAGCGCCGCGCTGAGGCCCCAGAACACGGCGTAGCCCGCCGCCGCGCCGAGATACGCGCAGATCGCGGCCGGGCCGAACGGCAGCACGCATACCGGCGCGAGCGCCAGCGGCACAGGCCCGTCCAGCAGTCCCGCGCCCGCCAGCACAAAGCAGAAGCCGCCCGCGCCCAGCGCGCGCAGCAGCCCCCGCAGCAGCGGCCGCGCGGCAAGCACCTGTGAAAGCCGCTGCCGCAGCCCGCCCGGATCCGTCTGTCTGATGTCCATAGCGCCGCCTCCTTTGTTCCTTCGTCCACTTTACCGCCGGGGCGGCGGGAAAACGGTCGGGAAATGGCGCGGGAAACCCTGCGCGGCGCGAAAAGAAAATCCGCGTGTCGCTTGCGTTTATGGGCAAAATGACGTAGAATGGAGAAAATCCTGCGCGGACGCCCGCGGGCGTCCGCCTGAAAGCGAGGATACCCGTTTTGGGAAAGGAAACCGAATACAAGCTGGAGGTCGGCGATCTGCAGCTGCTCGACTGCATCCTCTGCAGTGAGCCCGTCGCCAGCCGGATGCAGGCCCCGTTCGCCTATATCCGGATGCAGACGACCTACTATGACACGGAGGACGGTCTGCTGGAGAAAAACCGCTGGATGCTCCGCCTGCGCACGGAAAACGAGCGCAGCGTCGTCACCATGAAGACGCCCGGCGAGGGCCATACCCGCGGCGAGTGGGAAGTGGAGAGCGAATATCTCGACGAAGCGCTGCCGGCGCTTGCAAAGCTTGGCGCGCCGGAGGCGATCGGCCGTCTGGACGCGGAGGCGCTGCTGCCGGTCTGCGGGGCGAAATTCACCCGCATCACCGCGCCGCTCCGGCTCTCGGAAAAGACGAGCTGCACGCTCTGCGGCGATCTCGGCGAACTGACCGGCGGCGGGAAGAAGGCGCTTCTGTGCGAGCTTGAGCTCGAGCTGCAGGCGGGCGAGGAAGCGGACGTGCAGGCATTTGCAAAGACGCTTGCCGAGCGCTTTCATCTTCACGAGCAGCCGCGCAGCAAGCTGCAGCGCGCCCGGGCACTGACACAGTGAAATCAAAATTGATCCCGCCGTCCGGCGGAACACGAGGGGAACACCATGGATATCAACAAAAACGCCAATCTCAGCATGCTTTGCGACTTCTATGAGCTAACCATGGGCAACGGCTATTTTGTCCAGGGCATGCAGGACCGCATCACCTATTTTGATATTTTCTTCCGCAGCGTGCCGGATAACGGCGGCTACGCCATCGCCGCCGGGCTGGAACAGGCCATCGAATATATCCAGCAGCTGCACTTCGACGAGGACGATATCGCCTACCTGCGCAGCCGGAACATGTTTGACGAGGGCTTCCTCGATTATCTCCGGAACTTCCGCTTCACGGGCGATATCTGGGCCGTGCCGGAGGGCACGCCCATCTTCCCGCGCGAGCCGATCATGACTGTTCGCGCCCCCGCTATCCAGGCGCAGCTGGTCGAGACCTTCCTGCTGCTCACGCTCAACCACCAGAGCCTCATCGCCACCAAGGCCAACCGCGTCGTCCGCGCGGCCAAGGGGCGCGTGGTGCTGGAGTTCGGCTCCCGCCGCGCCCAGGGCGTCGACGCCGCGGTCGATGGTGCGCGCGCGGCCTATATCGGCGGCTGCAAGGGCACGGCCTGCACGCTGACCGACCAGCTCTACGGCGTGCCCGCCGGCGGCACCATGGCCCATTCGTGGGTGCAGATGTTCCCGTCGGAATACGAGGCGTTCAAGGCCTACTGCGAGACCTATCCCGACAACCCGACCCTGCTGGTCGATACCTATAACACGCTCCGGTCCGGCATCCCGAACGCCATCCGGGTCTTCAATGAAGTTCTGAAGCCTCGCGGGCTGACGAAGTGCGGCATCCGCCTCGACTCCGGCGACATGACCTACCTGACCCGCAAGGCGCGCAAGATGCTCGACGAGGCCGGCTGGCAGACCTGCCAGATCTCGTGCTCGAACTCGCTCGACGAGTATATCATCGAGGATATCCTCAACCAGGGTGCGCAGATCGACATGTTCGGCGTCGGCGAGCGGCTCATCACCGCCAAGAGCGAGCCGGTGTTCGGCGGCGTCTATAAGCTCGTCGCCGTGGAACGCGAATCGGGCGAGATCGTCCCGAAGATCAAGGTGAGCGAAAACGTCTCCAAGATCACGATCCCCCACTTCAAGAAGTTTTACCGCTTCTACGACCGCACGAACGGCAAGGCGCTTGCGGACTATCTCTGCCTGTATGACGAGACGCCGGACGATACGCAGCCGCTCACGATCTTCCACCCGGAAAACACATGGAAGCGCAAAACGCTCACGAACTTCCGCGCCGAAAACATGATGGTCCCCGTGTTCCGCGCGGGCGAGCTCGTCTATGATCTCCCGTCGCTCAAGGCTATCCGGAAGCGCTGCGCCGAGCAGCTCGAAACGCTCTGGCCCGAGGTGCGCCGGTTTGAAAACCCGCACGGGTACTACGTCGATCTCTCGAACCGCCTGTGGGACATCCGGCACGACCTTCTCATAAACGCCGGCCATTCCCAGATACCGGAAAAGCAATAAAATCCAAACGGTTTTCGCCCGCAGACAATGTCTGCGGGCGATAATTTTTCTTGCTCTTATTCACCTGCCGGTTTTACGGCTCCCCGAAGGTCGTCCAGTCCAGATGCGATCTGTCCAGCGGATACTCTGTCAGGATATAGCAGTTCTCGCCGCGGCAACACGCGGCCCTGTCCTGCCGAAAATAAAACTTCTTGTGCGCCGGTTTCGGCAGCGGGAACACAGTTTTCCCCCGCGGAGCCTCTTTTCCTCTGCGGCGGGCGAGTTTTTCGGTTGAATTTTACATAACGCCGCGGTATAATATAGTGTCTGGGTATAGGCCTTCTCAAGGTCTGCTCAGAGTCCATAGCATACGGAGGATAAAAATATGGCGAAAAAAGAATTTCAGGCGGAATCCCGGCGGCTGCTGGAGCTGATGATCAATTCCATCTACACGCATCAGGAGATCTTTCTGCGCGAGCTGATCTCCAACGCCTCGGACGCTATCGACAAGCTCTGCTTCCGCTCGCTGACCGATGAGAATGTCGGCATGGAGCGCGGAGATTTCTTCATCCGCATCAAAGGCGACAAGGAAAACGGAACGCTCACGATCTCCGACAACGGCATCGGCATGACCGCCGAGGAAATGGAATCCAATCTCGGCGTGATCGCGAAGTCCGGCTCGCTCGCCTTCAAGAAGGATCTGGACGCCGCCGAGAAGGACAAGGCGGACATCGACGTGATCGGTCAGTTCGGCGTGGGCTTTTATTCCGCGTTCATGGTCGCAAGCAAGGTGACCGTCGTCTCCCGCGCCTACGGACAGGAGACCGCCAACCGCTGGGAGAGCGAGGGCGCGGACGGCTACACCATCACCCCCTGCGAAAAGGAGACCGTCGGCACCGACGTCATCCTCACCATGAAGAGCGACACCGAGGACGACTGCTACAGCGTGTATCTCATGCCCTGGAAGATCCAGGAGCTTGTGAAGAAATATTCGGACTATGTCCGCTGGCCGATCCGCACCGATGTGGAGACGACCGAAAAATATGAGACCGGCGAGGTGGACGAGGCCGGTATCCAGAAGATGGGCGTGCGCACCGTCACAAAGGAAGAGGTCATCAACTCGATGATCCCCATCTGGCAGCGCAGCAAGAAGGAAGCCTCCGACGCCGACTGCATTGCCTTCTATAAGGAGAAGTTCAAGGACACCGAGGATCCCGTGTCCGTCATCCGCGTGAACGCCGAGGGCACCGTGAGCTACCGCGCGATGCTGTTCGTCCCGGCGAAGGCGCCCTACGACTACTACACCCGCGACTATGTCCCCGGCCTGCGGCTCTACTCCAACGGCGTGATGATCATGGAAAAGTGCCCCGACCTGCTGCCGGAGTGCTTCCGCTTCGTGCGCGGCATCGTCGACTCTCCCGATCTTTCGCTGAACATCTCCCGCGAGATGCTCCAGCACGACCGCCAGCTCAAGCTCATCTCCATGAATCTTGAAAAGAAGATCAAAGGCGAGCTTTCCCGGCTCATGGAGTGCGACCGCGAGAAGTACGAAAAGTTCTTCAACGTGTTCGGCACGCAGCTCAAATACGGCATCATCGGCGATTACGGCATGAAGCGCGATCTGCTGACCGATCTTCTGCTCTATCGCAGCGCGGAGAAGGAAAAGCTCGTCTCCCTGCGCGAGTATGTGGACGCGATGCCGGAAAACCAGAAATACATCTATTACGCCGCCGCCGAAACGCCGGAGCGCGCCGCGAAGCTCCCGCAGACCGAGCAGGTGCGCGCCAAGGGCTTCGATATTCTCTGCTTCTCGACCGACGCGGACGAGTTCGTCGCGGAGATCCTCGGCAGCTATGCCGAGAAGAAGTTCTGCAATGTCTGCTCGCAGGATCTCGGTCTCGAGTCCGACGAGGAGAAGGCCGCCGCCGACAAGACCGACGAGGAGTATAAGCCCCTCACCGATTTTGTCAAGGAGACGCTCGGCGACGCCGTGGCGAACGTGAAGATCTCCCGCAAGCTCAAGAATTACGCCGTGTGCCTCTCCGTCGAGGGCGGCATCACGCTCGAAATGGAGCGCTACTTCCACGCCATGCCGGGCGCCGACCCGAACGCGATGCGCGCACAGCGCGTGCTCGAGCTCAATCTCGATCACCCCGCCGTCAAAGCGCTCGACGCCGCGCGTCAGGAGAACCCGGAGCGCGCCGCCGTAATGGCGAAGGTGCTCTTCGCGCAGGCGCAGCTCGTCGCCGGCATCACCCCGGACGATCCGGCGGAGTATGGCGAGCTTGTCTGCAAACTATTCTGACGAATTCAAACAAACCCCTCAGTCGCGGCTGCGCCGCGCCAGCTCCCCTGTTAGGGGAGCCAAGTTAGTATTCTGCAAACCCACTTGCCTCCCCTAACAGGGGAGGTGGCAAAACCGAAGGTTTTGACGGAGGGGTTTCCCCGCACCCACCACCCACATTCTGGAGGAACTATGAGCGACCAAGACAAACGCCTGGGCGTATATTTTCACATACCGTTCTGCGCATCGAAGTGCGCGTACTGCGACTTCTGCAGTCTGCCGGGCAGGGACAAGCTCATGCCCTATTACCAGGATGCGCTGCTCATTCAATTGCAGGAAACGATGCCCCGCATGACCGATTACTTCATTGACACGGTGTACTTCGGCGGCGGCACGCCGAGCTACTACGGCGCGCGGCGCATCGTGGAGATATTGCAGGAGCTGAAGGTCACGAACCGGCTGATGAAGCAGAGCGAGATCACCGTGGAGTGCAACCCGGACAGCGTCCGGCGCAAGGAGCTGCGCATGCTGCGCAAGGAGGGCGTGAACCGCCTTTCCATCGGCGCGCAGAGCGCCAACGACGACATTCTCCGGCTCATCGGCCGCCGCCACAACTGGCGGCAGGTGGAAATGGCGGTCAAGCGCGCGCGCAAGGCCGGCTTCCGCAACGTGAGTCTCGATCTCATCTATGGTCTGCCGAGCCAGACGCGCGAGGACTGGGCCGACACGCTCACCAAGGCGCTCGCGCTCAAGCCCGCGCACATCTCCTGCTACGGTCTGCGTCTTGAGGAAGGCACGCCCATGTACGACGAGTATGAGGGCACCGACATTCTCCCCTCCGACGACGATCAGGCGGACATGTACCTTTACGCCGTGGACTTCCTTTCGCGCCACGGCTTCCGGCAGTACGAGATCTCCAACTTCGCCCGCCCCGGCTACGAGAGCCGCCACAATCTCAAGTACTGGCGGCTGGATGACTATATCGGCTTCGGCGCGGCGGCGGCCTCCAACATCGGGCTGCTGCGCTATACCTACACCCACAACGTCCGCGAGTATATTTCCGGCGTTTTGGGGGACAAGGGTATTATCGCCGAAGAGGAGGAGCTCACGCCGTTCGACCGCGCGAGCGAGTATCTGATGCTCGGCATGCGCACCGCGGCCGGCATCTCCCGCGAGGAGTACCGGAGCGTGTACCAGAGCAGCTTCGACAAGCTCGAAGAGATGCTGGAGGTATTTCAGGAAAACGGCTGGGCCGTATGCGACAACGGCCGCTGGCACTTCACGCCCGGCGGATTCCTCGTTTCCAATGTCCTCATCGGCGTGCTGCTCGAATCGCAGACGAAAGAGAAATTCAACGCCAACCCGTGGATCCGCGAGGCGTTTGAGGCAAAGGGACAGAAGGTCCCGCTGCCGACGGCGTCCGAGCCGTATATGAACTGAACTGAGGCGAAAGCCGCAAACAGAGAAAGGCGGTACCCATCATCCGTAACGACGAGAATTGCATCCCCTTCCCGGACGAAGAGCCGCAGGAGACGGGGAATACCGAATATAACGAATATGAGCCTGAGCCGGAGATCGTCGGCGAGAGCTACGATTCCGCCGACCGGGATACGGGCGAGACCGTGACCGGCGAGCCGGAGACCGCGCCGCGCGCGCTCAGCCGCAAGGAGCGCCGTGAGCGAGAAGCCGCGGCGGAACGGGAGAAAAATTCCCGCGCCGCGAAGCGCGCGAAACGCGAGGCCGAATACGCCGCGCCCCCGGCGGATCTCCCGCCGCTGCCGGTGCGCGCGCGCCGGGCCGAGCGCGAAGACCCGGAGGAGAAAGCGCCGAAAAAGCGCTCCCGCCGCGCGAGCGAAGCGCCCATCACGCCGGATGCGCCCGCGCCGCGCGGGGGCTGGAAGCTGCCGGTCATCATCGTGTGCGTCGTGCTGCTGCTTCTGCTCGCGCTCGTCGTGACAGGCGCGCTGCTCGTGCACAAAGTGGATACGATCTATCCGGGCGTGACGATCGCCGGCACCGATCTCTCCGGCATGACGCGCAACGAGGCACGGGATAAGCTTCTTGTGCTCGGCCACGAGCGCTACGACGGTTACTCCGTCACGGCAAACCTCCCGCTCGGCAACACGCTCGCCATGTCCTCCGCGGACGCGGGCATGCGCTTTTCCGCCGACACCGCGGCAGACGCCGCCTGGAACTACGGCCGCGGCGACGGGCTCTTCGGCGCGTTGGTGAAATATGTCCAGTGCCGCTATCTCGGCAAGTGCGGCTTTGCGTACGACGGCGAGCTTTTTGACGTGACGCTCGACGAGGCGAAGATGCGCTCCATCATCGAGGCGAAGGCTGTGGACATCGACGCGCAGCTTCTCGAGAGCAGCATCGTCGTCGGCGAGGACAGCATCACCCTTCTCAAGGGCGCGAGCGGCATGACGCTCGACACCGATTCGGTGTTCAACTCCTTCCGCGATGCGTTCCTCTCCGGCGGCAGCACGTCGTTCACCTACGAGAGCGCGCCGAACACGGACGAATCGTTCGATTTCCAGTCGCTCTATAACGACATTTATTCCGAGGTCGCCGAAGCGGAGATCGTTTATAACCCCGACATTGAAACGACCGACCCCGGCAAGGACAACGGCAAGGGCGAAAAGCCCGCCGCAACGCCCGAACCCACCGCGACCCCCGCGCCGTCCGACACGCCGGAGGCCTCCGCCTCCCCGGAGGCGACGCCCGCGGCGGGCAGCAAGACCGATCCCTCGCAGATCGACTTCCACGGCGAGCCGTTCATCGTGACGCAGTCCTCCGTCGGCCGGACGTTTGACGTAGCCGAAGCCGAAAAGGCCTGGGCCGCGGCATCCTACGGTGACACGGTCACGATCCCGATGACCGTCACGAAGCCCGAGCACACCACGGAGGAGATCAACGCCATGCTCTTCCGCGACGAGCTCTCCAAAAACTGGACGATGGTCCGGCTCTGGAACCGCGACTACTGCAATGAGGTGCGCACATCGCTCTCCGGCAGCAGCGACAACCGCATTTCCAACGTGAAGAAGGCGTGCGAGCTGCTCGACGGGCTGGTGCTCATCCCCGGACAGACGCTCTCCTTCAACGACACGCTCGGCGAGCGCACGGAAGCCAACGGCTGGAAGCCCGCCACGGCCTACGCCAACGGCGAGGTCCGGCAGGAATACGGCGGCGGCATCTGCCAGGTGAGCTCCACGCTCTACAACGCCGTGCTCTACGCCAATCTGGAGATCGTCGAGCGCGCCTGCCACCAGTTCCAGGTGGGCTATCTCCCCTGGGGCATGGACGCCACGGTGAGCTGGGGCTGGCCGGACTTCAAGTTCCGCAATGACGCCGAGTATCCCGTCAAGATCCACGCGTGGGTAGACGAGGAGACGAACGAGTGCTGCGTCCAGATCCTCGGCACCGATGTGAAGCACCAGTATGTGCTCATGCAGTTCAACAACTGGGAGGTCTTCGACGAGACCGGCACGTATTTTGACGCCAACGGCAATCCGCTCTCCGTCGGCATGGCGGCGGCAACGTGGCGGCTGGTGTTCAACGACGGCGACGACTACAACACCGCCACTCCCATCAGCAAGGAATACGAGGCCTACAGCACCTACAATTACCACACCGAGGACATCGAAGCCCGCAACGTCCCGCAGGGCTGAGCATAAAAGAAAGTCAGGAGAGAGAAGTCTTATGGAAAAACCGACCTTTTATATTACAACGCCGATCTACTACCCCTCCGCGAAGCTCCACATCGGCCACGCCTACTGCACCGTCGCGAGCGACGCGATCGCCCGCTACAAGCGCCTGTGCGGCTACGACGTGATGTTCCTCACCGGCACCGACGAGCACGGCCAGAAGATCGAGGACAAGGCCAAAGCCGCCGGCGTCACGCCGCAGCAGTTCGTGGACAACATCGTCACCGGCGAGAAGGGCGTGCTCGATCTCTGGAAGCTGATGAACATCTCGAACGACCGCTTCATCCGCACCACGGACGATTACCACGTCAAGAGCATCCAGCGCATTTTCCGCAAGATGTACGACAACGGCGATATCTACAAGGGCAAGTATTCCGGCATGTACTGCACGCCGTGCGAGAGCTTCTGGACCGAGAGCCAGCTCGTAAACGGCCGCTGCCCCGACTGCGGCGGCGAGGTCAAGTACGCCGAGGAAGAAGCCTACTTCTTCCGTCTGAGCAAGTATGCCGACCGCGTTCGCTCGCTTCTGACCGGCGGCGAGTTTCTCGAGCCCGCGAGCCGCGTGAACGAGATGGTCCATAACTTCATCGACTGCGAGGGCGGGCTGCAGGATCTCTGCGTCTCCCGCACGAGCTTTACCTGGGGCGTGCCCGTGGACTTTGACCCCGGCCACGTCGTGTACGTGTGGATCGACGCGCTCTTCAACTACGCGACCGCGCTCGGCTACGAGAACGACAAGTACCACGATTTCGATAAATACTGGCCCGCGGACGTACACATTGTCGGCAAGGAGATCGTCCGCTTCCACTCGATCATCTGGCCCGCGATGCTTATGAGCGTGGGTCTGCCGCTGCCGAAGAAGGTCTATGGCCACGGCTGGCTCATCATGGACGGCGGCAAAATGTCCAAGAGCAAGGGCAACGTTGTCGATCCCTACATGCTCGCCGAGCGCTACGGCGTGGACGCGCTGCGCTTCTTCCTGCTGCGCAGCTTCCCCTTCGGCTCGGACGGCAACTTCTCCAACGAGCTTCTGATCTCCACCATCAATACCGATCTTGCAAACGATCTCGGCAACCTTCTCTCCCGCACGACGGCCATGGCCGGCAAATACTTCGGCGGCGCGCTGCCGGAGACGCAGGAGGAAGGCGTCGAGGACGCGGAGCTTCTCTGGATGCTCGGCGAGCTTCGCGGCAGGTACGCCGCGCAGATGGAGAAATTCCAGATGCAGAACGCTCTCGCGGAGGTGTTCCGCGTGATCGCCCGCGCCAACAAGTACATCGACGAGACCGCCCCCTGGGTGCTCGCGAAGGACGAAGCAAAGAAGCCGCGTCTCGCGCGTGTGCTCTACAATCTGCTCGAAACGCTGCGCGTGTGCGGCACGCTCCTCAAGCCCTTCATGCCCGAGAGCATGGAGAAGCTCGCCGCGCAGATCGGCGCGGACGAGGCCGCCATGAGCTGGGAAGCCGCGGAGAAGTACGGCGTTCTCCCCGCCGCGGTGTCCGTCACGAAGGGCGAAAACCTCTTCCCGCGCATCGATATGGAAAAGGAGCTCGCCGCGCTCGAAGCGCTCAAGGCGCCGAAGGAGGATCCCATCGAGCCGTTCAAGCCGAACGTGGTGTTCGATGATTTTGAAAAGTGCGACTTCCGCGTCTGCCGTGTGCTCAAGTGCGAGGCGGTGAAAAAGTCGCAGAAGCTGCTGCGCTTTGAGCTGGACGACGGCTCGGGCACAATGCGCCAGATCCTCTCCGGCATCGCCATGCACTATAAGCCGGAAGAGCTCGTCGGCAAGACGGTCGCCGCGATCGTCAACCTGCCGCCGCGCAAGATGATGGGGCTCGAGTCCTGCGGTATGCTGCTCTCCGCCGTGCGCATGGTGAACAGCAAGGAAGAGCTGCATCTCGTCATGCTTGATGATTCCATCCCCACCGGCAGCGTGCTCTGCTGAATCAAAAAGGCTCCATCGTACGATGGAGCCTTTTTTCGGAGGAAGAGCGGATAAGGGGTTTTGATGCTTCTATGAGGTGCCAATGAAAAAATTTCCTATTACAAAATTCTATTTCAACCTGTTTGTTGCATCGTTTGTCATATTTCTATTCTTAACTATTTTTTATACAAAAGTAATAATAAATATTTTCAGTGAAGAAGGGCCCTTCTTTAGCGGTTACATTATTATTGGGGTTCATGCTTTCGGCACAATCTGGATGCTCAAGGTATTGATCTTTACGTTTTCCGGCGGAAAAATTTCCGTTGATCGCAGCGGGTGCATAATGTATATCGGCGGGAAAAAACACTGCTATACTTGGGATGACCTTCCCTGCTGCGGT